>Ga0074199_1000495_pt1 | contig 59674 bp, 53 predicted proteins | sample EPASupsiteSAE347_FD_64528 | JGI IMG/M metagenome (GOLD analysis project Ga0074199, IMG submission 64528) | Bioremediated contaminated groundwater from EPA Superfund site, New Mexico - Sample SAE3-47 | ecosystem: Environmental > Aquatic > Deep subsurface > Groundwater > Contaminated ... | reverse complement strand
GTAGTCATCCCCTATGGCTATACGCTTGGCTCGCAGCTCACGGTAGACTCCATAGGGAGAAGGATAGTAGGTGGTGATGGTCAGGGTGTCTTCGGCAAGGAGCAGGCTGTTACAGGGAAGAAAAAAAGATAAAAAGAAGAAAGAAAAGAAGCTTAAAGAGAAGAAAAGGAGTTTCCTAGAGAGAGAGAGAGAGAGAGAGAGAGAGAGAGAGTATGTAGATAGTTAGAGATTAGATTAGACATATAGAGAGCCTCCTTTGTGGTGGTAGTGAGCTGAATACAAAGATAAAATAACACGCAGAGAGGGTTGTGTCAAGGGAATTGGAACTCAAGCCTTCAGGTGCCCTACAGCTAGACGGATAACCTCCGGGTTTCTATGCGACACATTCTCCCCGGCTCGTTCATTTCCGGTCGGGCAAAAGCATTTCCTGATCAATGCTTCAAACGCCTTTTCATCTCCCTCAAGGAATCGCTCGATACAAAGCTTATCTTCATCCATTTAGTATTCCATGTACTAGACGCAAAATTTAAAGAATTATTCCAAAAATTTTAGCGAAAAAAAAGGGGGGAACTACGCGGCCGATGACAACGTTACTATTGCCCATAACTGGAGGCTTTTTCCGGAATATCTGCCACTCCCCGAATCCATGCCTCCCGGAGGCATACGATCGCCTTCATCCCCTCCATTGCCGGAAGGCATCCCGCCGCCGGGACCACCCACTGAACCGGCTATTTCTAAACCCAGCCCGATTATCCTATCCGGCCTAAGCCCTATGGCATACGGGTGTAAAGCCGATTTTACAAGCGGAACTTTTAATTCATATACAAAATAGCCATTTTCGCGGCCCACCTTGGCTTCTATCCCAAACTTTTTGGCTTCTTCCAAAGATATTTCCCGCGGGCCATCCTTAGAAAAACCATCCCTTCGCTCCATTTTCTTGCCCATATCTTCTTTACCAAATTCTTCCAGAGGTGGTTTCGGACGCTTATCCTTGGCTCTAAAATGGCCGGATTCCCCTACAATCTCTAATCTTTCTTGCAAACCCTCGAGAGTCTCAAGACGCTTATTGAAATCCTTGTTCGTAAACCTTTCTTGATCTCTGTCTATCAGTTCGCTTTTGTCTATCTGATCTTCCCAGTCCCGAGTTATATCCCTATCTTTATCCTGAAGAGATACACCCACCCTCTTTAAGCCGACCGGAAAACGGATTCCGAATGTCTTTTCTTTTTTTGCGCCCGGGTCAAACCATACAAGCAAACCTGATTCCATTATCTGAACCTCTACTTCCCTATTTCTGGAAATAAGGCAAATATACATATAATCCGAATCATTAGCTAAATTTAGAACCGTTCTGGCTTTTTCGTAATAGTAGGTGCTGGAACTTCCCCAATCGGTATATTTACTGTCTATAATGATCTCACGGTCTCTCCAAGAACTGTATAAATCAAGCTTACCGCATCCGGAAAACAAAAAACAACCCAAGGAGAAAATTAATAAAAACAATTGTTTGCTGATTAGTTTAATGCTCATCACCCGCCTCATTCGCCTATAATCTTTATCAGGACGCGCTTTTTACGCTTCCCGTCAAATTCTCCATAAAATATGCGCTCCCATGGCCCGAAATCAAGCTTACCCCTGGTAATCGCTACCACAACTTCTCTGCCCATAATGGTTCTTTTTAGATGCGCATCACCGTTATCTTCCCCGCTAAGATTGTGCTGATACCTGTCTTTACCATACGGAATAAATTTCTCCAGCCAACTGCTAAAATCACTATGCAATCCCGGTTCATCATCATTAATAAAAACCGAAGCCGTAATATGCATTGCATTAACGAGGCAAAAACCTTCTTTAATCCCGCTTTCGCTAACCGCCGCTTCGACCTGCAAAGTTATATTTACAAACTCCTGCCTGTTTTTTGTGTTAAACCATAAATACTGCGTATGCGATTTCATCTTCAACCTCTCCCCGGAGATATCTAAGGCATTACAAACAAAATATAAGTAGATTAGCAAAAAAATATAGAACGGCAATAAGCAGTTCCTTCGGGCTACCCGAATGCGTCAATTTTAGCAGTCCGGCAGCCATAAGCATTAATGAACCCAATATCGCTACAACTTGATACGCTTGAATCTTCATTTGCCCTCCCTCGACCTAATAGAATCCCTGCTCTTCATCAAACAACCACCCAATCTCAGGAATGATATTCTATAGATTTCACGTAAGCAAAATTATAGTCATCCCTAATTGCCCTATTTACAACTATTGTTAATTATAACATAAAAAAATAAAGAGAAGGCTTATTTTAACGACTGGACATTACCGACGGGGAAGTTTCTTGCATATAAGATTTACTGTTGCATATAAAATCACCTTCGGAAGGCTCATCCGGTTAAGGCAGGCTTTTATCCCGGATTCCTCCGAAGTAATCGGGAACACCTCTTCCTTACCAATCCATGGCAGGCTTCTAGTATTGATCCCGAGAAACGAAATCTTTTTGAGGAGGCTGTGAATTACAGGAACCAGCGCGCTAACCTCGCTTCCCGAGAATATGACATTATCTAATCCTCCGAGGATAGAAATACCCTCTCCGATGCATTTCAATAATTGCGCCTGATAAATATCAAAAGCCAACCTGACATTGCGGTCTTTGCCGCGGAATTTCACCAAATCTTTCAATTCAAGATCATATCCCGTAAGTCCCAGAAAACCGCTTTCATTCTTAAGAATATCGTCGATCTTGTAAATCGAGAAACCTTGGATATTCATCAAATAAAATACTATCCCCGGGTCAAGGTCTCCGCAGCTTGTCCTTGACATTACTCCTTCCAAAGGCGTAAAGCCAAGGCTTATCGAAACCGGCCTGCCGTCATTGGCCGAACAAACCGTAGTTTGTTTATCAAAAACCACGGAAATGCACTTTCCCCTGTGAAACATCCCCGAATTAGCCTCGTGGAATATTCCATGAAATCCCCATTTTTTTATTTTGTTATTTTTTTGAAATTCATAGGGAATGGCGTAATATTTTTCCTCTTCGCGCATTCCCGAAAAAAATGACGTTTCAAAAAAAGCGAACTTCGGAACACCTTTAAACTCCCGGTAAAATATTTTTATTATAGCCAGCATCAAGGGTATGTAAAAAGGAAAGAAGCCGGTCAGTTTATCAAGTTTAACGAAGAATTCCGGGGTAATTAAAGAGGTTTTGGCAAAAAAGTCTCCTCCGAACAAAATCCTGAATGAAATTGCGTTAATCTTCCCGCCGCCGGTAAAACCTAAGATATCCTTTCTGAGCGTTTTGCTCAACCTGACTTCCTCTAGATCTTTGATGAAAAACACAGGCGGGTCTTCTGTGTTGTTCTCTTTAAAAACCCAGAATTTAACTTCTTTCAAATTTGTATCAATGACGAGTATCATTTTCTGTCAATTCCTTGTAAGTTTCTCTGGCTATCATCAATTCTTCATTCGTCGGAACAACCAAAATCTTCGTTTGCGCTTGCGCAGAAGACAATTCGCATATGCCATTTCGATAAGTTTGATTCTTTTCTCTATCCAAACTGATTCCCAAAAACGCCATATTATCGCAGATACTCTCCCGCAACAAAGGCACCCCTACTCCCAGCGAATCAGTAAATACCAAAATATCCGTTTTCTTCAGGATCAAGGCATAAAAACCTATATAATCCTTTACTCTACGCGCATACATATCAAACGCAATTTTAGCCCTGGGGTCGGCGCCGATATTATCCACTACATCCCTTAGGTCGGATGACGAACTAAAGATACCCAGAATCCCGCTTTTTTTATTAAGAATATTTTCTGTTTCCACCGGAGAAAAACTTTCTTTGGACATTATGTAAAAGATTATCCCTAAATCCAGATCTCCGCAACGCGTATTCATAACCAACCCTTCTAAGGGCGTAAACCCCATAGAAGTGTTAACCGATTTCCCTCGGTTTATCGCGCAGACGCTGGATCCCCCTGTGCCTAAATGACAGCTGATTACTTTTTGAAACTTAATATTCCGCTTAAGAAACCTGCAGGCCTCCTCCGTCACATATTGATGCGATATCCCATGAAAACCTATTTTTTTCAAGCCGTATTTCTTGGATATTTTTGCGGGAAGAGCATATGTGGAAAATTCCGGAGGAATGCTTCGATGAAACGCAGTATCAAACACGGCAAACTGTTCAACCGTCTCATACTCCTTATAACAAAATTCAATTAATCCATAAGTTATAGGATTATGAATTGCCGCTAAACTCAAGGTCTCTTTCAGTTTTTTAAGGACAGGCTTGTTTATCTTTACCGGCTTAGTAAAGAAATTCCCGGGATGAACATAACGGTGCGCAAAAATATCGAAAGTTATTTCTTTATTTTTTTGCGCGTCGCTTTTTATCAAAGCGAGGATTTTTCTTAATGCTATGGAATGATTCCCAAGCTCAGTCTTAATAATCCTCGTCTTGCCTGAAACCGAATGGCTGATAAGAGACTCTCCTTGAGTTTTGATGCCCACTCTTTCAGCTTCCCCCTCAACAAAGCACTCCTCATCCGGCATCCTGATTATCTTATATTTCAAGGAAGAACTGCCGCAGTTCAGCGTCAGGATATTAGCCTTAACAATCTTAGATTTCATCCGAACTCCAACCGAATGTCGGAACTCCGATATTCCTTTGAATGATCAGCCCTAGACCGTATACCGTTCTTTCCAGTTCATCTAAACTTAACAACTCTGCTCCCGAACCTACAGAATCTTCCGAACCGGCGCCAAACCCAAGCGTGGGTATTTCTAACTCGGCGCAAGTATATGAACCCTCAGTTATAATCTTTTTCCAATAGCCGAAAGAAGACTTAAAACCATTATCAGTTAGGCTCTTAAGAGAATCCAGGGCAAACGGATGGTAGCTCTCCATTATCCACGGCTTAAATTCTTTTTCCGAAACAAGCTCTAATCCAGCGCTAGTTTTTACTTTTTCCTTTGCCAAAGCGGTATTTATAGTTACATCCGGCTCGCCTTTATATACACTCTTGGCTATAGCCTTTGCTTTATTCAATATACCAGCAAGGTTTTCTTCCGGTATGAATACCCTATCCACAACTACCCTGAACTCATTGCGTTCATCTTCAGGTTGATATCCGCTATACCTGACATCTTTTATCCTAAGATTAGAAAACCCGAGGTTGGAATCGCTGGGGAGCTGTTTGGAAAACTTTTCCAACTCGTTTATCAAGGGAAACATCGTTCCCAGCATATTTATACCCCGATTCTCCAGAAAGTTTCGGTTCAAACTGCCCTTAACTATTATTTCATATTCCATTCTTCCTTTATGCCCCAAGCATATATTAAAATCGGTCGGCTCACAAAGAACGACTCCGCGTATTTTCTTAAGCTTTGATTTCAGATAATTCTCAAAAAGGTATCTTATGCCGAAATCGCAACACTCTAGCCGGGGTACACAGCAAACAATCAAATCTCCGGTTAAAGGAAACAAAGCTCTCTTCATCAGGGCAGCCGCATATATACTGGAAACTATTCCGGCTTTAAATTTTACTACCCCGCTTTTAAGCGCTGCTTCTGTTTTCTGGTCTTGGGGCGACAATATATCTAAATGCGATATGAGAATCAAGGCGTCTTTTTTTTCATATCCATTTATAATTCCTATCAAGTTACCCGCTTTATCGCTAGTTACCCTATCGAAATCCAGATTTTTCATCTCCCCGGAAATCATCCCGGCAAATTCCTGCAGGTTGCTTCTGCCGGGGCTACAATCGGCTATCCTATTAGAGAATTTAATCAACGATTCATTCATCCCCCGCGCCTTAGCTTTAATCAAATCCTTCACCAAACACCTCCAAGTTTTATGTTAGTTAACAAAATTAAATAATACTTAACAAACTGAACAAAAAAATAGCCTTAGAAAGTAGGGGGAGTAATCACCCAGATGGCTTCCGCCTCTTCATTACCGATATTCCTGAATTCATGCGGAACGTTCGAGTTAAAATAAATACTATCTCCTTTTCTTAAAACATACATTGAATCGTTTAAAGTAATCTCGATTGCCCCCTTAAGCACTAAAACAAATTCTTGCCCGAAATGTTTATAAGAAACACCTCCCGAATTTGCCTTTGCGCTTAATTTAAACAACAAAGGCTCCATCTGTTTATTCGCATCCTGAGAGGTCAATAGATAGATACCCACGCCTTTGCCGGCTTCCTGCAGGCGCGTGCGCTCGCTGGCCCTGACTATGGGGTTATCACTCACCTTCTGGCCTTCCCCTATCAAATTCCCTACGGTCGTCGAAAGAGCATCGGCAATACTCTTTAAGGTAACCAATGAAGGGGAAGCTTTGCCAGTTTCAATCTGAGACAGGAAACTGGCGCTGACATTTACCTCTCTGGACAAAGATCTAAGCGTCATTCCCCTGTCTTCCCTTACTCTCTTTATATTCACTCCTACAATCTTCATGTCTTACCTCACCCAGAGCATAAAACAAGAAATCGGCTCTGTCAAGTATTATTTAACAAATTTTAATTATTTCAAGTGGGAGTTAACAAACTCCTCTTTCTCCCTGTCGCTTTCTCACGAATGGCTGTAAGACAACTTAGACGATAATATAAATTTAACAACCGGGACGAACTTCAATTTTTACCGTCGGCTTATATGTTGACTTACTGTCTTTCAAAACAAAACCGCGGTTTCCTTCGGCTAACTTACGAACATTCTTTTCTCTCTGCGCTTCTTTTCTAGCCAAAAGTTCTTGCTGTTTTTGCTGCAATATCTCCCTTTTGACTCGTTCGATAGCAGCCTTTAACTCTTTCAAGGAATCCAATTTTGCCTTTAAGGTTTTCTTCTCCATAGATAATTTAATACTGTCGCCTTGCGTTACCGCAGACCTTTTATTAACCTCATTAAGCTGTTTTCGAGTATTATCCAGCTCTACCTTGACTTTATCGAGCTTAATCCTGGTGGCGGCAAGTTCTTTCTGCAGGCTTGCGCTAAGCTGACGCTCGATATTTAGTTCCGTCTGCACTTCATTTAATCTTATAGCCAACCAAATCGATAGGCTAATTAACAGCAATCCCAGAATTATCAGCCCTATTCTAACTAACGACTTTTTCATTTTTTTACACCCCTCCTTGTCATTCGTTTCTACTTAATTAGTAAATCAATATTCACCGCTAGAATAGCATTTCCCTAATAAATATTCTATGCTTTAACTCTTGTTTTATTTCCCAAAACAGGATAATCAATATGGCATTCTCCTATATCTAGATAGCTAAAAATAAATCTGGGCAACTCATAAGGCAGACTGATTAAACAAACAAAAATCTTTCCTAAAAAGCTTTCATTCTTATTAATCATCAGGATACGATTGCGAGAACATAAAAATCGTCTTAGCTTTTTGCCGGTCCGGGACCCATTACCACAATGATAACACTTAAGTTCGGGGACAAAAATTGTTTTCCACCCGGATTTACTGGCTCGCCAGGCTAAATCAACATCCTCTGCCAGAAAGAAAAAACGCTCGTCAAAATAACCGGTATTTTCTTTTAATTGATTGAGCGCGCTGCGGCGATAAAAAGCGGCGGCAGAACAAGGACCAATGATTTTTTTTCTCTTCGGGCTGATATAAGAATCCGGTTTACCCCGGTTTAAATCATAAAATCTCCTGAACTTTGTTAAATATATCCCCTGAGAATAGATGGCCTTACCGTCAAAACTAAAAACGTTCGGCTGGACCATGGCAGTATCTGCAGCGAAACCGCTGCTTAGCGAATCGAATCTACTCAAGAAATCCTTTTCTAAAACAACGTCGCTATCCAATGTCAAAATCCATTCACCATTCGCAACACTAATACCCTGATTTCTAGCCTTACTTGCCCCTAGATTAATATTATTTTCGATCAAAGTAACCTGCGGATAATCCCGCTTAATCATTTCAATCGTGCCATCGCTCGAATGGTTATCCACGACAATAACTTCCGGATTTTGATAATTCTGGGCGAATACGGAAACTAGACACCGTTTTGTAAATGCAGCGTTATTATATGTCAGGATTATAATCGAAATCCCAGCCATCAAATACTCTCCAATATTTCCTTAAATTGGCCACACAATACTCCCAAAGAATATTTATCCTCTACGCTTTCCCTTGCCCTGGCCCCCATCTGTTTTCTAAGGCTGGAATTATCAATCAAATATCCCATTTTCTTGATAAACATATCCGCATCGCAAGCCAGATACCCGTTATCGCCATCTTTAACAATATCCATCGCTTCCCCGATCGCACTACATACCGTCGGCTTTTGCATCGCCATATACTCAAATAATTTTGTCGGGCTTTTCGAAAGATTAAAACTATTGCTTCTTCTTACGGGAAGAATACCAATCTGAATTCCACGAAGATAAATAGGCATCTCATCAGGAGCAATCCAGTCTTTAATCCTAACATTTGAATCATTGAATCTAGTAACCAGCCTGACCAAGCTATCTTTATAGATTCCATCCCCTACTATATCAAGATGGATGTCTTTATGTTTTTTTCTTAATTTAACAAAGCAACGTAAAGCAAAATCTATATTCTCGATGTATTCCATTTTATTAAAAGTCCCTATCCAAGAAATGACTATTTTCTCTGCGGCAGGAATATTTTCGGCGGGATTGAATAATTGCGTATCGACTCCGGAAGGAAGATAGTGAACTTTCCTGTTAAATCGGCCCAGGAAATGCTGCAAAAACCTGCTGGCTGAAATACAGAAAACGCTTCTTTTGGCGATCTCACGCGCGCAAAAATGCGCCTTGGAACTGGGATAAAAACCAAAATAGTACTTTGGGTTCTCGCGCATTTCCCAATCATCAAGATCAAAAATGATTTTATTCCGAAGGAATAAATGCCCCAAATATGGAGCAAAAGAATGATAATTGAAACGCTGAATGCAAAAAATACTGTTCTTTTCCTTAATCAGCCTCTTAAAAGCCAGATAATTTAATTTTATCTTCTCCGCAATGCCCATGGCGGATTCGCCTTCTCCGTCTCTGGCTCCCAAGGTATCCGCAAACGAGCAAACCTCTGATTCTATCCCGTATTTCATAAGGCCCCTGGAAAAATTATAGCATCGGACTCTGGCTCCAGCCAACCTGTATCCTTCACGAGTAATGAATATGATCTTCATCTTATGTTGAGCTATGGTTATCTCTTCGGTTAAGGGATCTTTCGTAAGCAACCAGCAAGGTCTGCGCCGAAGCTTGCCAATTATACGTCTCTTCGGCTCTTTTTCTTGCTTTATTCCCCAAATCTTGCCTCAAACGGCTATCACTGAGAAGCTTAAGTATGCCTTCTGCGAACGGCTCAGCTTCTCCGGGTTCAACCAAAACACCAGCATCCCAAATCATCCTTTCCACTTCTCCGACATTGCTTGCCACAATTGGCTTGCCTGAAGCCAGATATTCGGCAATCTTAAGAGGGCTTTTGCAGATAGTAACTTTTGTCTTCTTAAAAGGAGCTACACAGATATCGGCGGCAGAAATACATCCGGGAATGTCTTCACGGGGAAATGAACCGGTAAAAATAAAATTCCTGCTCACTCCAATCCCCTGGACTAATTCTTTAAGAGATCTTTCCATAAAACCTTCGCCTACTATCATAAAAGTAACCCGCGGGTATCTGTCTATTACAATTCTTGCTGCTTTTATAAAAATATCGATATATTGCGCTCCGTGGAGCTGGCCTAAATAAAGAACCAGGGAATCATTGATATTATACCGTTTTCTTATTCCCGATCCGTCAACTCCGGGGTTAAATTGCTCCAAATCCGCCCCTACCGGCACAGAATAAAGACATTTCGGACTAACTCCAAATTTAACAGATAAATCCCCGAGATTCCGGCTGGAAACGGATACGGAATCAACCAATACAGGCAAAAAACGTTCCAGTATCTTAAAGAAAAAACCAATGAAGCGGGAATGCACCGATTTCCCGCAGGATTCATACCAAATCATTTCCTCCCAATCATCCCAATCATAATGCAAAGGCTTATTGTAAAGATAGGCTGCGATTACTGCGGGTAAGGCGGAGTAGTAGTGGCACTTTTGGAAATGAATGATATCCGCCCATCTGGCTAACGATACCAAAGAACGAATATCTCGGATAAAAACCTGGGGGGTAATATTCCTTGGAAACGATATTGCCTGACAATTATCTGCAATACGGCTTTCTCCATATTTATAGGAAAGAGAAAAATAAACTAACTTTACCTCATTGCCCTTTCTGGCCAACTCACTGGCAAGAGAAACAACCCTTCTTGTCCAAGGTTCAGCTGAAGAATAAATATCATGAGGATGAACCATAAGTATACGCATAGACATACTAGAAAACCTTCTGTTTCCTTAGTTTCTCCAATAATAAAAAATAAACCAAATAAACCATACTGACAAAAATAAGCACGAGTAATAACGGGAGCTTAAATGTTCTTTTTATCATCTAGCTTCTCTCATGATTGGGGCGAGAGCCGGCTTGTTAATTATAGACTTGGACAGGTTTAATTCGCTGATTGCCTCTACCATTCTAGCCACACGCTCAATTCTTCCGGACCGGTTTAGTCCATTTGAATCCTCATACAGCATCGGCTCGCTATGCTCATCCCAGACTATACCGTATTTCCTACTGTTTATTCCAATCTCTGCTTCAGGGAATAATGTGCAGCCTGATACATTTGTAACCTCATTGATATAATCTTTGTTCTCGCGGATAAAATCAATTGTATCTTCAAAATCTTTCTCCGTTTCTCCCGGGAACCCCACGATGATATTTATATTCACCCGGATCCCGGCTTTATGTGTAGTCCGGATTACCCCAGAAGCCTCTTTTGCCGTATATCTTTTTCCCATCTTCTTTAAAATTCTATCCGAACCATTTTCCACGCCATATATCAAAGTATTGCAACCGGCCTGTTTCATTTTTCTCAAAAGCGCAAAATCCATATTCCTGCGGATGACTGCATAACTGACCCAATCAAACTTATAACCTGAGTCGATAATTAAACCGCATGTTTTTGAAAGCTGTCCAAGATTACCATTACAAGTCAAATCAAGAATCTCGAAAGCTTTGGTATTGTTTTTGTTAATATGATAATCAATCTCGGCCATAATATGTTTTGGGGATCTGGATCTGTATTTCGGCCACATTATACAATCAATACAATATGAACACCTATTAATACAACCGCGGTTTAAAAGCAAAGGCAACGGTTTATATTCGTTACCCTGATTGTAGTCACCAAGATTGAACTCTGAAAATGTCGGCGGAGGTATTGTGTTTAGGTTATGTATAATCTGCCCGGGGATGGCCTGGCACCTGCCTAGATCATTCCCCGACAATATCCCTGGAGCTGTTTCTATATTTTTTCCCGAATAATAAGAAATTAAAATGTTACTAAGAGTCAATTCGCCTTCCCCTATTATATACAAGTCGACAAATCCGGATTCGGTTAATTCACGCGGATGCTTGAAATATGTTCCTGGTCCGCCAAAAATAATGAATCTATCCGGGTCTCTCTTCTTGATTTCCATCGCTATGCGATTAGCCAAGAATATACTTATAATATTCACGGAAAAACCTATTACTTTAATATCGGTAGCTAATACATCTTCCACAAATCTGGTTATTTGCTGCTCAAAATTCTTATAAACAGAATCGGCTGCTTCCGTAACAAATAACTTATTAAGAAGATCGATCTGCCAGAATTTCTTCAGCTCGTCTGTCGCGCAATTATATAGCTTCAGGCTTAAATCATAAACAGAGACCTTAAACCCTTTAGCCTTGAGAAAACTCGACAAATATGCCACTCCTATATGCGGCATTCTAGTAAAAAAAGGAGGGGGTATCACCAAAAGGATATCTGCCCCCGAAACGATTGGATTACAGCTAGATTTGTTTTCCATTTCGAATCTTCACCCTTTTAAGCTTTGAGAAAACACCGACAAAATTCTTCTCAAATAAATTAAGGCTGCTGACTTTTCGATGAAATGAAGTATTTCTCTCTATATCATCACAACTCTTATAGCATCCTGCCTCTTGAACTTCCGGATCATTTCCGATAGACCTGAAGAAACAATCGTTTTTTTCGTAAACCAATGTTTTTTTCCGGAAATACCTTTGTTTGTCGCCATTCCAAATCTCCCTGAAACTTGCTTTATATAGATTACCCATGGGAATCCTATGCGCCTTAAGACATGCGTTAACATCACCATTAGGCATAATACGGCTAAAAATCCACCCGGCATAACAGGGAATTTTATCGATAATGTTGCGGTCATATGTCGCTTTTTTTAGGTCGGAATCGCTGGCAATACGCCTTAAGAATGATTTGAAATTCAAAACCTTCACTCCTTTATAACAACCCGCATTGTCTAGTTTACACGAAATCTTTTCCGCTAAATTACGCAATTCTGCGATCTGGCGTGAATCTAAAAGTAATTCCTCGGTTTTACCCGGTATCGTGTCGATTAAAGTAAATTCGACAAATTCGGAACCTGTCCGGGATGCTATCTCAATCATATCTTCCAATTCAAAAAAATTCTTGTTAAAAATGACATTATATAATTTTACGCCCGGTTTGCCCCTCTTTACGGAATTCAAATACTTGAGATTGTCAATGATGCCGCAAAAAACGGATTTATCCTTATTGGGATGGGTTATGGAATATGTATTAGGAGTAGCTGCCCAAGTGCTTACCGTTAAATGATCCATCCTCATTCTAGCTAAGCTATCAATCTTATTCCTATCAAACAAGGTGAAATTCGTATTCACATAACAGGTGAATTTTTTATGTTTTGCATACCCAAGAATCTCCATAATGTCAGGATGGACAAAAGGCTCCCCTCCTCCGGAAAAATAAATTTCCTTTGTCCTCATAGAAGCTAATTCATCAAGCAGCCTTTTAACTAAATTCAATGGAAGTTCTTGCTCCTTAGCTTCCAAACCCAAAGCTTTCTCCCTTAAAAGCGGAGAATTGCACCAGCAGGCCAGACAATTATTGTTGCAATTGTTAGTCAAATCGACCTGCACGTGATTGGGGCCGACAAAAGCGTATTCACCGCTATGAACCCCTTGAAGCTGCAAGTAGTAGCGCCGGGCATCACCATTGATAATGTATTTAAAGAATTTTTTCGTGAGAAATCCCGTCCCCTTAACGAAACTAAGTATTCGTCTGTAGAAATTCCGCATTCCCCCGGTAAGCCTACCAAAGCAATAATTAAATGCCCTTTTTAAAGCATATGCCAACCCGCCGATTCTTTGGTATTGCAACAATAAACTAAAATCATAACCAAGATGCCTCTTGCCCAGCTTACTCTGAGCCCAAATAACACAAGCCTTCTCTTTTGCCTTTTCCAAATCATCCACGGTCAGAATATCTGGCTGAAAAACACAACTGTGATGGCCATCATATTTTGACCAGTCCTTCGTAAGTATCCTATTCTCATTGTCTAACCGCTCAAACAATTCCGTTCCGGGAAACGGAGTAAGAATGGAAAATTGGGCGGAATCGGAGTCGAGTTTCAATGAATAATCTATGGTTTTCCGGATACTTTTATCCGTCTCCCCAGGAAAACCAAAGCAGAACGTAAGATGGGTTTTTATCCCGAAGGATTTGGTGATTCCGACAATTTCAGTAACTTTTCTTAAGTCCAGTCTCTTTTTGCAATCATCAACTGATAATTGATTTTCGGATTCAACTCCATATTTCACCGCCCAAAGGCCGGCGGATTTCATTTCGGAAAGGATTCCCTTGTCCATTAAATCAGCTCTTGCCATTACCGCCCAAGGTATGTTTTGCAATCCTTTGCCTCTAACCTGTTTGCAAAATTCGAGAATCCTTTCTTTGCCAATATTGAATGTATCGTCATCAAAATATATAGATTTGAATCCTTTAACCTTTACCAAATACTCCATTTCATTTACTACGTCCCCAACATCCCTCGGCCGGTAATCGCGCCCGGAATAAAATACCTGCGGCCAAAGACAAAACGTGCACCTAAAAGGGCACCCTCGGGAAGACAGCATCTGAACCGAAGGAATAGGCAATCCGCCAGGCAAATCCATGTATTTTCCCATAGGCAAGGCGTCCCGAAGAGGCCAAGGCAAAAGATTTATATCACAAGCCTCCCGCGCCGGATTTTTGATAACGTCACTCCCTGCTCTCCAAATTAAACCCTTCACCCCGGATAAATCTTTCTTCTCTGCCAAACTAACCAAAAGCTCAAGTAGAGTAAATTCATATTCTCCAAATAGCGTATAAGCTATAAAATCGTTATCTTTCAAAATCTGAGTTTGGTAAATCTCAAAGTGCGGTCCGCAAAGTATTATCGGAATACCCAAAGAGGAATGAATTTTCTTTAAAATAGCCAAATCATTATAAAAAGACGGGGTGGATGTTTCCGCAACCAGAAAATCAATGTTCAATCCGGTAATTTTCTTCAAAAAAACTTCTTCATCAAGCTGCTCTGCAATAGCGTCAATAAGGCTGACCGAAAAATAATTTTTCTGCAGCAATGCCGCAGCGTAAGCCAGAAAGAACGGAAACGGCAAATAATTTGTCTCGCTATCGTCAAGTATATGCGGCCAGCGCGAACCGGCACGCACCCCCCATTTCCCTCCCCTCTTCCAAGGCAAATTAACCAATGAAACACTCGGCTTTTTTCTAGTTTTATCTTCTACGGCCTTAGCAGCCAAAGATTTATCGAAAATACTTCTACGCAAATGCTCAATCTTTATATCCAAAGGTTCATCCTCAATAAAAATATTTATCCGGCAGGAAAAAATACTGTGCATCCCCGGATAATAATTTCTTTCCACGCCTTTCCTGATTAACTTAAAACCTATTAAATTAGTGCCGTGTTGTTTTGGGGTATTCTGAATCAAAGCCGGCAAAACACCATCCTGCGTTTCCAAAACCAAACAACGAGGTATATCTGCCTGCCTCGGATGTCTTAAACCTACAAGACAAACCGATCCATCTTCATTACCGTTCAAATCATGCCAGCAATTGTCTAAACGGGGAAAATAATTTTGTAGATAATCCGATAACCAAGCCTTATAAACTGGCCGAACTTGATTTATAAAACGCAGTTCATCTATTAATATGGAAGATTTTACTTCTAGATCTATATGCCAAAGGAAAATTTCCTGGCTATCTACTCCTAATGTCCAGATTTGTCTTAGGGGCAATTTTTTGAAACAAACTGAGAACTTAAGCAAATCCGGCCCACTCTCCAGAACCTTCCACTTTGCCTTCGTGGAATCAGTCCATGCTTCCGATATCTTTATGCCGCAATTTAACCCGGCATTTTTGGTAATTTCAATATTATCCCAGAAAATTGAAATTCCGTGACCGTTAAATACCAACTTAAGCTTACCTTTTTCGATAATATTTCGGCTGCGAAACAAAGCTCCGCTATGCCTAAATAAATATAAAATATATTTTAGGCCTCTGCATAAAGCGTAGAATCCTCCTTTAGACTCCAAATGTCTTTTGAATTTATAATAGTTATCCCGTAGATTCAATCTTTATTACCCCTTCAAAATAGTCGTATTTACCCGGTAAAAGTTTATGCAAGTTTTCCTTTTGATATTGAAGCAGCCTCCCACGGTAAATTGAATCGGTATTCTCCACAATGGCATTACAAAATGCCTCATCCCGAATATTCTTAAAACATACACCGGGTATTTTATCTCCCGAAGCACAGAGCCCGGTTTCTCCCGATTTTCCATTCCAAAATCTAAAAGGCAAAATATCATAATCATTAGTATAGCCTTGCGAAAAATATCCTTTGGGTATACCCGAAACCTCCCAAATTTTGTATTCCGGCGAAAGCATAACGCTCGCTTGTTGGATTTCCAAATCAACGACCTCATAAACATCCATTACCACTTTCCAATATATACAGCCTTCCTTCAGAAATTCTATGATCCAGGTTTGCGAAACAGGAATACATTGCCAGTCTCCTCTGGCTATCATCCTAAAATCATCCAAACATTCAAAGTCCCAAACCCCCTGAAACGAATCATACCAAATTCCGTTTGAACGCAAAGAAGTATATACTCCCAAATCTTTGGTCAATTCTCTGCCATCAAAAAAAATCTTTCCTCTGCCGGAATCAAAAATAAATCCAAGATTATTCCTTTTCAGAATACCGATTTTCTTTATGGGTTCACTTAAACTGATACCGCCACTAAAAACTATCTCCCCCTCAAATAAATCTACTCTGCCGGGAGAAATCAACTGCGCATTCCTCGGAATAATAGCCGAATAATTAACGCAAATAGACTCACCATTTGATTCTTTCTTTTTAAAAACACTTAATGTTTTTGTGCCATACCCTGAATAAGAACGAATACCCAGAGGCGCAATTTCATTACCGGATCCAGCCCCCAAGATTATCTCTGTAACTTTATTATCTTTGATTCTTATTGGCGCGATATTGTTATAATATTGTTTGGCCGCAACATCACCTTTTTCATAAATTGTTTTCCATTCCTTAAATTTATCGCTGACCTCAAATCTTAAATATTGAGAAATTATTGAAAACTGCTTGTCGGTCTCCAACGATACCTTAAGAATTATCCTATTATCAACCGCCCTGAATACCCAAATCTGACGAAAAAATAGTTCCGGGAAAACAAAAATCAAGCTCAATTCCTCCGGGCAGGTTCTTCTTACTTGCCACTGCGCAAAATCCGGGTTTATCCAAACGCCGCTTTCGGCCATACATATATCCGAATAAATTCCTTTTCCGCTGCTTACTTCTCTTTCTCTAAAATAAATCTTTACTTTCCTACTATCAACATCCGCAAAAACACGGAAATTTCCGGCTTGAAGAGTTTGCGCCAAAATCCGTTCTTCATCTTTCGCTTTCTGCGCCCTCGCTTTTTCCTGTTCTTCCGCTTCGCGCTTCTGGCGCAATTCCTCCTCTTCTGCCTCACGCTTCTGGCGCAATTCCTCCTTTAGAATCCAGATAAGATCTTCAAAGTCTTTCCGAGAAGGAAAAAATCTTATACTGAACGAAAAAATGCGGTCATCGCCAAGATGCGCCTGCATTACCCGCGCTTCCTGGATATAACCTGTGTTAAAAGCCCTAAATGGAACACTCCGATCATTTGCTTTAAACAATAATAAAGGCAGACTCGCGCTTTTATCCGGAGCAGAAAAACCCAGAAAATCACGAGAAGCATACAACTCCTGCCAATCTGACTTATTCGAAAAATCGGGTATATCCATATCTTTGTCTGCGGTAAAAAGCTTCTTATAATCCGGGCTTAAAAATAAATCCATATGGGGATCAACGGCCAAGCTTTCTTTAAGTTCCATGTCCCATTTAAGCTGGTTTTCAAGCAGCTCAACTGTCCATATCTGAGACAATGCCTGGCTTCCAGAACTACCCTCAGCAATAATTTTATTTTCAGATAATCTATTGATCTTCCAAGACAAATCTGAAGATGATAACCATCTATTAATACAGGGAGAGAAAAAAGAAAGCGAGCCTCCGAAACCCCTGCTAAGAAGATTATCTTCGTAGGAAATACTAAGTTTTCCATTATTAAACACGATTCTATACTTATCGTAACCAAGAACAGCAACTCCAGATTTATCCCCGATAGTCTCAAAATAATAAGGTATTATTTTCTTGGGTAATCCGTCCTTTATGATCTTTCCTTTTTCTATAAGAATGGCGCGATCGCACAATTTAACCGCCATATCTAAATCGTGAGTCACTAAAACTATTGTTTTACCCGCATTCTTCAGGTCAAAGATCATCTTGATACATTTTTGCCTTGCCTCTTCGTCACCCACGGATAAAACTTCGTCAATCAAAAGTATGTCCGGCTCAACGAATATTGCCAAACTAAAGGCTAAGCGCATGAACATACCTTGAGAATAATATTTTATTGGAGCATCGATAAATTTACCCAAATCGGCAAAATCTATAATCTTAGTCAAAGAGCCTGCCAGGGCTTCATCGCTTAATCCATACATCCTGGCGTTAAGCGAAATATTCTCTCTACCCGTAAATTCCGGATTGAACCCCGCACCAAGTTCCATCAAAGCAGAAACCCTGCCATCAACATTAACTTCACCTTTATCCGGAAGGAGCATTCCGGCAATCAACCTCAAAAGAGTAGTTTTCCCAGACCCATTCTGTCCAATTAAACATACGGTTTGTCCTTTATCAATTTCAAGATTTATATCCTCTAGAGCCCAGATTTCTTCCCAAGAAACCTTGCCTTGATTAATAAATTTTATGAGATATTTTTCCCAAGCTCCTTTGATTTCGACTCTTTTCATATTCTTTTTAATAACTCGGGTTCTTTTAATATAAAAATAAAGTAACTTACAAAGAAAAATCCCAAGGACAGTAAACCTAGAATAAAGAAATTACCGAGGGGAGGAAACTTGGCTTGAAACAATATTTCCCGATATATCACTACAAAATGGGTCATTGGATTTATGAAACATACCCATAAAAAAGAAGCAGGTGCCATATCTATTGAATAGAACACCGGAGTAATCCAAAACCAAACCATGAATAAAGTCGACAAGATATGCGGTAAATCCCTCATAAAAACGTTGAGGACGGATAACAATAGCGCGAAACCTGCAATAAAAATAAAGTGAAATAATATAACCACCGATAATAAGGGCATGATCGTTAAAACTTTTATATTGGCGATTATAAAAAAGGGTAACAAAAAGATTAAACCCATTGCGAAATTCAGAAGGCTTGCCATAACCGAAGCCATTGGAATGAACTCTCGAGGAACAAGAGTCTGCCTCAAGATTGAGGAGTTAGATAAAAATGAACCTGCGGCCTCCGAGAGAGAATTCGTAAAAAAGAACCAAGGGATCATTCCAGATAGAACAAATAAAGTATAGTTGGGCATTTGTATATTAAAAACCGAGATAAAGACAAAATTGATACTCACGGCAAAAAGTAAAGGCGTAACTACCGCCCACCATAAACCGAGTTTGGAACCTGCATATTTTTCTTTAAACTGGCGCAAAGCCATATCAATAAATACACGACGGCATAAAAAAAGTTTCCGGATTCTTTCTTTAAAAAAGCTTGCCAACTTCATCTGCTGCCCTCCTTCCATCCTGTATCGCATCTTCCATAGACATATATCTCCAAGACCCGTAACGGCCGCAAGAAATTACGCCGTTTTCTCTGAGGAATCCAACAGCATTGTCTCTAGAATGCTTATAAAATAAATCATAAATCGGATAACCGTATTCTATATCGTTAATGTCCTGAAGGCATACCTCATCCGGACAGGAAATCAGGTTAACGCTTTTTAAATCCCTGATAATGTTCGTTATTATCTTTCTCTTATCTAACGGTCTTTCCCGGGAGTAAGCCACTTCTATATACATCGAACTTTTACCGCGCGGGACAAGAGAAGATGAAATATTATTAATGAAACCTACCCTGAAAAAACACAGCTTATTGTCGGGAAAGTAAATCCAGTGCCTGTTGTGGTTTCCGCAATGGTTCAAACCGATATTAAAATTAAAAATGGAATTCCATTTTAACTTCTTAAATGACACTGCGACACTAGCGGGAAGATCCGGCGCAATATGCCAAACCTCAGGTAAAGGAATAGTAGAAATCAAGCAATCAAACGTTTCCTTACCTCCAGAGCTTAAACTTATTTCTTTTTTCTTTAAGTCTATCCGCTTGGCGCGGCATCCAATCCGAACATCTTTTAATCCACAAGCCAAAACCTTGGGTAATTCGTTGATCCCTCCAGACCTTGGGTACCAAAAACTCGCATTATAACCAAATTGCTTTGGAACATCTCTTTTCGCGCCAAGCACAACCTGTTCTCTGGTAGGGATAGGAATAAAACCGGCAAGCCAATCGCAGGTCAATTCTTTTAAGGGAAGAGTCCAAAACTTGGAATTATAAGGAATCATAAAGTGTTTGGCTATTCCGTAACCGAAAGTAAACTTTATCCAATCCTCAAAGTTAGCATACTCATAAAGCTTGTTCTTATGAACTTTAAGATAACCCGTAAGGCACTCTCGGGCGATACGGGATGGCAAGCCAAAAAGATTAGCCTGAAAAGGATAACGGATTAGCCTATCATAAAAATGAATCCAAGCGTTTCTCTCATGCTTCACCAGATTATCGCCTAAGAGGCTTTTTACCAGATTAAAAACATAACGATGCCTAAAATGCAACATATGCCCATCACAATCAAAAGTAAAGCCGTCTATTTTTTTAGAACGGCAAAGCCCCCCGATAGACCTTTCTTTTTCAAAAATTATGTAAGGTATACTCCTCTTTTGAAGATGCCAGGCAGCGCTTAATCCGGTAAGCCCTGCGCCTAAAATAATAACCTTTTTCTTAGCCATTGTTTTTTAGCTTATGCAATCCTACAAAAACTCCAAAACTTGCCAATAGAACAAACATTGCTACAATTGTCCCTATTAAATTGTTTGCCTTGCTCACGACTATACCACAAAAAGCAAAAAATAAAGCCAACGCTGACATCAATATCAATACCTCTTTGGTCGTAAAGCCAAAAGTAACAAACCTTAACGCAATATGATCATCGCTCTTGTGAAAAGGAATTAATCCTTTTCTGAGCCGAAAATATATCAGAAAGGCTGTATCTAAAAGAGGCAGCCAAAGTATTATTATCGGACTGAGTAAAGCAACAGGCCTGTCAATAGGAGCATAATCGACCATAAGCGCAAGTATGGCTAAGATAAAACCGAGAAAATGGCTTCCTGAATTGCCTAAATATATTTTTGCGGGAGGAAGATTGAAAACCAAGAAACCGGAAAGCGCTGCGCATAAGGATAAAGAAAGTATTTGAACATCAAACTGACAATGAATAAAAGAAATAGCAAAAAATGAAGCTCCCGCAATCAAAGCTACGCTAGCGGATAATCCGTCAGAAATATCGAGTAAGTTGAAAGAATTGGTTACCCCTAAAACCCAGACAATAGTGATTAGCAGATTACCCCAAAAACCAAAGAAAACTATGTGGGTTCTTATACCCGCCAGGGCCAAAAGTAAAACGCATATAAACTGCAAAAAGAACTTCTGGATAACAGACAATTCCCTGAAATCATCGGCTAGCCCAAAAACTAACATTACAAAAGCTACCCCAATCACAGAAGATAATGTGCGAAGATCTCCTTGGAGAAGAAAAAAACCTATTAAGGAAGCAAAACCAAAAGCAAGCCCTACACAAAATCCACCTACTAAAGGAATCTTTTTGGTAATTAAAATATTAAAACGCGAAGAAATCTTCTTCAGTAAAACTATGAGTAGAATACTAATAGCTAAACCAGCTAGAAAAATCAGGAAATATTTACCCACAGCAAACCCCGCTACCGCAATTCAAATATATCCGTTCTGTTTCCTTAAGCATATTCACCGCCAGAAATTCAGGCCTTTTAATTATACTCCCAGACTTTTTTACGAAAGACTCCCTTAAATTGTCATCTTCCAAAAGCCGGGCGATTCTATCGCAAAATGCCTGAGGGTCTCCGGGCCTAACCAAAAATCCATTTACATTTTCCGAAATAACCTCTCTTATACCGCCAGTATCTGTAGCAACAACAGGGACTCCCGCGGCCATAGCCTCCAATACAGCAATCGGCATTCCTTCCCAAAGTGAAGTCAACGCAAATATATCTATCGCCGATAAAATAAGCGGGACATCGCGGCGCCACCCTGTAAGAACAAAATCATTGCTTAAATCAAGCTCCCTAATCAACCGTACCAACTTATTACCGAGTATGCCGTCCCCGACCATCAAAAACTTTATTTTGGGGAATATCTTCTTCAGCAAATAAGCTGACTTTACGAAATCTAAAGGGGCCTTCTGAGGCTTGAAACAAGCAACCGAGCCTATAACCTGATTGTCCTCAGAGAAACCTAAATCTTTCTTTATTTTATGGCGGAAAGACTTACTTCTGAAATCATCAGGCGCGATCCCATGCCTTATAAATATATACTTCTCTTTATTTCCGATTCTTCTTGCCAACCCCTTGTGCTTATCCCATTCTGAAAACACTACGATTCTATCGGTGAACCTGGCGCAGAATCTTTCGAGCCAAACATAAAGATAGCTTACGCATTTAATCTGATAATCATTAAAACTCCAGCCATGGACACTATGAATTATGAATTTTGCCCTACACGCCTTAGCAGCAAGCCTACCCAAAATACCCGCTTTTGAACTATGAGTATGAACAATATGAATATTATTCTTCTTTATAAATACGCATAGCAATAGAAATGATAGCAAATCTTTAATAGGATTGACCGGGCGGTCCATAAATGCGCAGCGATAAAACTTAAGTCCCTGAATATTAATTACCTGATCAAGCAACTCCCCTCTATTAGCCGTAAACAGAAACAACCTGAACCGATTAGCATCCAAAGACTGCAAGAGGCTTAATAAATGCTTCTGAGCGCCTCCGAGTTCAAGCTTAGTAATTACATAAAGCAGGTTAATCTTTCCATTTTCAGCCATCGGATTATTATACTATTTGTAGCTTTAATCTACAATCAATAAATACCTGCTATTATCCGGCTAAAAGCGGTTTGAGTGTAATATCTGAACTAATTGCGCATTGAACAATTAGAGACTAAAAATCTTGGATTGCTTAACGTGGATTAACTAAAGCCTGTAGATATAGATAGCTTAACGGATGGATTATAAAATTATCTGCAGAACTGCGCATTATCTGCTTTTAAACCAATTAATAGTCCTCTGCAAACCTTCTTCAAAACCTACGACTGATTTCCAACTGAGAACTTTTTCAGCCTTAGAAATATCTGCCAGAGTTTTAAGGACGTCTCCAGGGCGTTTAGGAAAGAATTCCGGCTTGATATTTTTACCCATGATCTTACTCAATATCTCTGCCAGGTTAAGCAAGGTATTATCCCTACCACATGCTACATTCAATACTTCATGTTTGACATCCGTAAGTAAAGCTGCCTTAATATTCGCTTGGACAACATTCTCCACATAAGTAAAATCCCTGGATTGCTCGCCAGTCCCGAAAATCGGGGGCTGTTGATTATTAAGAAAACAGTGGATAAACTTAGGTATAACCGCCGAATATTCATCATCAGGGGCCTGGCGAGGACCGAAAACATTGAAATACCTAAGGCATATCGTTTCTAGCTTAAAATGCTCGGAAAAAATACGGCAATAGTATTCTCCGGCTAATTTCGATAAAGCATAAGGAGAAACAAGCAAAGGATAGTCAGCTTCCTGCTCAGGAAATTTATTTGTATCTCCATATATCGAACTTGATGAAGCGAAAACAAAACGTTTAACTTTATTCTTGGCTGCTGCTTGTAAAACGAAAAATGTACCGTCTATATTAACATGGTTATAATTCAGGGGTTCCTCCATGGACTTGGGCACTGAACGCAATGCTGCCTGATGTAAAACATAATCAATACCGCTTGTGGCTTTCTCGCAGGTAGAGCTGCTGCAGATATCGCCGCGGATTAATTCAAATCTATCCGCATATTCTTTTACAAAAGATAGATTATCTTCTTTACCGCTTGAGAAATTATCCAATACCCGCACAAAATGCCCGGCTTCAAGAATTCGCTCGGTGATATGCGATCCGATAAAACCAGCTCCTCCCGTGACTAAAAAACGCATCCTAAACTCCTTTCACAATGAATTTATCGCTTAATTAATATTTATCCATTAAATATATTTTCCCGATCTTTATAATTATATCTTGCCTATCCAAATATGCAACGGATTTAGCACCGTTAAAACCGCAATTACAATCTACTTACCAACACGTTATCCCAGAAATCCCAAACCTCCTGCCTAAGCAACTAACGATTACAATGACCTGAAGAATACGTTGTAACTACAGTCCTTGCAGAACGGATTATTCTCGATTTTATGGGATAGATTGTACCGGAAATCCTGCATCCTCTTTCCGTTCCAAATTGCCCCTATGGTATCACTAAAGATATTGCCAATGGGATAAGCAAGAAGCACATCTTCACAACAGGGTGCAGCGACACCGGCTGAATTTATCACAAAAGACATCCACGGTTTTAAACATCTCCTGGGCGCTTCCCGGGATTCCAAATAAGACGGCCTGATATATTTTTTGTCACTAGGAAGAGAGGCCGTAAACTTTTGCGGAAAAAAATCGATTCTTGCCGGTTTTATGAATACCTCATCCACTCCAACCTCGCTTGCTAAATCGAGAAAATCTTCTATTTCGCCTTCATTCTCCTTTATAGCTATCATCTGCAAGCATATACAAGGATTTAATCTACGGTCTTTTTTTCTCTGCGCTACCAATGCCTTTACATTACCTACCACTTTTTGAAAAGCGTCTACCTTTTTATATTCTTTAAATGTATCTGCCCGAGCCGCATCAAGAGATACCGTCAAATGGTCCAAACCGGAATTCAATATTTGACTTATATTCTCCTTATCCAATAGATAACCGTTAGTAGAGAACGAAACATAAATTTTACGCATCTTTGCATAGGCAACCATTTTAAAAATATCTTTATTCAACAAAGGCTCCCCTTGAATATAGAGCATTACCCATGACAAGTAATCCGAAAGCTCGTCTATCGTTTTTTTATATGCCTCAAAAGGTAACTCCGCTGCCGGGCGTTTATCCAAGCCGTTGCCCAAAGCGCAAAGAGAACAATGGAAATTGCATCTATTCGTCGGCTCTATCATTATCATAGAAGGATAGCTTGTCAATTTATCCTTCTTTAATACAAATGAAACAAAACAAACAATGAAATTAAACAGACGCTTCTTCGCCAGAAGCGATTTTAGAAACGAAAGGCATTTTCTTATATAATATCTTTTTTGCAATATACGCTGCATATTAAAACTCTAAAAATTTCTTTTTTTATACATCATTATATAGAAAAAACCCGGTAAACTGCTAAACAGCCTGTTATGCAGGTTGTATTTTGATACGCCGTGTTTTCTTGGATAATGGCACACTTTAATTTCAGTTATCTTAAGCCTCTTCTTAAATAGAAAAGCGGTGAAAAACCTGTAAAACTGGCCTTCAAAAGGAATTCCCGCAAGGCACTCTCTCTTATAAACCCTCAAACAACACCCAACGTCATGTATCTTCTCTCCTATCATAATCCGCCTGATGATATTAGCTATCTTAGATGAAGCTATTCTCAACCAAGGGTCGTTTCTTTCATAACGCCAGCCGCAAACTACATCATAACCTTCTTTCAGTTTAGTTAATAACCTCGGTATATCTTTAGGCTCAAGTTGACCGTCTCCATCCATACTGATAATTATATTACCACAAGCGGCATCAAATCCTGCTTTCGCCGCTAGTGACTCTCCGGATCTTTTTTTTAAGTTTATTACTTTTACCAGGCTATCCCGTGAAACCACCTTATTCAATTCCAACCAAGAATCATCTTCTGAAGCGTCATTTACAAATATTATCTCGTATGACTCCTTTAAACCTTCCATCACCTTTTTTACGGAAGAATAGACTCCCCATACACATTCTTTTTCGTTATAAATAGGTATTACTACTGAGTTCTGCATTTTCTGCGGGAATATGATGCCCTATCGGTATTTTTATATGAATTGCAAATGCAGCTTATCTTCAAGTATCGCCTCTTTAGCCACGCCATGAGCTTCAAAAAGAGAGCAATTATAAAGCCGGCATTGTTGCATATCAATCCTTTTTACCTTGTCTTTATGTTTTTTACTGAACCACGCTTTAGCGAAACTTTCTTTAACCAAGCTAGCTATCCTGTGAACTCTCTTTCTATGCTGGAAAGCAGGGCATATGTATAAACTTCCATCCGTATCTAATGTCGAATTAACCATATTGAGGAAACACTTGCCGCTGACATTTGTCCTCCGGGCATCGCCAAATATAAAAAACCCTCTTCTATTTAACTTGGATTGTTCTTCTGCTATAACACGATTAACTTTATCTGCACACAAAGAGTTAATCTCGTATGCATTTGCTCGAGAAGTCTTAAATTGCAAATAATCAACTCCTAATCTCGAAGCAAGCGAACAGGCCTTTTTAACATGACAATAATTTATCTTTGTAATAAGAAACTTTAATCCTACGGTTATCTTGGATTTCAGCTTCTTTTTTCTTGATATCATTCTTCTGATATTATCCAACAGCAACCCAAAATGGTCTACTCCGGTTTGCTCGGCATAAACCTGCCTATCAGCCCCGTCTATGCCTATCCTGATAAAAGTCCCATACGAAAGTATAGTGTCAATCTTCTCTTGATCCAATAAAGTGCCATTAGTCAAAATTCCAACGCCCATTTTTTTTCTATAAGCATACTCTATAAACTTGCTTATCTTCGGATGCATCAAAGGTTCACCGCCGCCGGCAAAACTAACGCTCTCCACCCCTAACGTGCTCCATTCGTCAATAAGCCTATAGTATAAATTTGTATCCAAATAAGGGTGCGCGCCTGAAAACAAAACAAGAGAATGACATCCTTTACACCTATGATTACATATCTCTACGGGAAATATCTTTATAGAGCGCGGAACGGGAATTTCTCCTCTTGCTATTTGCTTGATTTCATGATAACAAGACAATATCTTTGATCTTGCCAAAGGAATATTTTTCATAGTTTAATAGGCTTTCTCAATCTTTATCAGCATTATAAACAAGCCTTATAGTCATTTCAAGGAATTTAACGACTCTTTCTTATAATAAATATCAAAAATCTCTCCACTCCGGTTCAAAGTATCCGTCAATAGATAATGCTTGTGCAGATAGCTAATAAATTTAGGGCCGTCTTTTGAATTAATCAAGGTACTAAAATGATGCGGCGCATAGGGAGTCCCGAAAAAGAACCCCTGTTTTTCCGGTATTCCCCCTTCCCTATGTATAAGCACCATCTTCACAGGATAGCTCTCAAGTTCATTTATTAACTTATCACTAGTAATCACGCCGTTATCTATAGCTGACTGACTCATTCCAGCCATAAGATAGGTAGTCTTTCTCCGGGCATGAAAAAGTATGTCCCCGTATTCAGCCATTACATAATCCGTTTCCCGCGTATTATTCTTAATGTATTCCGCCAATAAGGCTGTGCCATCTTCCTTAACTAAAAAAAGCACACTATCTTTTTTCAAACCCGGCAGGATAACTTTTATCAAGATAAATACTAATATCAAGGCACCGAATATCCTTATAAAGATACTCCTCTTGTGCTGAAACAATGACCATAGGAAGCTTACAAATATTAGAACAGCCACGGGAACCACATACAAGTAATAACGCAGGATTTGGTTGGGATAAGGGGCTAATAAGATAAAACAGGAACAAAGAATGAGAAAAGAAAAAATCTTTCTTATCTGGTTACTTGCAAACAAATAACATATCGCCAGAGGCAGAGAAAAAATTATAAACCATGAATGGCCATCGCGTAAACCATATTGCTTCGGCCCAATCATCAAGAATTCTTTTATATTATTCACCACGGTAGTTATTAGATTCGGAAACAATAACAATGGCTGGCTAAGCTCATGTTTAAATATGCAGGTTAAAAGCAAAAAAGATATCTTATTCAAAAAAATAGATGAAGCAACTATCGCTACAAAAAAACCGCCTATAAATAAAACTAAAACCCGGCTTATAATCCTCAGCCTTCTCTGCGTTGCCGCTTGATAAAAAATAAAAATTAATACGGCTGTTATGCCGATAAAAGTAGAAAGCTTATACCCTAATGAAACTGCGTAAGAAATCCCCGAATAGGCAAAAAATGAATTTTTATTATCTTGCCAGGCTTTTATGAACAGAAAAAGGCCTAAAACGGAAAAAAATACGGCATAAGCATCAGGACGATAACGCCGCGCCTGAAAATAAACTACAGGTAAAACAAGATATGTGACTGAAGACCAAAAACCTACTTTATAGGAATAAACCCGCCTGCCTATCAAGAAAATCAAACAACCGGTAAGAATTGTAATAATGGCAGTAAAAATCCTTACCCATAGAACATCGGGGCCTAAGAAACTAAAAATAAGATACCCGGTATAGAGAAAAAAGGGTTCTTTCGTGCTGTAAAAGTCCCGGTAAGGCAACTCACCTTGACTCATCCTCCAAGCGTGATACAAATATCCGCCTTCGTCATCATGGATTAGCCACCCGGTAATATTATAGAAATAAAAGAAGCAGAATATGGATAAAAGTATAAGCGGGATTAACCAACGGCTATATTTTTGAGCTATCGAAGATATTTTATTGATAAAGTGCATAATTAAATTTCGACATCAATAAGACGGAATCGACGTCTTTAAACAGGTATTTATACTGCCTCCAATATGAATATTGCCCACAAATATAGACGATAAATCTCTAAAAGCGCTACGTTTCTCAGATAGATAGAACCATACATTTTTCTTCATTTAATAAAAGAGCTTTATTAAAAACTTATTATTATTTTCTGACATAAACGGAAAATATCTGCCCTGACCTGTTATAGTCAGCGACAAGCTGATATTGACTCTGAAGATAAGATAAAAACCGGGATCCATCCTTTGAATTGATTAAAGTACTGAAATGATGCGGAAGAATTCCCAAATAAAATCCCAATTTTTTATCTATACCGCCCTCTTTATGGATGAGAACCATCTTAACATGGTATTTCTCCAGTTCGCTTATCAGTTTATCGCTGGTAATAACTCCGTTATCAACCGTTGATTTACTCATTCCCGCCATAAGAGGAGTAGTTTTTCTTTTCGCATGAAAAAGGACATCTCCATAATCAGCAACTACATAATCATCTTCTGCAGTATGATTCTTGATATAACCGGCAAAGGCAAGAGTCCCATTTTCTTTCGCGTTAAAAATTGCTTTATCTTTCATAAAAGCCGAGGTAAGCATCTTTATCAAAATAAACAATAGCACCGCCAGCCCAAGAATCCTGACAATTACATTCCTCTTGCGCCCTAGAAGATAAAAAATGATACTAGTAAAAACTAGTACTGCAACGGGAAGGAAATAAAGCAGATAACGGAATATTTCTCCGGGATATGGGCTAAATAACAGGACAACAACGCCAAAAATATAAAAAGAGAGTATTTTCCTCGTCTCTTTTGAGGTAAATAAATAGTATACAATCACCGGTAGCGACCAAATGATCAACCATGACTGCGTATCTGGCAAATCATATTGGCAAGAATTGAGCATGAAAAAATCCCTTGCGTTATTTCTTAAAGTTGAGAACATATGCACGGAAGATAAAAGCGGCTGCCCCAATTGATGATTGATTAGGCAATTTAAAAAAGAAGGTGATAAATTCAACACAATGATTAAAATAATCCCGGAGGTAACCAGAAAACCCGAAACAAACGGAATAAAAAAATATAAAAAGGTGGAAATTCTTTTCTCTTTCCGCATCGCCGCCTCGTAGACAAGAAAAAAAACTAAGGCGGACATTCCTAATATTGCCGCCAGCTTATAGCCCAAAGCTATGGCATAAAAAATTCCGCTATAAAGGAAAAAAGGCCTGGTTTTATCCTGCCAACCTTTCAGAAACAAAAACAAACCAAGCGTAGAAAAAAAGACCACATGAGAATCTGAACGAAAAAGCCTCGCTTGAGAATAAACTATAGGCAGGGTAAGATAAAGGAGCGCGGCTGAAAAAGCGATTACATTGGAATAAACTCTTCTGCCTATCAAAAAAATCAAATAACCCGTAAGAATAGTTAGAACAACGCTAAACATTCTTACCCAAAAAATATCCAAGCCGAAAAGTTTAAAGATAAAACTCCCCGTAAAAAGAAAAAGCGGTTCTTTAGGAGTATAAAAATCTCTATAGGGCGCATACCCTTCTGTCATCCGCCAGGCCTGATAGAGATAACCTCCCTCGTCATCATGAATTAGCCATCCGGTAAGGTTATAAGAATACAGGAAGAAGATAAAAATAAGCAGAAGCGCTACCGACCAATCGTTGATTTTTTTCTGTTTATTCACTGTTCCAACATATTTTTGAATAACGACTACACTATAACTTACTAAAAATTAATCAATTCCATGTTCAAGCTATGGATTACAGGGTGTTGCATTTATTTTACTTGTTGATATAAGTTTTGCTTTTACAAAGTTAATGGGACATTTAATAACTCCCCATAAATCTAAAATTTGATCTATCTTTATCTTATCCATGCCTTACTCTGGATTAGTTAATTCCTATTGAAAACGGTCACACCACATCCCAAATACTAGAAGGGTCCATAGCTTAGGCCCCATACTGGTGTCTCCCCTGTAGTAGTCCTCCACGCATTGCAATGCGAAGCTTGTATTTATTATTCCTGTTTCATCGAGTCTTTTCTTACTGAGGTATTTATCTGTCAGGGCCCGCAACGGTGCCATGCCAAACTCTGCAAAATCCACAACAAAGCCTCTTTTGGGGCGATCGAGCATCTTCTTAGGTACGTATTTATAGAGTAGTTTCTTTTGCAGATATTTGCCAAAAAATCGCCTGAATTTATACTTCGTCGGAAGAAACTGAACAAAATTGAATAACTCTGCGTCATAATACGGGCATACCAACTCAACCAAGCTAGCGCTATGAGCCTGCTCAGATTTGTATAGGACATTATTAATACCATAACAGATATACTGGGCTAGCCTCAATCTTTCCGCCAGAGGAATATCTTTGCGCTTCTCCAAAAACCTATAGACCCAAAAGCTTTCATTATAAATTGATTCCCTTACCAGGTTTTCCAGATCAGCGCTTTTAAACATCCGGAGAAAAACCCAAAAAAAATCCCTTTGCCTCATAAGTTCAGGGACATCTAAATTTGGAGATATTCTAGCCTTATAGAATCGCTGGATAATGTAGCCGACCAGCCTAGAAACCTGTCCGCGTAATCCGGGAGGGACAACTTTATAATAATAGTAGAGGGAACGAAAATCGTAATTCCCGAACATAAAATCAGGCCCCTCTCCTGTAAATACCATCCTGAATTCTTCCGCGACTTTCCGCGTTATAAGGTAGGTAGGTATGGCGGATATGTCGGCAAAGGGTTGTCCGTAGATATCCGGTAGAAGCTCTAGCGCACTAAAAAAATCCTCCCTGGTCGGGTAATAACTTCTACATTCTATGTTAAGATGCTTGGCCACCGCCTGTGCGTGATGCGTCTCGTCGCATATAGGATTATTGGACCCCGAGGTAAAAGCGACGATATCTCCGTCTGTATAATTCCTGAGCATGGCACAAAGCAATGAGGTATCCATCCCTCCGCTAAGATATACCGCTGTCTTCTGGGTTTTGGATAACCGACAACTTATAGCGTTAAATAAGAGCCGCTCAAATCTATCTACGAGTTCGCGCTCCCCTATATCCCCAGTATCATGAAAATACCATTTATGGGGTTCAACAGGGCGATAATTTTCTATCCTGGCATCATTATCTTTAAACACAAGGTATTCTCCTGCATTTAAAGAAGCTGCGTTTTTATATATTGTAGAGGGGGAACTAACATAACCACAAGATAGGTATTCCAGAAACCCGCTCATGCCGATCTCTTTATTAAACCATGGCATTCTTACAAGGCCTGTCAGGCTCGAGGAGAAAGAAAGTACCCCGCGGGTATTTGCATAGTAGACACACTTTATGCCGAAAGGATCCCTGGCTAAAATCAACTGCTGCTCTCTTGAATCCCATATAACTAGGGCAAATGACCCCTTGAGCCGGCTAAAAGCTGCTGTTCCCTGTTGCATATAGAAACTTAATATAGCGGCTGCCTGAGAATCGGCATTTCCATGACTCTTTTTATCCATGAAATCGGCGGAAAGTTCTTTCAGGTTGAATATTTTTCCATCTATAAGGCATGCGAACCTTCCATCCATGCTGCGCGCCAAGTTGCCTTTTCCTTCTACTGCTAGAAAAGTATCTCTGTCAACATAATAAAGCCCTGAGAAATCGCTCTTCTCCCCCGCAGGATAACAGTTAGAAAGCATATTGGCAATATTCGCGGAAACGCTATTGGAATTTATAAAACCGCAGATCCTTCCCATTTTTAAAAATCCTCCCAAACATAATCGCGAGAACAACAATTATGAATGTAGGGAATACAGAAAAAAAACAATAAAGAAATTAACGTCCAATAGATAAATTTTATACGCATTTATGGAGAAATAATTAGCATAAAAAGGTGGGAATTCAAACGGCTAATTACCAAAACTTCTCCCGTTTACTGTAGTTCTTTTTAGCTCCATCGTACTCTCATCGGAGGAAGTTTTTTTATACTCATTCTCCGCCAAACGGAAGGTAATCGTCCTGACGACTTCTTTAACTTCTCCGGCTTCAGGGCTAAACCAGAACGTATAGAACTTATTCTTTACTTCACCGTTTTCTTTATTAATAACCTCTTTAACGTAAATGCGAACGCAGTTTTTAAATACGCCCGCTTTTGTCTCTACATCCTCCAAACCATTCGCGGTAAGCTCTCTTTTAATCTTTGCTTTCCCTTTTTCCTTATCTGAATCAAAATAAGTGATAATACCAGAATATTCTTTAGTTTCTCCTTCGTTAATTTTAGAAGGTAGCAACAAAAACGGTGGTTCAAAAACGGAATAATAGTTGTTTTCTTTAACGAACTTGCTAACCTTTATTCCTTCCGAATCCTTGCTTATAGAATACTCATTCCGTTCTCCATCGCTATACTTGATTAACATACGAATAGGCCCATATAAGTCATTCCCTGTTCCATCTTTTAAGAATCTTACTTCTACGCCAATCTCCGCTTCATTTTTACCCGCCTCCTGTCCAATATCATGTTCCACCATAGAATAAGCCCAGATATCTTTCTGGCCAGTAGGAAAATACTTTTCTAAATCATAACCCGCATATAAACATGTCGCGGAAAGACTTATATTCATTAGCAATAAGAAAAATAGCTTCTTCATCTCGACTCCCTCCATTTTAAACTATTTATCCCTATTCTCTCTATCCTCTTTTTAATATTGTATTTTTACAGTTACCTATTTAAACATATTCTTCATGTTTAAAAACGTATCTAAATCAAACCTTAAAAAACAATTCAATTCTAATGTGCTTGTGCACCAACAACCCTTGCATGAATAAACCGGCGGCAACTTATCAAAAGCATCTTTAAACCTAACGGATAAACAACTAACGGAATAAAAACTATCTCTTATAGCAGAACATGGCGCAACACGCCCGTCAGGCATTATACAACAGATGATTCTACCGGCATAGCAATTAATTTTTTTGCCCTTTGGCAAAGCATAAAGGTATTTAAGTGCGGAAGTCGAGTTTATTATATATGGGTTGCGTTTCTTAAGATAAATGAGCCGGCTTATTGTCTCTTGATATTTATTAGCTTCGGGCAGCAAATCGCTGATGTCTCTGTCCGGCGCATGCACATGACTAACAGGCTGGAATTTTATCTGAATGTCTAACTCTTCTGCTTTTGCCAACAGGAAATCTATGCATCCTATATTGTATCTGGTTAAGGTCGTATTAAATTTAACCGGTATCCCTACCTTCTTTGCTGCCTCAACTGCTTCCATGACTTTATCAAAGGAACCTTTACCCCGCAGAAAATCATGTATTTCTTCCGGACCATCAAGGCTTAATTTAAGGACATTCAGTTCTTTAATCTCGTTTATCTTTCTCTCTACCAAATCCCCGTTACTGGTCAAGCCGGTAAATATACCCTTGCTCCGGCAGTAACTTATAATTTCACCGATATTGTCTCTTAATAACGGTTCGCCGCCGCTAAATATAATAACCCGAGTTCCCATTTTCGCCAATTCATCAATAACCCCTAGGATTTCATTATTTTCCATTTCGCCCGTAGCTGTTTTCCACCTGGAACAATAAATACAACTGCGGCTGCATCTATTTATTAAATGCCAGCTGACTATCAAAGGAATTCTCCGCGAGAAAAGAATAACCTGAATTATTGATTTTGCAAATCCGATTTTAGTCCACAAATCCATATCTACCCTCTAAAGATTATACCGTAACATTGCATCATAAATTACTGTTGCGACAATTTTGTGGCCTTCGTTATTAGGATGAATAGGAGTAGCGAACAATTTTTTTTCTTTATTTCTAATAAAATCCGGCCCGGCATCTGCCAATGGCACTTCCTTGGCCTCAGCTATCTCCTCAATTATACCGTTATAAACTTCCAAATCCGTCCTCAATTGAACAACTTGCATTTTTTTTGCTTCTTGAAAATAATCCTGAGCAGCTACAGGTTCTTTTTTCATTTCATAACAAGCAGCTAAATAAAAAAAAGCTCTGCTGGATGAAGAATCATATGTAAGAGCATCTTTAAATTGAACAATTGCATCGTTTATTCTTTTTGCTTTCAAATAATCCAATCCCCTAGAAAGAGCAATGTCATATTGAGCCTGTTGAATCAAGGGTTTTTCCTCGGAAGAAGCGGAATTTATAGGAATTTTCACTAATATAACTTTTATCCCATTTTGGTTTGCGATGCGTATAATTTCATTGATATTATTCCTGAAATCCTGAGCAGAAACTCTTAACCTCCCGAAATAAACATCCCCCTTGTTACCCGAAAACTCAGTCCTGACACTCTCTACTTTAAAAATAAAGTTCTTGCATAATCTGAAAAACAGGCTCCTGTTGAGTAAATTCTCCAAAGAAACCAGGAATAAGCTCTTTGGTTTTAATTCTTTATCGCTCTTACCGTTACTTCTGAAGAAACGATGCCTATCCGCATCATTAAGGCCATAGGCGACCGTAATAAGGTCCGGCTTCAGTTTTAATATATCCCTTTTTAGAAAAAGCAACCCCTGATAAGATGAATATCCTATAACTCCGGCATTAATCACTTCATATGCTTTATTTTTGCCGTAACTTTTATTAAGCATCTTCTCTAATTGGCAGGAATAGGTATCTTCATATTTAACGGCCCAGCCGAATGTAGGCGAGGCCCCCAGACAAACAATTCTAAATATATGGCCTGTCCCCTGCTGATATGCATATCTATTTACGCGCAAGCCAAGAGAATCTGTTTCTACTGGAAAATCCTGGAACATTGTTTGCAGGTTTGGCTTTTGTCTCCAAAAAAGCAAAGAATCCTCCTCAAGAACATTAACTATCTCTTCCAGAAGATCTTTTTTGCCAGGAACTAAATGCGCAGACACCTCTAGGATTACCAATAAAACACAAACAATAAAAATATTAATTATAATAAAAAATATTTTATGTTTCATACATACCTAAAAATCATATCTTAAATTCAATATGGTTGACGGTTTAAATGACAGAAGATAGTTCAATTCAATAGTATAATTCCTTAAACACATTTTTGAGCAATGGACAGGGCCCATCATGTTAAGCGCCTTGCCTATTTCTCCGTCCAAACATGAGTAGGATTCAGTGGATCCCTCTAATCTGTCGCAGGCCATAATTTCCCCCTCCGGCGTTATTCTCCAAATTAATAATCCCGCCCAACATTTAATACTACTCTGCCGGAAACCATTAAGCATATAACTTAACACCATGGGCGAATTCGCTATATACCTGTTGCCTCTTATTTTCTCAGCAAGAAGTATCTCAAAAACTTTTTTATATTCTTCGTTACTGGGCATATTTTCAAATAAAAATTCCCTATTATTCCTATACTCCAGGGGCTGAAAAGAAATCCTTAAATCCATTTTTTTTGCTTCATTTAGAATATCGCTGATGTGACCTGCATTCAATTTTGAAATAACGCAATTTAAACCTACTTTAATATTATTTTTTCTCAACAAATCCACAGCAGCAACAACTTCATCATAGGAACCGTTTTGCCGCTGGGCGTCATGAACCTCTTTCGGTCCATCAAAACTCATTCGCACAAAACCTATCTTGCTAAGCCCGTTTATCTTATCCTTAACTAAAGAACCGTTGGTCGATAGCTTGGTATATATACCCCGGTAAGAACAATAGTCTATTATATCTATAATATCATCACGCATTAGCGATTCGCCACCCGTAAATGCAATCGCCTTATTTCCACATCTAGATAATTCATCTATCACGAAAAATACCTCACTAGTATTTAACTCTTTTGTATTTTCTTTCCAAATACCGCAATATTGGCATCGGTAGTTACATCTATTAGTTAAAGACCAACTGACCAAAAGCGGGGCCTTGACTTTCATTATCCTTTTAGCTACAAGTGAAAATATAATGTTTAGTTTCTGAGTAAGTTTCATTCGCTGAAAACCTGGTTTATTATTTTACAAACATACCTTATCTCGCGATTACTCAACTGCGGATACACAGGAATTAAAAGCGTTGCCTTACTGATCCGACAAGTAATAGGATATTCTTCTTCCGCTAAAAATTCAGAGCATTTCTGCACCAAATTTGAATCCACATCGATTCCTTTTCTAAGCAATATTCTACTGGACATACAAGCATTGCCGCTTTTTAAAACTAAATAATAAAATATCGGCTTTAAACAGGACTTGACTTCCTGAGTAAATATCCCGGGTCTTAACCCGGAAATCAAAAGCTTGGCGTTGGCAATTCTTTTGTTTAACAATTTATCCAGATCACGTAATTTCTGAAGCCCTATATATGCCTGAAAATTGGAATACTTGCTTTCAAAAATCTTGAATTTATTTTTTGTTTTTTTCGCGATGCCCTTCAAATCTTTATTTAAAAAAGATGTGCCCAGTAAAATAGGATAAACAAATACGGAAAAGAAAAAAGGACAGGTTAATATGGCCTCTATAATCGTAAAATTTATTTTTTTGAATATGCCATAACAGCTGGGACGAGGCAATTTTTCAACCAGATTTCTTAGTTTTGCATATAAGAGGGGGTTATTCGTAGCTATCACACCTCCGCCAAAGGTATGAAACGGTTTTACCGACTCGAGGCTAAAAAACGAAAAATCACCGTAAGAACCCACTCTTCTTCCGCAATATTGCGCCCCTAATGCCTGAGCGCAATCTTCAATAACAAACAAATTATACTTACCGGCAATCTCTAATATTCGGTTCAACTCGCAGGAATTACCATAAAGATGAGTCGCAATTATTGCCTTTGTCCTTATAGTAATCTTCCCCTCGATAAGACCCACCTGCATATTACAGTCATCTTCATTTACGTCTACTAAGACCGGCTTGAGGCCACATTTTTCTATGGTTTCCCGAACAGCATAAAAAGTATACGCGGGCATAATTACCTCATCTCCTTTATCCAACTCTAAAGATTCAAGTATTAACCTTAAACCTAAGCGCCCAGAAGACAAAGCAATAGAAAATTCTACACCTATATACCTTGCGAATTCCGCTTCGAAATCTGAGATGTATCGGCCATTTACCAACTGGTTTCTTAAATACAATAAAAGAATGCCCCAAAGTTCCCCCGCTTTTACTATTACCCTATTATGAGGAATCTTATTAAAAGGCATTTCCTATTTCTCCTTACAGATATCTTCTACCTTAAGCGCAAATATGTCGCCGTCTTTAAATATCTTTTTTTCTTCCGGGATATTAGCCAACAATAATACCGGCCTATCTTTTATTAAATTCTTAATATAACCGTTGAAAGGATTGTAATAAATAAACTTCCCTGTCAAATAATCCGGCGAAAAATGTTTTTTGTTCACGACTAAATAAGTTACTTCGTATTTTCGGCAAAAATCGCATACTTTTTCGTAAGAATCCGAATAATAGGCTCCGAAAAAATCAAAAATCCTCTCTTTAATAAGCGGGTAAAAATCCGCAAAGTAAGGCTGAGAAACTTCATCATCCATCAAGACTTTTCTTTTTGCGAAAGTCGGAATATCATCCATTAAAAATGGCTCTCCGGCAATAAGCGCGTTTTTTGGCAATGTTTGCAAAAAAGCATATAGACTAGGATAAGGCGCTATTCTATAACGAGCTTTTAGTTTTGGAACAAAACAAAGCATAGTCAAAAAAATAAATCCGAGTAAGAACACCGACTTTCTGCGAACAGATTTAATACTGTTTATTATATCGCTTATATTTACCGCAACAAAAAAGATCAGGAATAAAGGCAGTGGGTATCTCAAGAACCTGGAAGGACCATATAAACGAAACATGACGATATTTGCAATTATAAACATAATAAAAGATATAAAAATAAAATACCATAATGAACAAGGCAAATTTGCTAACGCCTTTTTCCTGCGAAATAAGAACAGTAAAAAAGATACTACAGCCAGCCAAGCGACAGGATAATCCAAGGCTATCCCACTTTCCGCATTTGTCCAACGCCGGTAAAATGAAGCGAAAAAAAGCGGTTTTCTCCCCCAGGGATAAAACTCTTGCATATTTCTCATTTCCTTTAAGGACAACATCTTTATCTTACCATCGCCATACTCTATTATTAATGTAACTAAGACTATAAACAATACAGAAGCTAAAATTATTAAGTCTTTCTTTTTAATTATACCACTCCGTGAAAATTCAAATACTAGGCAAAATATGCATGTCAACAGGCAAATTATCAGTAAAGGCGGATAGAATAAAGCGAGCAAAACCAAAGATATCCCGGTTTTCAGAGAATCCTTCTTGAGAAAATAATAGATAAACATTATGCAAAAAAGTATACCGAAATCCTCTCCATTACCAGTGCTAAAAGCAGCGAAATCCTTTCTACTCCAAGCAAGAAAAATAAACATAAGGCCGGACAATAAACCGGCTGAACCATTCCTTAATGTCCTACCAATTAAATACATGTAAATTACCGAAAATAGGCAAAGAAAAAATGGCAGGATTTTCGTAAATTGAACCGGATCGTATATCTTGCTTATTAAATAATAGAAAGAATTAAGACCGATCGGGTTCCATTTCTTCAAATAATCCGTTACTATTAAATCATCCTTGAATAAATCCTTATCCCTATAGCGCTCATAGTGATAGATCTCCTGGCGCACATCATCATCTATTGCGAACTTATTCGTCAAAAGGGGAAACTGACAATACAAAGTAACTAAAAGCGAAAAGGCCGCAATTAAATATAAAAAGGAGTTATTTTTTTTCATTACCGGCATATAATAAATACTAAACGTTTCAGTGATTTAACGCGGTTCTTAACGAAAAATCGATTTTGCATTATAGATCGCTTCTAAATTAAACGAATATATATAATTTATTTCTATACGCGTATCGCACCAACAAGCGTCGCAATTATTCAGCGATAATTTCTTAAAAGCATTCCGAAAACCATCCTTAACGCAGTTTTGAGGCACAGTTTCATTTACCAGGTTTGCGCAAGGAAAAACATCGCCATTAGATTCTATCCGACAATAAATCCTGCCGGCTGAACAAAGCATCCTTTTGCAATATGGCCAACTTAAAAGGTATTCTAAACCAACGGGCGAATTTCCTAAATATTTATTTCCATCTTTCCTCTCCGATATAAGCCTTGATATAACCGCTCTGAATTTTTCCTTTTGGGGAAGAAGCTTTAGAATTTCTTCTTTTTCGCTAAAAGGATCGAATTCTACCACCGTAAAACTTACAATCAGCTTCTCTCTTTTAGCAAAATCAAGTATATAATCAACGGAGTCTATATTATTCTTGGTTAAAACGGTATGGAGCCTTGTGAAAATATCATTTTTTTTCGCCAATCTGATCGCTTCTAATACTTTCCGGTATGATCCACTGCAGCGCTGCATATCATGTATCTCTTCTTCTCCGTCGAAACTCAAGACAAGAGAATCTATACCTTTGATATCGTCAATTTTACCCCCTACGAGTAAGCCATTACTGGATATACCGGTTTTTATGCCTTTGCTCTTCGTATATCTTACTATCCTCCCGATATCCTCTCTGATAAGCGGCTCTCCCCCGGTATAACTGATACTCTGCGTACCCATCTCAGCAAGCTCATCGATAATAGAAAACAACTGCTGTGTATTAAGCTCATCTTTTTTATCTCTCCAAGAAGTGCAATAAAGACATTCGGAATTACACCTATTTGTAATTGACCAGCCAACCAGCAATGGAAATCTAATCCCAAAAATCCTTGCTAGCGATAAACAATAGAAAATATTAAATACCCTTCTAACCATAAATAATGTTTTAAATCAACTTTTTCAGGTTAAGGATGGAATCCGGTTTCCCTGAAAACAAACAATTCAGCTCCGTATAAGAAGCGCACCAACATTCATTACAAGTTAACGGCACAAGGCTATAGAATGCCTTCCTGAATCCTGCTTCCTGTATTTTAATCCCGGATGGCCTACCCTTAAAATCAGCGCAACCGTAAATTTCCCCGCTCGGCTCGATCCGGCAAATAACCAAAGCATTTACACAAGAAATTCTTATTAAAGAAGGCCAGTGGTATAAATGATGCAAACCAGACAACGAATTACCTATAAACCTGTTATTACGCTTCTTTTCTATTAATTTGGCAATCACATTTCTATACTCCACAATAGAAGCTGCTATAGGATTGATTTTCTTGGTTTCTAAAAGGAATTTCTGTGCCGGCTGAAAGATCACTGCCGTATCCAGCTCTTCGGCTTTCCTTAAAACAAAACCGATACTTGATAGATTTAATTTTGATAATACTGTTGTAAACCGAACCTTTATATTGTTTTCCTTAGCGTATTTTACCGCATCCATAACCTCATAGTATGATCCCTCTCCCCTGACAGCATCGTGTATCTCTTGGGGACCGTCTAAACTTAAAGATAACCCGTCTATCCCTCTAAGACTCTTTATTCCCTGCCGAACCAGGGCGCCATTTGAGTTTACGCTTATACTTATCCCTTTCTTTCGGCAATAACCAAGCAGCTGAAGAAAATCTTCTCTTACCAAAGGCTCTCCCCCAGTAAAATGTATTTTTCTAGTGCCGCAATCGCACATTCCATCTATCGCGGAAATCGCTTCCCGGGTGCTTAATTCAACTGTTTTGTTATCGGAAACGCCGCAATACCTGCAGGAACGGTTGCATCTATAAGTGAGAGCCCAATTCACTATAGCTGGCCTCCTGGCTCCGAAGAATCTTGCGTTTATAAACGCGGATGCTAAATTTAACTTGTCGGCTATGTTCATAGTATTATAAATAATTAATGTCTCTTACCGGATACCTCCGGCTCAATCACTTCGTAGACATTCTTGGCTATAACTCCGTAACCCGCCGCGGTGCAGTGGCTGTCATCGAGGAAGTAACGTTTCTTGCCTTCTTTCATAATCAACTCTCCGAAACCCTTTCCGTTTCTGACCAGCGGTAACGAATATTTTTCCGCTATCTTGCGCAAGACAGCATTAGCGTCAGGATAAGGATATGGATACTCCTGGAGAACCAGCCTGATGTTGTTTTTACGGCAAATCTCCGCTATTTTTTCTAAATCGTTTCTTAACCAATTATCTATGCGCTCATCGCTATAAATGTCTTTCATCTTTTTGAAGAATAAATAATAGTAAAAGAAGAAATTCTTATTATCCTTCAGATCCGGAGCCTCCTTTAGCTTCTTCTGCATCTCAGAAAGAATAGCCTTCGAATCCTTGTTAGTCCCGCCGTATATATCTTCCATAAACTCGGATACCTGGTATTGTAAAAGATAAGGATCCTGATGTTCTCCGGTATATTTCTTAAATAACTCCAGAAAGGATTTTTCGTCACCCAATCTCCTGAGGCATACTATCAAGTCATGGTTTTCGTCCGCAATATCCTCAAGAATGTGTTTATCGGGATCGATAGCATCCAGGAACGCGTAACGTTCCAGCTTGCCTGAAATCTTATCTATTTCCTTGCCTACCCTCATCTCGAAGAGCTTTTGCCTTAAGTTAAGCGCGGCTATCTTGAATAATTTGTATACCCTGAGTCGATATACAAACTGCCTGGATTCCGAAATTATAGAACTATCCTGGCTAAAACCTATAAAGTTAAACCTATTGCTGGAGCCTACCAGTAAAACAATCAGCTTAGGCTTATACTTACGGATATTCCTGGGTAAATTTTCGAGGACCTGGGAAGAATTATATTCGCAGATGCCCCCGTTTATGACTAGGACATTTGCGCCGGGATTACGCTTATCGAAGATATCCTGCAATTGACGGGGGTATGAATATTTAGGGTCAAGCTCGCCCCCGTATGTGAATGACTCACCCAAACATAAGATCGCATACTTGCTTTTTCCATCATTCAATCTTTCTATCATCTGCCGGTCCCGGCGAAGAAAAAAATAAAGACAACCGGAAACCCTCAAAATCATTTCAAGTATAAGTAAAATTACCAGTATGCCCAATACGACCGAAAAGCATTTCTTGATTATTCCTGAGGATTTCATCATTCCCTGCCTTTCTCTTTAAGTCCGAATCTGCAAAAGTATTTTTCCAACGGCTCAATAACCTATTTTGTATCTATATCATATATCTCCGCCCATAGATAAAAGGAGACTAAGCTAAATATTTTCCAGCTGTGATCTTCTCTATTATCGTTATGCTCCCGAATCATCTTCTCGATGTAGCTGCGACTAAAATATGTCCCGGTCAAAGACGAAGAAAACAGGATATCGTTTATCATCTTACGCCAACTACCCTTTATCCAAAGATTAAGAGGCAAAGTCAAACCCCGTTTCTTCCGGTTAATTACCCACGCAGGCAGCTTCCCTCTCATAGCCCTCCTAAGCATATATTTGTTTGTCAGGCCGTTTATCTTCAACTCCGTAGGCAACCCGGCACATAGCTCGACAAATCTGTAGTCCAAATACGGAAATCTCGCCGAGAGGCCGGATGCCGAATAGACCCCGTCCAATCTCTTAAGTAGAGTCTCCAATATTATCTTCTGGTCGGCGTATAAAAATTTCTCGAACAAGGCAACATCCCCGGCATTCCGATAATAATATTCATACACGCTTGAAGGAGACCTTGAATTCATCATCTCCAGCAAAGCAGGATGGATAAGTCCAATCTTATCCTGCTCGGAAAATATCTCTCTCCATTTAAAATGGGCAACCTCGGGAGGGAACTTTGAGCCGTAGAGAAATTTCTTCAGCCTGAAAAACAGATCTTCCGGGGTCCTGTCGCGCACCGGAATCCTCTTAGAGATACTTTCGGCCAGAAAATTCCTGAACCAGGATGGAAACGCCTTGTAGAAATACAAGGCTTTATCGGCCTTATCGGTATCCAAACCTCCTAAAATCTGTTCTACCCCGGTCCCGTCATAAACAATCTCAACCTTATCTCCGGCAAAACGCGAGAGAAAGAATTCGGCAACCATACACGGATAACCGGATAAATCATCATTGAATCTAGTTATTTCTCTAAGCTGATTTATATCGGTCCTCTCTGCCTCAAGGAACATATCTTTATGCCGCGTGGAAAACTTCTCGGCAACCAAAGAAGCATAATTCCTGTTTTCGTCAAAAACGCGCTCTTTCTCTTTAAATCCAATTGAAAACGTAAGGATCCCAGGGATATCCCTGGTAATGAAATATGTCAAAGCAGACGAATCAATCCCCCCGCTTAACAAGATACCTTTAACCCCATCCCCTTTTAATCTTAATTTTATGGAATCCTCCAGAAGATAAGAAAATTCTTCCTCGTAATAACGGATCGCTTTTTTCTTGCTTCTTGCGGGAATCGCATCCCAATATTGGACCTTTCTAAAACCATGCCTGCCGCAGCTTAGATACGAGCCGGGAGACAGCCTTTCAACTCCCCGGACAAGCGTTTTAGGAATAACCGAAAAACCGAAGGAAAAATAGTCATTCAAGGCCTGATAATCTATCTTTCTGGGGACAAACCCGCCGGCAAGCAAGGCCTTTATTTCAGAGGCAAATATCAGGACGTCGCCCGATTGGTAAAAATATATAGGCTTTATCCCGAGATGGTCTCTGGCTAATATTAGCTCATTTGCATACTTATCAAATATGCATAACGCAAATATGCCGTTAAATTTATTAAAACAACCCGGTCCCCAACGGATATAGCTATTCCGGATGACTTCGGAATCAGAACCCGTCTCAAAAACGAATCCATCGGCTTCCAGTATATCCTTAAGCTCCCGCCAATTATATATCTCTGCGTCACAAACCACTGTAATTCTTTCGGAACTACCTATAGCGGATTGGTCATTTTTAGCGCCGGGACCGGAGAACCCTGGGCCGATATAAGCGACGGAAAAATTCTTATCTCCGAAAAATCCCCCTTCCCCGGAGCCCCTGTGTGAGATAGCTTTCAACATCACCTGCAGAGTCTCTTTGTCAACTCCTCTACCCTCAAAATTTAAACATCCGGCGAATCCGCTCATTATCTTTTCCTGAAATTTATTATTTTTCTAATCGACGGCATGCCATTGAGCTTAAGCTGCATAAGATAATTCAATTCTAGAGCTCCGCAAAATCCGCAACCGCCGCAGCGGACATAAGGAAGCAGACTTAAGGCATTCCCGATACCCAAGGAGATACAATTGGGTAATTCCATGTGATAATCTATCCTATCGCAGGGATATAATGTTCCATCAGTATCGATGATACAAAAGATACGTCCGGCCCAACATTTCAATTTTGCATAGTGGGGCCAGCTGCATATATGTTTTAGTCCCGCCAAAGAATTACGAATATATCTATTACCTGACTTTTTTTTAACAATCAAACTGGCTATAGCCGAACGGAACTCTTCTGGCGATGGAGCAATATCTGTGATGTCTTTTATTCCACGATAGATTTGCTTTAAAGGCTGAAAGGCAGCGATAGCTCCGTATTTCTCTGACAAGGCTAGAATATGATCCAAAGAATTAACATTGAATCTCGTTAATGTACAAGCGAAACCAAAATTGACCTTGTTCTTAAATGCAGCCTCTGCGGCCTCTATTACCCTCCTGTAGGAACCAGCCCCTCTGACATAATCATGGATTTCTTCAGGACCATCAAGGCTGAGTTTAAGGAAATCGATCTTTTTGACGACCCCGATTTTCTCCGGGACTACCGAACCGTTGGAGTTCATCTCGGGATAAATCCCGTTTTTCCAACAACAATCGATAATCTCGGCGATATCGGCCCTTAGTAACGGCTCACCTCCGCTGATCGAAATCCTCTTGGTCCCCAGAGATGCAAGCTCTTTTATTAACCTAAGGATATCTCCGGTTCCAAGCTCGCTTTTCTCGGAATTCCAAAGGTTGCAATATTTACATTGCAAGGTACAACGATTCGTCACCTGCAGACGCACGGCAAGAGGAATCCGCTTACCTAAGAATCTTGCTTTTAACATTGAAACTAAAGATTCAAGTTTATCCTGTAATTTCATCTCCGACTCCCCAATACACGCCCCCCGACAGATTTATCCCGGGTATTATTTTTTATCCAAAACACAATGAATACCGCTACGGTAAACAAGCTTATAAGAAGGCCTAAATAGAAATCCTTCGGGATATACCTCAGTCTAATCCTGTATTTTCCCGCTTCACTGAACTTAACCGCTAAGAGGCCACCGTACTCCTGGAGAATCCCTGTATCCGTCCTCCAATTACTGTTGTAGTTTTGATTAATTACCAATGTATCGGGATTCTTGAGCTCAACGCTAAACTCCATAATATTAGGACTAAAGTAAATTTGGGACGCTTCATTGGTTTTATCCAAAAAGAAAAATTCCCCCTTATATTTAGGGTTACTCTCGCCTTTACTTACCAAATCAACCAGTGAAAAGCGACCCTTCGGTAAACATTCATATCCCTTTACGAAAAACGTTTTCTCCCTTCCCATTTTCTCACCTAAAGGCAAAAAGTATCTAGGGATAGTGTTCTCCTTAAGCCTCAAGTTGCCGTTCCAATTAAAATCTGTTACGCCCAAATTCTGCCCCAAAAGCAGCCAAAATGGCTGATAATCACGCAAATCGTGTATATCGAAGAAACCCGGACGCTCACGCCTGACAAGTGCGTCCTCTATTTTTACCTGAAAGAAATCACTATATATTTTTAATTTAGGCTTATATTCATATACCATCTTTTTGAATACCGCCTGATTTTGAATATAAATATTGCCTACGCTGATTATGGCCAGCAAAATAGCGAAAAGGTAGAGCTTGCGACGCTTTTCAACTATAAGAAAGAATCTTCCTGCAATAATGGAGATAAAAAACGGTATAAAGAAACAGAAATATTTATCCAGTCTCCAAATACCATGGACCACGGGGTGAATATGCCAAATAATCTTAAAAATATCAATCGGACTATTTTTCCCAAAAGCGATTAAAGTAAATACGACTAACAATATCAAGTAACGCAGGTTTTCCTTAAAATAAAAGAGGATTGAAAAAAAGGCAATAATAACGGGCAAATAACCAAGATGCATTGAAGAATAACCTAAGTAACCAGTAAATAACCCCCTCCAGAGCCGATCCATATTCAAAGATGCATGAAAAGCATCTGTAGCGGCAGAAACCTTGGAATATATATCTTCATATGGCAAATGGATGCATTCTGCTCTCAATGAATATAGATTATACATAGGTATTATTTTCACGGCGGACAGCAAGATACTTAGACCCAAAATAATCAAGAGAACAATCGGGATTGAAAGATTAATTTTGGGCTGGCTACTTATATTTATAGAATCCAAAAAAGCACTCATAAATAAAAATAGCAGGACAACAATCAATGATAACCCGCTATTCATTATGTAAAATGATAAAATCAGGCAAGAAAATAAAAGACAATTCCTGTCATCCGCCGATTTCTTAAAGAAAGCGAGCAGCCAAGGAAGAAAATAATAATATATGTACTGATGGATATTCCCATCTACAACTTCATAAGCACCCCAATTGCAGAATATAAATGTAAGGCTGGAAAAAACCGCTCCTAATAAATTAAATTTCAATACACTTTTGGTTAGATAAAACATACCTAACGCGCCGAGAAGGAAAGTCAAAAAAACTGCAATCCTTAAGCCTGATACTTCCCCGAAGGGCAATATAAATAATAAAAATGGATTAAAGGTATAATCCCACGGATGGGATATATAAGGATATCCGCCGCTCAAATAAGGGGTATTCAGAGGCAGTTGAAAATACTCGACAATCGATTTCCGTGTCAAACCGGCGTAGAAATATTCCCCGAACCAATCATCCTCACTGATGACCGTGTTCCCGAGATCCTTTATTACCGGATAATAGAATAATGAGGTGAAAAAAAGAACTAAAATAACGGCCAGGATTATGCCTATCTTTTTATGTTTAATAGAATTATCCGCCATTTCTTCTTATACTCCATCCTAAAAACCAAAATCCGCCATAAATCAGGAACTTCTTTTAAAATAAGACAAAACCATCCTTGTTCCAACTATTATATACCGAAATAACTCCTCCAGCGACTTTGTTTCAAAGATAATCCTGAGTATCTGGGAAGGCCTGAGATAAAAACTCATATACCCTTTTTTCACGTAAGCGAATAGCTCTTCATTGGTCAAACCGGTCCAGGGCGCAGGAAACGGAGCGCACGATTTTCCGTTTCTGCCGGATATATATTCGCTCCAATAATCCTTGTTTGTTTTCTTTTTTAATAACTCGTTTAGATCCGAACCAGGTTTGGCGATTGTTTTACAAATCTGGATGAAATCCAGCTTAAGTTCCTTACTGAATTCAATCGTCTTTTTTATCGTCTCCCTCGTCTCTCCGGGGCCGCCGAACATAAAAAAACCCAAGGTCCTGATCTTATGCTTATGGGTCAGGGCAATAGCCTCCCTAATCTTTGCCAGGGTGATTCCTTTATTGATCGACTTTAGGATCTCCTGGCTGGCCGATTCGATTCCATAATATATCCTGCGGCACCCGGCCTGGTAGGCCATACCAAGTAACTCATCATCAACCAAATCCACCCTAGTCCTACAGGACCATTCTACCGGTATCTTCCTTTTGACTATTTGGCTAAGAATTTCCAAATCCCGCTTACGATTGTAAAAAAAAGTCGCGTCGAATATATCTATCTCTCTAATCCTGTATTTCCCGGCACATTCTTCGATTTCATCCACGACCCTGCCGGCCGATCTTTCAGAATACGGAAGGCAATTTATCGCGCAGAAACTGCATTTGTAAGGGCATCCCTTAGCGGTTACCATTATAGTAAAATTTTTCCTCTGGGAAGGAAAAGAATAGTATTTCTCGTTGGAAAGCAAATGCCGCGCAGGAAAAGGAAAACTATCAAAATCTACCGGCTTTAAAGCAACGGGAGTTATCCTGATTTCATTATCTTGCTTATAGGCTATCCCTTCTATTCCGCTTAAATCCTTATTATTTTGCAACGCCTCAGTTAATTTCGGCAAAGACTCAATTGCCTCTCCAATAATCCCATAGTCTATCTCTTTGTAGGCCATTGTCTCTCTGATATAAAAAGACAGGTTTGGCCCTCCTGTAAAAACAGGTATATTCAGTTTATGTTTTAAGTAAGCAATGCATTCTAATGCATCATGAAAATGATAACTTTCTGCCCTAAAGCCAAGAAAATCGGGTTTAAAAGTTTTTAGCTTAAGCAACAATTCTTCTTTGGAAAGATTCAGCGCTCTTGCATCTAGCAGGATAACCTCATGCCCATATTTTTCCAAAATAGCAGCTACATACGCCAATATAATTGGCGGCGCAAAACAAAATTCTTCGTTTACAATCTTCAGATTTTCAGAGAAATCTTTATGGGTATATTTTGGAAAAACTAAGGCGATTCTCATAATAGCCTCTAATGAAGCAAATAATGAAGGCGGCTTTTATCGCCCTTATTCAAATACTCATCGATCATTATTCTGTAGTCTAAAATTTTCTCTTTATAAAAATCCATAAAGGCTTTTCTATATTTATCCAATCCGTATATGGGAATATAATATCCGTTTGCAAAGATATGAAATAACGTGAACTGGAAACACCTAATCTGCATTTTCCGGTCGAATTTAGTGCCTTTGATATTTTCGGAGGGCAAAATATTCATTTGGTATAACGCTTTACCTGTAGTCACTCCAGGGGTTTCGGCCCCGGAAATATCCTCTCCGAACAACTCTTTAAACCCAAGTTTATCGGCCCATTCAATGTTATTGGGATAATCAAAATCAAAAACCGGAGTAACATACTTAACTCCGTAAGAAAGGTAAAGATTTCTTAACTCATCGATCACCTCTTCCATCTGATCCGGAAAAATACCAAGCATATTTTTGTTCGCTCCATCACAGGCATATCCGATATCCTGATCCAAACAATAAATCAAACTACGTAAATGTAAAGTAAGTTTGCAGGGACCACAGGTAAGAAGGAAAAACCCGTATTTTTTTGCATAGTAAAGATACCTGGAATAAGAGATATTCTTGCATAGTCTATCCACATCCAGAATAGAATGGATAAACTTTTCTTGACCAAACTTCTCCTTCAATTTCTGGGCATTGAACACTGAATGCTCTGCCGAAGATATTCCAAAACGCTTATAAGTCAATAAATGTACTTTCTGGAATTTTTCTGCAACCAAAGCGGCAGCACACGTCGAATCTGTCCCGCCTGAATATAAAACAGCTATCTCTTCTGTGTTCTTCATTTATTTTTCTTAAGGGAACTTATAATGGTCTTAAGAATGAAAAAATATGCCATATAAACACCTTGCAATATCCAGCCAAGGATATCGCAATAAATAACCCTAAGCCTCCATGGCAACATCATGCCTAAGAGACAAATAAGAAAAACGAAGGCAAACTTCATTTATTGAATTAATTTACTATGAGGAGGGACAAAAATTATCCCTCTTGCCGTATAAAAAATAGTAAAAACAGAAGTAGCTCTTTCTGTTTAGAATAAAGCATATATGGCAGGTAAAACTGACTGATTTCCGGTTAAGGATATGAACAAACCTAAGAAAGCTAAGATTGCCAAGAGAGGTAAAAGCCACCATTTTTTATTTAGCTTTATGAGCAAAAATAGGGCTTTTAATAATTCCAGATTCGAGCTAAATTTCGGCTTCTTGTTTTGCATATAAATATTATACTTGCCTACTTTTTCCTGTCAAGATATCTACCGGTCTACATAAGCGATAAACCGAGTATCAATTAAGCTTATCAAACACACTTTTTGTTTTTTAGAAACTTATACTTTAAAAGAACGGGAATTTGATAAAGATACTCTATAATAGTATTTGTTCTTAACTTGCTCTTTCCTTTGGCCCTATTCACAAAAACGTAGGGAATCTCTTTAAACTTATTAACCCGGGCTTTAACGAATATTTCCAAACCTATTTTAAAACCCGAGGATGTAAAAACCACACCTTCCAACGCTCTTCTTTTTATACCCAAGAAACCAGAGGTATTATCTCTTACGCTGCTGACTATTCTGCCTAAAAAACAGGCCAAACGTGAGATTATCTTACGCGATAACGGAAAATTTCTTGTTCCTCCGCCACGAATATAACGGCTCCCAATTACCAAATCATAACCTTCCTTAAGATTTTTGACAAAAAGCGGGATTAGTTCCGGAGGATGGCTGCCGTCTCCATCCATAATTACGATAATATCCCCCCTTGCTTCCTTTATTCCGTCCAGCACCGAAAGGGAAAGGCTTTTTATGCCTGCGATACGCCTAATGACTTTACCTTTTTTTTCTAAAACTCTTTTCGCAATATTGACGGTGTCATCGGAAGAGTTATCGTCGATAACCAATATTTCGTATCTTATACTGCCCTGAGCATCCAAAGCAGATATGGCGCGCTCTAACAAACCCTGGATATTATCTGCTTCCAAATATGTAGGAATAATAATAGACACTAATCCTTCTTCAAACATAAATTTTATAATTAACCTCGCTTAATTCTAGCGCGACTAACGCTATCCTATAATTACCTGGGTTGACTCCGCTGTTATCAAAATAAAGTATATACAAAGGGGGCGACAACGCTAGTTTGCGACAAAGATATTAAAATACTTAAAAGAAATAATATAATTATTACCGGAGCCAGCCACCATTTTTTTCGGATACGCAAAAAATCCCAGAATTCCCGTAAAATTGAGGCCTTACCCATAATTTTCCATCCTTTTTAGAATTGCCTTTGATAACCATCTGGATTATCGATTTCCTCTTTCTTTTTCCAGTATGATTCCTTTTTCTTTTCAATAACCCTATCCAACAAATCCATCTTGAATAACTTCATTACAAGGCCTATTGGGGTAAAAAGCGTATAGAATAATACAATTAAAATTATCCGGGTATTTACCCAACCCAATAAAAATGCCATCTTCATCCAAAATACATAAATGGGTTTTAAAATAAGCGGCCGGAGAAAAGCTAAAACGAAGAAAACAAAAGACACAAAGAAAATAGATAGAGGATTATATCTATTCCCGAGAAGAACGATTATGGCAATAACAAGAAAAACCATCCCCATAGTTATACCGAATCTCTTCATATCCTCAATCGGGCTCAAATGCTTCCTGCCGATTCTCGCCATTATTAACCGCCTCCTGCTCTTTTTTATCCAATAAAAACCTTCCCATCACAAGATTATCCATTTCCGTCCGCATAAAACACCTAAAGGCATCTTCCGGGCTACAGACAAGCGGCTCACCCCTTATATTAAACGAAGTATTGATTATTACAGGACAACCGGTTTTTTTATAGAATTGGTTTATTGTATCATAATACAGTGGATTATCTTCCTTTTTTATAGTCTGGATTCTCGCTGAATAATCTACATGCGTAACTGCGGGTATCAACGAACGAATAACCTTCATTTTATCCAATCCTCTTAGCCCCTCTGATAGAGATTTATTTTCTATCCGCTTATCGCTCCTTAAAGAAGCAGCTAAAAGCATATAAGGGCTTTCAATACCTAATTCAAACCACTCGCTAGCTTTATCATTTAAAACCGTAGGAGCAAAAGGCCTGAATGACTCGCGGTATTTTATTTTCAGGTTCAATTTCAACTGCATATCGGGATTGCGCGCATCGCCGATTATGCTCCTGGCGCCTAAACCACGAGGCCCAAACTCCAAACGCCCCTGAAACCATCCTATAATTTTGCCCTGAATGATTAAGTCGGAAACAACTTCAGGTATCTCTGAAAAGGGCAATTTTTTGTAAGACGCGCCTGCTTTCTTAAGAAAACTTTCTATTTCGTTATCGCTATAAGATGGCCCAAATAGAGAGTTATCCTGCCTGCCAGAGTTTTTATCCGGCTCCCTTTTGTTGCCTAAATACTTATGCCAAACCCAAAACGCTGCGCCTAAAGCGCCGCCGGCATCTCCGCTTGCCGGTTGTATCCATATCTCTTTAAAAGGGCTTTCGCGCAGGATTCGGCCGTTACCAACGCAATTCAACGCCACTCCTCCGGCAAGACAAAGATTATTCTGTTTTGTAACCTTATGCACATAAGAAGCCATCCTCAACATAATTTCTTCGGTAACCTTCTGGATAGAAGCGGCAATATCCATGTCTTTTTCCCTGATTCCGGTCTCCGGTTTCCTCGGCGGCCCGCCAAATAATCTCTCAAATCTCCAATTAGTCATCTTTACACCGTTACAAAAACCAAAATATTTCATATCTAATTTAAAAGAACCGTCTTTTTTAAGATCAATCAAATTATCTAAAATTAAACCGGAGTACTTCGGTTCACCGTAAGGAGCCAATCCCATAAGTTTATACTCGCCCGAATTAACCTTAAAACCGGCATAATACGTGAAAGCGGAATACAACAACCCCAAAGAGTGAGGAAATTTAAGATAATAATTTAATTCCAAATCGTTTTCTTTGCCTACCCCAAAACTTGTTGTTTCCCATTCCCCCACTCCGTCTATAGTCAAAAAAGCTGCCTCTTTAAACGGCGAGGGGTAGAAGGCGCTGGCGGCGTGCGAACGGTGATGTTCGGAAAACAAGATTTCTCCCTCGAAATCCAGCTCTTTCCGAATGATATCCGGAATCCAAAGCTTCTGTTTCAGCCACAAAGGTATGGCCTGAATAAATTGCCTGACCCCTGATGGCGCATACATAAGATACGTTTCCAGAATCCGCTCAAATTTTATAAAGGGCTTATCATAAAACACGACATAGTCCAGATCTTTTGGTTTTATATCCACTGCTTTCAAACACCAGTTTATAGAATTTATGGGAAAACTGGAATCGTGTTTCTTGCGCGTAAAGCGCTCTTCTTCAACGGCACCAATAATTTTGCCGTCTTGTAAAAGACACGCTGCGCTATCGTGATAAAAACAGGCTAAGCCCAGAATATTCATTTTTATCTCTTAGGTATCAATTTATCCATTATGTAGAAAATAAAGACTACCTCCTCTGCTTTGCCTATGCCTAGAAATTAACAGAAGAATTATACTTGTCAGACAATTAAAAAGTTTACTGATATTATAGTGCGATTTTCCACGATACCTCTTCTTAAAACAAATGGGAAATTCAAGAAAATTGCATCTTTTATTGAAAAATAAAGGGAGAAATCTATGATAACCACGATTCAAATTATAATTAACTGGAAAAACATTTTTTTTAAATACCCTGTAAGGCGTGGCTATATCTCTAAATTTTGTTTGGAAAATAAGGTTGACAATCGAATTACCTAAACAAGAAGATATCCTGACTATAGCGCCATCCTTCCTGACAACTCTCCAACCAAGCACAGCGTCAAAGCCTTCATCAAGCTTAGCTAGCATATCTTTTATATATACAGGATCGCATTGAAGATCACCATCCATAGTTATAATTATATCATTCTTGGCCATCTGAAACCCTTTTGAAATCGCTGACGTCTGCCCGGATCTTTCGCTAAGCCTGCAATAACAAATATGCCTGTCTCGTGCAGAGAGAGCGCTTATCACTTCTTTGGTATTATCAGAGCTAAAATCATCGATAAATATCAATTCATAGCCAATGCGTAATTTTTCCAATTCCGTACTTAAACTTTCATACAAATAATCTATATTCTCCGCTTCATTATTAACCGGGATAATCACAGAAATGCCACATTGTTTTTCATAGCTAAATTTATTTTTTAACATATCACAAAAATATTAAACATCTGAATAATCATATGATAAAATTATTGGAGACCAAATACACGCGGTTATGGTTTTATGAAGCGGTTTTATACCGTAAAATTTCAACCCCTTCAAAACTAAATTCTTTTTTCTCGACAAAAACATAATTACTCTGTAAATATTCCGTAAACATCTGGTAATTTCTTAAACCGGGCCAATATTTAGAAACAATCACCCAAAGATCGGATTTCTTATCGGCATTATCCCTGATAAAATCTCCAACACCATTAAGCCCAATTCCTGTAACAAGATTTCTTCCGTCATAAAACTCTTTTCGCCAGACTCCATTAACCAACCTTACCTTACCGTTAATTCCATTACCGATGGATGAAAAATCCCCGGAAAAACTCTTATAATATAACCAAAAAGGAGTGATCTGCGCCGAAGGAATAATTATAACCCTATCCGAACCCTTTATATATTTTCCAACATAGGCGGCTGCTTCTCTCCACGAAGAATAATCCGGCGGATGATAGTAAAAATTTAAATGGAAATAACTGCTTAAAATAATCCCTACAAGCACAATCAACAAGGTGACTTTCGATGATAAAAAAGCCATGCCTCTTGCAATAATCAAGTAATAAGCAGGCAAAGCAAATATCATATACTTGGGAGAAAAACAGTTAAAACCGAATAATTGCAGATAAATCAAGGCAAAAAACGGGATCCAAAACCATCCAAGACAATAAATGGCACTCTTTCTTTTATTCCGAAAACTCGCAAAAACACCATAAATATAGAAAGCAAGGAAAAGTATACCGATAACGAACGATAAAAAAACTACGGAAGAACCTGCCTGATGGGCTGTCGCCCCCTGCGCAACATACCCTCCACCGGAACTGAATACATTAAACAACTCCCAAACTCTTTGTATGTTCACTCCCGGTAGTCCAGCTGCAGATAAATCCTGGAGCACATAGACTCTGAATTTATATAGCAAGAAAATCAGGGCAAAAATCGGAATAAAAACCAGGGATAACGTGATCTTCCATCTTTTTTCGCCGACATGGAGAAATTTAAAGAGAATGGCTATTTGAAACAAAAACAATAGGATAGCTATGGGATTGGTCAAAACCGCTAAAACAGTGAAAATGAAATAAATGCAGAAACCGAATAAACGGCCCCGTTTAACCGCCAGGATATAGCTTAAGCTGGAAATTATACATAAGAAAACCAGTAAAGAATAATTCCTTGCCTGCTGCGACCAGGCAATATGATAATAAGAGACAGCCAGCAAAAAGGCGGCAATAATTCCGGTTTTTTTCTCAAACAGTTCTTTACCCAAATAATATATGAACAAAACGGAAAGAAAACCGAAGATTACCGAAGGCAGCCTGGAAAAAAACTCCCCTATGCCAAAAATATGCGTCCAGATTTGAAGAAAAATGAAGTACAGCGGCCTGATTAAATAGTGGTCATTGAAAATTGCGCCGATATGGTTAACTGAAAACTGCAGGCTACAGGCTTCATCATACCAAAAACTCTTCTGGCTCAAAGTATACAAGCGCAAAAACAGAGCAAAAAATAAAATCAGGGAAATCAACAAGAATATTTTAAGGGAGCCCCTGCCTTTACCAAATTCTTTTCCCATATCCGCGGATTTCTCCCTTATGCCGTATACTCAAACGTGGCTACTTTTAGAATATAGACATGCTATTAACCACAAAAGAATTCTTGATTTTTCATGGATTTGCCAGACAATATTATATCATTTTAAAGCCCAAACTCAAGCCTTGCTTAAACACAAATAAGTAAATCTTGACGTTTTAACCTAAAAGGAAGTATAATTAAACAAGTGTCAGACATAATATTATTTTTTACTTTCATCCGCCCCTTCATATCCTCTCTTGCTTTTCCATATGCTAATTTTATCTTTTCCGCATTTTTATTTATGCTTCTTTTGGCTTGGCTGTTGCGAAACTCTAAAACTTTAAGGTTAACCAAATATCTGGCATTACCATTATCTGTATTTATATTGTCAATCGCCATTTCTTTAATATTATCGCAGGATAAGTCAATAAGCATAGGGGAATCCTATAAATACGCAACCGGAATATTGCTTTTTCTCGTAGGAGCGTCATTTTCTTGCAAATACAGAAACCGCGCGATTTTCTGGCTGGTTGCTTCCGGATTAATTATCAGTCTTCTGTCTATTTACCAATATATCTTAGGTTTCCAGCACCTCACAAGCTATATCGCTGAACAAAAGATTTCCAGCTCTTTCATCCTGGATTATATCGCTCAAAAACGCACATTTTTCCCTTTCGTCACCCCCAATGCCTTGGGAGGATACTTAGCCATGGTCTTACCCCTTACCCTAACCATCGGCCCTTTAATCTGGCTAGCTATCCCGTTATCAATGGCTTTATTTCTCACTAAGTCATTAGGCGCTCTGATAAGCTTGTTGGGAGGATTATTAATATTCTTTTATATGCGGGGAGGGATTAAAAAAAGAAGGCTTTTTATCCTTATGGTGATATTAACGATTATTATATCGATATTTATTACACGAAGCGCAATCGAAAAGAAACAGTTTACTCCAACCTTTTCAGCGTTAACCAGATGGAATTACTGGATAGAGACAATAAAAATCATCGAAAAACATCCGCTCAACGGAGTAGGAATCGGAAATTTCAATCTTCCATCTTCCAGATACACCCATAACTCTTATTTACAAATCCTAGCAGAGACTGGTATTCTGGGGTTAGCTTCATTTTTATGGCTGGTTATTTCTGTTTTAAGGAGGGGCTTTAAAAAAATTAAAGATTCAGGAGACAAGCAGCTTGCCGGATTACTCTCATTGTGCTGCATTTTCTTATTCCACAATGCTATCGATTTCTCGTTCTTCCTACCGGAAATAAACACAATCTGGTGGCTAGCCTTGGGAATATTATCTTCATATCTAAGCGCGGACCAGCCTGATAAGCTTATTTCTTTTTCTTAAAGCGCGCGCAAAATATTTCCTATCCGAAATGAATATTTTAATTACCTTTGGCCGAAACAGAAAAACATACCCCCATAGACATAAATCATAAAGAACTATCGGAACAATATTCAGAATGAATCTGGAAAATCTCTCGTTCTTGAGCATAACAATATACCGATTCTTGATTAAATCGCTAAATAACCGGTCGCTTAGATACCTGACAGCCATTGGCTTATTTAATCCGCTTTCGGGGCGAAAAGATCCGCCGCGAGCATGATAAGCTATTGCTTCAGGAATATAATAAGACTTCCACCCGCGCCTGCTTGAACGCCAAGATACATCTAGATCCTCGTAAAACATGCGTAAATCGGTATCCAGGTAATCCTTCCCCTCTTTAATCGACTCAAGCATCTTCCTGCGGTAGAATGCGGCACAACCGCTTGCGCCAAAAATAAAACCCGCTTCTGCAAATTTTCCCGTATCCGACAAAGCATAGCCTCTTTCTTTTGCCGTTCTATAATTAGTCAAAAATAACCCTGCGCTATCCAATGTTTTTTTGTCTTTTCGCAATATTTTGCCGCTAACCATACCTATATTATCATTAAAAAAACCTTTCAAGGCGTTATGAATGAAATCCTTAGCCAAAGAAACATCATCATTAAGACACAATATGAATTCTCCGCCGCTCAATTCTATTCCCTTATTCAAAGAGGCGCAATAATACAAATTAACTTCGCTAGGATATATTTGCGCCCAAGAATATCTCTCTTTTATCCTTCTAAAAAAATCAGGATTGAGGGAATTATCGATAATTATCGCTTCCCTGAAATCCTGTCTTTGAGGTTCCAAAGAATCAAGGCAATCTGACAAATAATTGCCTACGCCACAGGTAACTATGACTACACTGACAAGCGCGCTTGTATTTTCTGCCATCTTAAATTGAAATGCTACAGATTAAAATTCGGGTGGTTTTACGTATACGATTTTCTGCTGACTTTATAACTAGATTTTTGCGCGAGCCTAATACTCTTCTTCCAAGGTTTAACGCCAACTCCAGGCCGGGTCGGCCTTTCAGCCTTCTGCCAAACTTTTGGTTGATCTTTTCTTTTAAGCCAACGCATAGGATTATCCCGAAAATCCCTACGCGGCTTCTCCTCTTGCGGCATTCCGGCTAATCCTTTGCGTTTCATATAGCTATTCGTGCGCCTGCCGCCCTTATAGGCGCCGGGCTTTCTAAAAACCGGAGCAAACCAAGTCTTATCCGGCCCTGTCTCTTCCTTGGAACACCGTCGGGCAAGCGCCTTAATTTCTAACCGTTTGCTCACTTTCAACTTATGCGCCTCTTGCGCTTCTTCTTTGGAGCGCGCGGAATTTACATTAAGAGCTCGCCCCATAAATTCTTTACCGTTAAGCGCGGATATCGCGGCACTCGCCTGTCCGTCATCAGGCATATCCACAAAACCAAACCCTCTGGATTTAGGAGCTTTTTTTTGTTTCTCCATCACAATCACCGCGGAAAGAACACTCCCAAAACCCTCAAAGAGCTTTTTTACATCGGCTTCTGTAGCGTCAAATGGCAAATTTCCTACAAAAATGTTCATCTCGATTTATCCTATTTCTTTCTAGACTTTTTCTTGAATTTAACTGCCGAACATAATACGTCTGCTAAAGGGGCTAATTTTCCATTTTCATATGGAAATTCTTTGCAGTGGCGCGGTTTCAAATTATAATCGACTTTATGAATAGCGCATAACCCCTCAGGGGTTAAAAAAGAACAACGTTCATCTTCAACGCTCGTGCCAACCCGATAACCGGAAGGGTAGTCATCATCTTTCTCAAGATGAAAAAAGTCTCCGCCTTTTAATCCCAGGGATAATATTTTCTTAGCTTCTTCCAGGTCCACCCAAGCCCCAAAGTCACAGCAAGCGTGTTGTTGACTACATTTCACGCAATCAATTTTCTTAATTTTTCTTTTTGGCTTCATTTTAGCTGTTTGTCTAAGACTTCCCTGCACTTTAAACACACAATCATTCTTTTTCTTTCTTCTTTTACGAGCGCAAATACCGTTACCAGGTAATTATGCGCTAATTTCTCCCCGCATCTCATACAGCTATTCATTTTAGTTACTCCTTATAAGTGAAAAAATAGGGTTCAGCACTGTTAATGCCGAACCCTATTCGTTTTCTTAGGCTATAACTTGACGACCTTAGTCGCCTGTTCACCTTTAGGTCCTTGTTCGATTTCAAACTCGACTTGCTGACCTTCAGCTAAAGATTTGTATCCTTCACCCTGAATAGATGAATGATGCACAAACACATCCTTACCATTCTCCGGCGTGATAAAACCATAACCTTTTTGATCGCTGAACCACTTTACTGATCCTTTTACCATTGCTTGTTACCTCCTTTTCTTATAATTATAGTAAAATCTTTCAGAAATCCGCCTCACTTTCATCTGATAGATTCTACTAACTCTAACCGGACAAACAATGACAGCGATAAAAAAACCGCAAGGTTAGTTTCCTAATCCTTACGGCCTAAGACTTCTAATCTTTACTACAGAATTATGATAGCACATTTTTGCAATAAGTCAACAAGAATAAATAAATAAAATGGGAATGATACCATAGATCCTTACCCCCTCCCCTGTGAGGGGAAATTAACCAAGCTTCTCTGTATAAGTAAAGAGCGTTTTGAAAAATTATCCTTAACTGCACAAGAAT
>Ga0074199_1000494_pt1 | contig 60019 bp, 63 predicted proteins | sample EPASupsiteSAE347_FD_64528 | JGI IMG/M metagenome (GOLD analysis project Ga0074199, IMG submission 64528) | Bioremediated contaminated groundwater from EPA Superfund site, New Mexico - Sample SAE3-47 | ecosystem: Environmental > Aquatic > Deep subsurface > Groundwater > Contaminated ... | reverse complement strand
ATGCGGACTCTATCACCGTCCTCAATCAGAATAACATGGGGATAGAGAAGATACAGCTCTCCGACGGCATGTTCCTCACCGACTCCGATATCAACCTCATCATCCAGCAGATGACAGCCTTTGCCGCAGACAACGGCATCGCCATAAACAATGTCAACGATGTGAAGAGCAACCAGGAGCTTATGGGTATGGTTGTGAGCGCATGGCACGGGTAAAAGCAGTCGATAGTCGAGAAGCAGTCGATGGTCTATAGTCGAAAATGGAGAAGCAGTGAAAGGTGAGAGGTGAGAGGTGAGAGGATAGAGGCAAGAGGGGAGAGGTGAGAGGGGAGAGGTTAAAGGTAAGAGGATAGAGGGGAGAGGTTAAAGGTGAGAGGTTAGAGGGGGAAGGTTAGAGGTTAGAGGGGGAAGGGGAGAGGTTAAACCGGAGAAACAAGAGAAGCAGTCGATGGTCGATAGTCGAAAATGGAGAAGCAGTGAAAGGTGAGAGGTGAGAGGTGAGAGGCAAGAGGATAGAGGCAAGAGGAGAAAGGTGAGAGGGGAGAGGTTAAAGGTAAGAGGATAGAGGGGAGAGGTTAAACCGGAGAAACCAAAGAAACCGGAGAAACCGGAAAAGCAGTTGATGGTCGATGGTCGAGAAGCAGTGGAAGACGGAAGGGGAAAGGATGTCTGTGATACTTACAAGTTTATTCCGGATTGATTATTTGTTCAATGTTTCACGGAACACTTGTCCGTCAGATATATTCTCAGTCTTTCAACTCTTTCCTTGTTGTTACGGTAAAACGGCAGGAGTTTCTGGTATTCCTTCACTTTGCTTATATCTTTAAGCTCCTCCACTTCAATATCTTTTTGAAGCCATTTTTTGACATTATGAAATGCACCGATAAACAGAATGCCTCTTTCTTCTCCCTGAAGCGTATCGTTTATCTGTTTCGCAATGAATTTGTCCCTTCTTTCTAAAAGATTATTTTTAACGAGCTTATACTTCAGGGCTGCATCAAGCTTTTGTGTACGGTTTTTTGCCTGCGTTATCTTGAGAATCCAGTCACGCTCTTCCCTTACGAGGTTTAAATCTTCTGTCTTTACGAGAATAGCGCCTTTCCGGATGAGTTCTGAGATAACCTGATAATTCCGGCTGCCTGTCTGAAGAACTTCCTGAACTATTGCCGTAGCTGTTTCACCACCTGCTGCCATGCCGTCCTGATATACCTTAAAACCCGATACCTGGATGGAATCAAAATACCCCTCAATTGCTTCCCAGAAACCGAGGACAGTTGTTTCATGCTTTTTCCAGAGTGTCTCACCGAATTCTTTCACTCCTCTTTTTGCAATATCCTTGCCTACGGACCCGAGATCGGCCTCTGTGTGGATAATGGGAACGTATAAGAGTCTTCGCGTCACTTTACCTTCTCTTCCAGGCGTTTGATCCTTTTCCTTAATTCTTTTGCCTCATCCTCAACTGCTTTTGCCTTTTTCCCATCAGATAAATAAGGGTCCTGCTGCCACCAGTTGATCCCCATCTCCATTGCCTTGTCAACAGATGCAACCAAAAGCCTTATCTTAATCGTTAAAAGTTCAATGTCGGCAATTCTTATCTGGATATCTCCTGCAATAACAATTCCTTTATCAAGTACCCTTTCCAGTATATCGGCAAGATTGGTAGCCTGTGTTGCGTGCATCATTTGTTGTTCAGCCATAATGTTCTCCTTATTAATAGCTGATAGCCGATAGCTGATAGCTGATAGCAAGAACTTTAAAACTATGAGCTATGAACAATGAGCCATGAGCCTTTATTTCTTCACGGATTTCCCTCACATCAAATCCCCCAAAGGACCGAGATTAAGATTCATATCTTTATCCTCAATGCCAAAGATCGCCTGGATTTCCTGCATCTTCTTCTTTACCGCTTTCAGGCTCAATCCCAGTTTTTGAATCTCTACCGGAGAGAGGGTTCCCTTCTTTACCCTTCTGAAGGCCTCCTTCTCCATAAGCTTTCTTATTAACTCTACTATCGTTAAAATGAGCTTTGCCAGACCTTGTTCTGTTTCCCTTGGACTGTCTGCGTTTATAAGTCTGGGGATGTTTTCTTCGGCCTTTTTTATCTCTTTCTGGAGTTTCTCGATATAAGCAATGTCTTCTTTGGTCAATTCTTTTTCGCGGCTGCCAGGACTTCTTCCTGATAATTCCTCAGCCTTGGAAACGGAAGTGAGTATGAGCCTTAAGCCCAGAAACACAAGGTCTACATCAGCTACCCGTATTACCATATCGCCATTAATTACCGCACCCTTTTCCAGGACCTTGTCCAGGATGTCAACCAGCGTTACTTTATCACGTTTATTCATCATGCCTTCCAGGGGGTCTGCCCCCATTAGTAAAGTTAGCAAAATTATAAGAGGGCCAGGGGCCGCTGTATTCGAGATGGAGCCCTTTTATATTAAGCTCTTCATCTATATTCTCAAGAGTCTTCTTAAATGAATCAACCTTATCTGCCTGGACTAAAAAGGCTGCATTAAAAACCATCCTTTCTGCTTTGCCTGTCATCTCCCTGTCGAGAATTCTTGTTTTCACTGACCCAGCTGCTTCTTCCCCCAGTTTTCCAAAGAGAATATCTAAAATGGAGTCCAGTTCTTTGTTTACTTCATTACTAACGGTTTCTTTCAGCTCTTCTTCCATAAAATAGGCCATACCCTCAGGCATTGAGGCCATTTTCTCCTCTTTTGCCCGTATTTCTTCATTTTTTTCTTTGACCGTTAACTCAAATTTCTCACTATCCATAAGATATATCTTTGTGCTCCACTCCTGTTTTCCGCGAATTTTATTCAACAGCCTCTTCATTTTTGCATGGTCCCTGTCAAGGGTTTCTTTTAACCCTGTCTTATCTTTAAAAATGATGCCGAATCTCATGGGGATCACATTTACAAGCCCGTCAATCCCCTTCATAGCTTCTTCGATAACATCTTCGTGGATAATAGCCTTTTTCCTGATCCAATTGAGGTCTTCCTGGGCCTTTTTCCGGATCTCTTCAGATGTAAATTTTAATAAGGAAACCCTGCTGACAACCGCTTCCAGTTCGTTGTGGATGATGGTAAAAATTTCCCTTTTTCCATCAATGCCTCTTGTACGAAAAGTTGGAGGGTCTTCAGCTTTTTCCCGAATACAATAAAGATACAATCCATCCATATCTTTTACTCCTGTGATTGTTTTGCATTCTTCCTTTCGTATGATTGAATCTCCAGATTTTCATCAACCTTAATCTTATAGATGTTCCGATCCTTTACCTTTGTCGACAGTCCGATAGATTTGATGAATGAACTTTCTTCATAGACCTCGACCTCTCCTTCCCACCCTTCGGGTATCTTTGTTATCTTTACGACCTTAGCATCCTCAACCGAAAGCGTCCTTTTTAAAAATCCGCTCATCGCCTGGGCAGCTTCATCAATGTTTGCCATGTGTCACACCTCCTGTTTTTCCTTGTTGCTTATTCCTCTTCATTCCCGTGAATTGCATTTAACCGTTCGAGAAGTATCTTTTCCTGTTTAACGTATGTCTCTTCATCCATCTCATCCAATTCAAACCGTAATTGCAATTCCATCAGCCGTTCTTTTATAAGTCCCTCGTCCGACATCTCTCTTTCAACCATATCGTTAATCTTCTCGCTCAGCCATACAAGGCCCTTTAATGGTGAAAGCAGTATATCGTCTATGATAAACATTTCATTTATTCTCCATACTGATCACCAGATTCACAAAATTGAATGGCGGAAGGGTCCCCACATATTTAAACCTTACTTTTTCGCCATACCTGTCTGCAAGCCCCTGAACTTCGGCATCGAACTCTTCTTCTCTCTCTTTTACTACCAGAAAAGCGGCATTCATAATCATCAAATCACCATAAGTATTGTTTGTCCTGGTCTGTTCGGAAAGGGGCGACAATCTGCTTAACGCATCCTCTTTATGGAATTCTCTTTCCTTCTGGAGCGCAGCTTCGACCATCCTGCCAATCTCCATCCTCTGGTGATAAGACTTTTCAGGGGATACCTGTGCGATCTTCTCTTTCAGAGCTTTAATGTCATCGTTTTTCTCGAGAATCTCTTTATACACCAGTTCTTCTTTAAACATTATTTTTAAGCCGAGCTCTTTTTTGCCCTGCATGTCTTTTAATAAATCGATGAATTTGCGATATTCCCTTTCCAGTATCAGCCTTACCTTTTCCTCGTTTTCAGCAATTGTGGCAAATCGGACCGGCAGAACCGTATGGGTTTTCATTACCTCTTCGATAACCCGTTCATGCGGAATCAGGTTCTCACGGGAAACAGGATATTTTTTGACAGGTGAATTGCTTACTACAGCCCCGATATCCTTGAATGATACAGTATATACTTCGTCGCCCCTTCCACCGATGCCTATGGCGCCGAACAACCGCGGCTCCTTTGACTCAACTATGCAGTATATGTATATTCCTTCTTCCAACGCTTCCTCCGTGGGGGGGCTGACCCCGTTATTTTTTATTTCTTTTCCCACTCTTCCTGATAGATAGTCACGTTAACAAAGTTATAAGGGGGTAAGGGGCCCACATACATAAACCTTATTCTGTCTTTGTTCGCTTCGCTTAACTCCTCCATAATGTTGTCAAATTCCTTTTCTCTCCCTTTGCTTACCAGAAATGAGGCGTTTATGAACATCTCGTCCCCTATGGTATTGTTAAGTTTATAATCAAAAGCCGATGCTTTTAAGGCATCAACGATTTTTTCGGCTTCTCCATCCTTTTTGTTCTTCAAGGCAGCCTCAACGAGTTTGCCCAGTTCTATCTTTGCCTGTATATCCCCCTGTTCCGCATCTCCTTTGAGTTTTTTCTTTATTGTTCCGATCTTTTTGTTCTCCTGTGCAATCTCCTTAAAGATACTGTCCATATCTTTCCACAACCCCTTAACCCCAAGCTCTACTTTGTGATCCATATCCCTTAAAAGATTCTTAAATTCCCCGTACCTTTTAAACAGGAGGCTCCTTATCTCGTCGGCGCTTGAAGCAATAGTGCAAAACCTTACCGGCAAAACAGCATATTCTTTCATCACCTCTTCAATAACCTTTTCATGGGCCAGGATATTCTCCCGGTTGACCACAAGTTTCATTAACGGGTGACTGCTGATTACCATTGCGAGGTCATCGACGCCGATAGTATTTACCTCATCACCTCTGCCCCCGATGCCGATAGAACCGAAATTTCTATCCTGTTGCGTGCCGATTATGCAGTATATATACTTTCCCTCATGATCCATTATTATTCCTTTATGCTTACGGTTATTGAATTTCTTGCAAAATCTTCTCTTTTAAAAGAACAGCTTTCATATTGACAATATGTAGAAAGCAGTTTATATGCCTTTGTGATTTCAATATATTCCGTTTCTGCTTCAATCTTCTGCTTATCGGGTTGTTTATCGGGATGATGAACGGATGCACAGTTTTTATAGGCCTTTTTTATATCGTCTTTCGTTGCAAATGCCTCGAGAGCAAGTTTTTTCCTTGCCCGGTCAATGTCTTCATATTGCAGCTTTTTTATTTCAATCATGAAGAAGTTATAAGGCGGCAGAGGGCCAATACATTTGAAATGTGTCTTCCCATCGAAACCAAGGCTTAATTCTTCCAGCTTTTTTTCAAAAGGATTGCGCATATCCTTATCGATCAAAAAGGCTGCATTGAGAATCGTTTTATCATCCGCACTTGCATGTTCTTTTACATCCCGGCAGAGGTTTTTTAATGAGTTCTTTATAGTAAGGGCGTATTCAGTTTTTTTCTTATTCAGATAACTTCTAATGAACATACCCATTTTTATCTGATCTTCGACTGTTATGCCTTCTTTTTTGTTGAGAATGGCCTGCTTCAATGCCTTTATCTCTTCTTCTTCGGATATCTCTTTTATGACCGCATTAAGATCGACCCAGTTGGCTGCAACATCAAGTTCTATCCTGCCTTCAATCTTTTCAAAAATCTCTTTAAACATCCGATGTCCCTTAGCCAGGGCCTGCATCACCTCATCTTCGCTGAGAACATATGTCCCCAGTCTCACAGGGATAACGGTAAATTCTTCCATTAACTTCTCAATCACCACCTGATACCCGATAAGGCGCTTTGCTGCAACATCGCCGGGCAGGTTTGTATAATCAATTATCTCAGAATCACCTACCACTGCCGAGACATCCCGATAAGGGACGGTATAAATCCCGTTTGAAGTCAACAGGCCGGAGCCTGTTGCATTGGATTTGTTGTTAATTACACCATATATATACTTGCCTTTATTGTTCATACGTAATCCTGTCCCGTATTGATAGATTCTTTTTGCTTTTGCACCAATTGCAATGCCTCCTCAAAATGCCCCTTCGATATAAGAAGTTTTGAGTTTTTCACTCTCGACCCCTGATTTATATATTCCCTTATCGCCAGCATAGAGGCTTTCCGGCATACAAACTCTATATCCGCCCCTGACAGGTCGCCGGATTCCTTTGCCAATTCGCGCAAATCCACACCCTTGCCGAGGGGTTTATTTTTAGTGTGAATTTCGAATATTGAAAACCTTGTATCTTCATCCGGAAAGGGAAGTTCAATAACAAGGTCAAACCTTCCGCCCCTGAGAAGCGCCGGGTCTATCATGTCGAGCCGGTTTGTAGCAGCCAGCACCACCACCCCTTTAAGTTCTTCGATACCGTCCATTTCTGCCAGAAACTGGCTGACAACCCGTTCCGTCACGCCTGATTCCCCGATTCCGGAACCCCTTCTCGGCACTATGGCGTCAATCTCATCAAAAAATATGATGGCCGGTGAAGCCTGCTTCGCCGTTTTGAATATTTCACGGACACCCTTCTCGCTTTCACCAATAAATTTTGACATGAGACCCGGGCCCTTTATGGAAATAAAATTGACTTTTGTTTCGCTCGCCACCGCCTTTGCAAGCAAGGTCTTTCCTGTGCCCGGAGGACCATAAAGGAGAATCCCCTTTGGCGGGTGTGTACCGGCGGTCTTAAAGACATCGGTATATTTTATAGGCCATTCCACCGCCTCTTTTAATTCCTGTTTAATGTTGTCGAGGCCTCCCACATCATCCCATCTTACATCCGGCACCTCAACGAACACCTCCCGTATGGCGGAGGGTTCCACTTCTTTCATGGCGTCGAAGAAATCATCCATTGTAACTTCCAGTTTCAGGAGCGTTTCGTAGGGGATTTCATCCATTTCGAAATCAATCTTCGGTAGAACTTTGCGAAGCGCAGACATGGCCGCCTCTCTTGCCAGCGCCTCCAGGTCTGCACCTACGAAGCCATGAGTAATCTCGGCTAATTTTTCCAGATCGACCCCGTTGGACGGTTCATTGCTTCCCTGACGTGTTTCTCCTGAAAGGGGCATGCCCCTTGTATGAATCTGTAATATATGCAATCTCCCGTTTTTGTCTGGGATGGGGATAGAAATCTCCCTGTCGAACCTCCCCGGCCTTCTTAATGCCGGATCAAGGGTATTGGGAATGTTTGTCGCCCCTATGACAATCACCTGACCACGCGACTGCAACCCGTCCAGAAGCGACAATAGCTGCGCGACAACGCGCCGTTCAACCTGTTTTTCTCCGCCCATATCTTCTCTTTTCGGTGCAATGGCATCAATCTCGTCAATAAAGATTATGGAAGGGGTGTGCTTTTGGGCATCGTCAAATATGCCTCTCAGACGCGCCTCGCTTTCTCCGTAAAATTTACCCATGATTTCGGGTCCGCTGATACTTGTAAAGTAGGCTTCTGTCTCGTTTGCCACACACCGGGCGATCAAGGTCTTCCCTGTTCCGGGAGGCCCATATAGAAGTACGCCCTTGGGCGGGTCAATCCCGAGCCTCTCAAATATTTGCGGGTATTTCAGGGGCAGTTCGATCATTTCCCTGATTCTTTGTATCTGGTAACCAAGCCCTCCGATATCTTCATAGGAAATTTTTTCACTTTTAGGTTCACCGGCCTCCCTCGATTCTATTTTTATCTGCGTCCCGGAATTTATCACTACCACACCGTCGGGATTAGTGGTGAGGACTTTGAAATCGCTTGACCGTGAACCAAAGAGCGTAACCCTTACCCTGTCTCCTGTGATTACAGGCAAACCCTCGATAAGCGTACCGATATACCTCGCGTCCCTGTCTTTTTGCGGCAGGCTTGAAAGGGTCAGAGGAGAAACCGTTACCCTTGCTGCAGGCTTGTGGTTGATCTCCCGGATTTTTACCTTCTCGTCTATACCAACCTTTGCATTCTCCCTCGTTATACCGTCCATCTGTATGAGCCTTTTTCCTCTCTCTTCAACATAACAGGGCATTACCTTGACAGGAGTTCTTCTTTTCCCTTCGATCTCCACAATATCGCCAACATCCAATCCGAGTATTTTCATGTCTTCGGGATCAATCCTGATAATGGCCCTTCCAACATCCTTTGGTAATGCCTCTTTTACTTTGAAACCCATAATCGGCTCGCTGTTTTTATCTTTCATTGTTTCTCCACTTTATTCAAAGAGCAACTTCTCAAAGTTGTGCAGGGCGTCAGTTCCCTTAATTTCCCGCGGGTGCAGCGGGGTAATTGCTATCCGGATATTGCCCATTTTATCGCTCAAATAATCGATATATGTTTCCTGCCCGTTTCTTTTCTCCTTGCAAAATTCACAATTGTCGTTCCATGGCACTACATTATTAATCACTAATTGTTTTACCGTTATCCCGTATTTATTCAGATCATTTATCATCCTCTCCGTCTCCCGGACAGCCATGTCTTCCGGTATTGCAACAACAATAAATTCACACCTTTTACTGTCTTTAAAGAGGCTGTGTATCCTGGTGACGGTCTTTTTCATTTCAACAAGAAAGTCGTCACCATCGTCAGGCTTATATTTACCGCCAAAGGTCGTTGCCACATAACGGTATTTCCATCGCATCCTTGCCATGACCTTGATCCATTCATCCAGCATGTCCGGCAGTGTTAAAAGCCTTAAGGCATGACCCGTAGGCGCCGTATCGACAATAAACTTATCAAACCCACCTTCTTCAATCAGGTCCGTTATGGTTTTTAACCCCATAACCTCATCTATGCCGGGGATTGGAAGCGCAAATACCGATTCAATATCTTCCGGATCTAAATAGGTAGAGGTATCAATAATCTTTTTTATTTCGTTTTCGTACTTTATTTTGAAAATTGAAAAGGCCTTTTTTGCGCTTATTTCAATAGCGCTGAGGTTTTTTACACCCTTAATATCTTGAATTCCATCTCCGATCTTCTGTCCCAGACTGTCCGACAGGGAATGAGCCGGATCGGTAGAGATAATTAATGTTTTGAATGTTTTTGATAAATGTAGACCGGCACTTACAGCACAGGTTGTTTTTCCAACACCGCCCTTACCGCCGAAGAGAATCAGTTTCAATGGGGCATCGCTCAGTCCGGTCAATCCCATGGAGAATCCCCTTCATTTCTTTATTTTGATTTCCAGTATGCCGTTCTTGAAGGAAGAGGTAAACGCCTCGCCTTTCGCTTTCGCCGGAAGCAGGACTTCTTTGCGATATTTTCTGTCTCCGCTTTTCGCAGAAATATTCAGTATATCTCCCTCGAGGTCTATCTTTATATCGTTCTCGTTCACGCCCGGCATTTCCGCATATATCCTGATCTCATCTTTTTCATCAAAGATATCGGTCATGGGTTCTCTTTCTTCTTCGACTTTTGCACCGCGAGGGGTTTTTTTAATATTTCCGAAATGTTCAACAACAGGTCTTCCCCCTGTTGCCGTCTTTATGGAAAATCCGAATACACCCTTCATGCCCTCTTTCAGGTTGCTTAAATCTATCTCGCCTTCTTTTTTTATTTCACCGCCTGTTTTTTGCAGTTCTGAAGCAAGGTCCACCAGTTTTTCTATGCCTTTAAACACTCCTCCCAACCCCAGGTCTCCCAATCCAAAATCAATCTTAATTGTATCGTCTTTTTTTTTACCGTCTTTCTTTTCACCTGTCATAATTTTTACTCCTCACCGTGTCGGCCCATTGCTGACAGCTCATTGCTTTTAGCTTTTAGCTTTTAGCTTTTAGCTTTTAGCTTTTAGCCTTTAGCCTTTAGCTTTTAGCTTTTAGCCTTTAGCCTTTAGCTTTTAGCTTTTAGCCTTTAGCTTTGAGCCTTTAGCCTTTAGCTTTTAGCTTTTAGCCTTTAGCCTTTTACCTCTTGCCTTTTACCTTTCACCTTTCACTGCCTTTAATACCTGACGCTCATTGTCCTTAAAGGGTTCGTCTTTGTATTCTTAACTGTTTTTATTGCCCCATTTTCCTGTATTTCCTTCTGTAGTCCGGCGATCTGTTTATTTATATCGTTCAATAAACGACCGGTTATTGTCCTTTTTTTTTCAAGTTTAGATATTTCTTTCTCCAGTCTGGCCTCCTCTTTCTTCAATGTATACAGGTCAAGATAAGGGGACCTCTGGGCCTTAGGAACCGACCGTGCACCTATGGAATGCATACTTCTTATGCTCCTGATTGTTGCAATCTCCTGTAAAGCTTTCATGTATACGTCTCCTCCTTGCAATAGCTTGATGGCGAATCCATGTCAATTCATATGCGTTGCCACTAAGCCCTCGACGATTTCCTTAACCCTGTTCTGGTTTGTTTTGGAGCCTACCCTGCTTGTTACGGATGACAATACATCCTGACACATCTGACTGAATGTCCCATTCGAACGGGAGGGAGAAATATTCTGGATCTTCGCAGCCCTTGCAATCATGATGCAGGCACGAATGGTTGGTGCGAATTCACACTTACCGGATTCCCTCAAGCCCCTCACGATCTTTACTATCTTTTCTACATCTTTTTTGGGAAGTCTCGATTTTGCATAGGTAATGGCAACTTCCGTTTCATAGTCAAAGTGGTCTAAATCCATTGTTACCATCCTGTCCCTCAGTGCATCCTGACTTCTGTGCACCCCTGCATACTCCTCGGGGTTACTGGTGAATAGCGCAGTAAAATCCGGGTGCACCTTCAGATACGGCCCTTCTGCTCCTCTTCCCGCCGGCAAATCCATAATCCGTTCCTGCAGGATAGATAGAAGGATATTGTTCGCCTCCGGTCGTGATCGCGTAAACTCATCATAGATAAGGGTAAATCCATACTTGCATGCCACAGTGAGGCGGTTATCAACCCATCTCTTAACCATGTCTTCTTCGGTCTTGAGAACCCTTGAGACAAAACGGTCCACTACCTTTCTCATCCTGTAACCATACTCACCACCTACAAGATTGGATGTGGTAAACTCCTCATCCCCATGGATTAGCACAACCGGTCTGCCTATCTTGTTTGCAACATGCATGGCCATTGTGGTTTTACCGGTGCCTGAAATCCCCCTGAAATGAACCGGAAAACCTGCCTTAACGTAAAAGACTGCCCTGTTGCTGACATCTTTTATGTATTTTGTTTCCACAAAGTCAGGTAAGGCAGATGGTTCTAATATTGTCGTATTTTCTTCAATCATTCTGGTTTTCCTCCCAAAATGTTTTTCATATTGCTCCAGATTTTTTTGGCTTCAGCTAAATCCGCCCTGACATCCTTTTCCCTTCTCTTGAAATCATCCCTCATTGCATTGACATCTTTCAAGAGATTTTCTCTGTTTTCCTTTAAACCTTTTTTCAGGTCTCCGGCCATCTCTTCATGCAGCTTTCGGGATTCATCAAGAAAATTTGCCGTATCCTTTTTAATGGCATCAGTCCTGTCTTTTAATTCCTGTATTTTATTTTTTCTATCCTTATGACCTGCCAGAATGTCATCGGATAATGTCCTCATGCCGCTCGAAAAATCATCCATAAAAACCTCCTGTCAAAATCTGTTCACGGTTCACGGTTCACAGCAATCCGCAACCCGAAATCGGCAATCCGTTCACGGTTCACCTTGAAAAGCCTAAAGCGGATAATAAAGGTTGCCTTCTTTTCTGATCTTGCCTTCATCCAGCAGTTTTTTTGCCAATATACCCAATCTCATTCTGGTAATACCGAAAACCGGCTCCATGTCGCCAGCCTTTGTTCCTTCAGGGTGCTCATTGATATACCCCAGAACCTTTGCTTCAATATCAACATCATGGTGTGTTTCTTCTGCCTGGCGTGTTTCTTCTGCCTGCGGCTCCTTTTTTTCGATTGTCTCCTGAACTGTGGCAACCTTTTCGGCGAATTTGACGGATGGCATTGCAGCCTCAACTTTTAAACCGGTTAGCGTTGATATTGTTTCCCAGGAGCTTTTTGCCTGTTTCATGTCTGTGTTATATTCCTGCAAAAGTTTCCTGACCCCGCTTGTCATATCGTTTACATATGCAGCCAGGCTTTTTCTTAACGCATCGCTCATCTTGCCGTGAGATTTTTCAAATTCTTTCAGTTTGCCCTTCACATAGGTTTCGATATTTTTTACATCCCCGGCCAGTTTGCTCTTAAGCTCTGCCGACATCTCGCCCCGTTCTTTTCTGAAGCTGTTAATTATTGAACTTACATCTCTGGTAAGATCGTTTACAAAATCCGACAGGTTTTTTGCCTGTTCGTCACTCATATGCTGATGGTCCTTGTGGAAATCCCCGATCATATTCTTAACGTTTTGTGTGAGCTTTGCTGCAAAATCCGATAAATCTTTTGACTGCTTGCTGCCCATCTGCCGGTGGTCTTTCAGAAACTGTCTGAGCATCTTTTCGGTGCTTTTTGCAAGATTACTTGAAAAATCCGACAAATTCTTTGACTGCTCGCTGCCCATCTTTTTGCGGTCTTTTTGAAAGCCTTTCAGCATATCATTCACATCTTTTGATAGGCCATTCACAAAATCCAGCAGGTCTTTGCTTTGTTTGCTGCCCATATTCTGCCGTTCTTCCGCAAAATCTTTTAAGGTCTTCCTCGTGTCCATGACCAGGTTGCCGAGGGCCTCTATCCTCACATTATGTGAAGCAATGATCTGGTCTGATAAATCTTTCATACCGCTTGCTATACCCATGATTACCTCCTTTTATAAGAAACTATACTGTTTGTGAATACGCTGATTCGCGCCTTTTTTCCCTGAATGTGCTGAGCATCTTTTGCACGTCTTCTTTTCTTTCCTGCTGCTGTGCTGCCCTTTCCCTTGATTGAGCCTCAAACTGCTTGAGCATCGTCTTCAAATCCTTTGTCCTGAGATCTCTTCCTTTTGATAGAAGCTCTCCAAGGGTAAGAGACAGTTCGCCCTGCTCTTTCTGGAACGCCTTTAATTTCGCTGTAACTTCCGTTTTTCTTTCTTCCTGTTTTTTGAGAGTATCCTGAAGCATCCCGTGGAATTCTTTAATCCTGCCGATATTATTCTTATTCAGTGCATCCTTAAAGCTCCCCAGATTTTCCTTTAATTGCCTTGCCATCTCTTTCTGCTCCATGAGGTAGTTGTTGAGCAGGCTTCTTACTTCTCTTTCCCTGTCATCCTGAGATATGAGAATGGCATTCATCATAACGTCAAAATCCTTTTTCCTGAGGGATTCATTTCTTGCAAGGATGTCCCTGAGTTGGACCTTTAATGTTTCTTTTTCCTGATTTGTATTTGAAATAGATTCCTGAAATTCACCAAGAACCATCTGCGTGTTGTCGATAATGGCGCCTATACTCTGAAGCCTTTCTTCGTATGAAGAAATAATTTCGTCTGCAACCTGTTTTAAATTTAAGGCATTCGCCATGTTGTCCCTACCTCTCGTATTAAGAAAGTTCCTGGCGTGTCATGCTTTCCGACCCTTTAACCTTAAACCGTAAAGGCTTGAGGATGACGCGGCAGGAACCCTTATCCGCCGTCTTCGACGGAGTTTGAGAAACCCTTAGGCTGCCGTTGCGGTAAGGCCGATTGCCTCAGCATACTTCAGATAGGTTTCCACTGATGCCACAACAACCCTGGCTTCAATTGCAAGTATTTCAATACCGACCAATGAAACCCTTACCCATGCATCAACGACTACGCCTTTGTCGAGGATCCTGTCGATTACCTCAACCAAACTCGATGAACCTATTGCTTTTTCCACTGCCATAGTAGCACCTCCGTTTTTATTCCGCTTTTTTTAAGGGGAGCGGTGAACCCAACCTTTTAGTTTTCAGTTTTGTAGAGTTGAAAATTAAAATCTTCATAAAATGTTTAATTATTAATTTTTCATTCATAATTGCCTTCCCGATTCCTGCAATAATGCCTTCTTTACAGCCTTCAGGAGGACGTTTACATCAAAAGGTTTGTCGAAGAAATCGTAAGCCCCTAATTCGTGTGCCCTTGCCTTTACCCATTCGTTTCCGTAAGCAGAGATCATGATTGTACACAACGAAGGCGCTATCCTTCTTGCTTCCTTCAAAACGTCCAATCCACTCATATCAAAAAGTTTATAATCCAGGATCAAAAGGCCATAGCTTTTGGTCTTTAGCTCATTGAGCGCCGATTTTCCATCATAAGCTATTCCTACCATATACCCCTCTGATTTTAGAACGTCCGATATTACCTGGCACATATCCTCGTTATCATCTGCAACTAATATGTTTTCCATTTGCTCCCTGCAGTTAAGAATTGCATTATTTGTGCCAAATGTGATGAATATCACACAATCACTTTAAGCTGATTCGTGAACAGGTTGATAACATAGAGTATTTAATTCCGGGCTTAAACGCTTTGTGCGTCGTTAAAGTAGAATCCGGCGGAGAAACAAGAAGGAAACGTATGAGCGATTTTACAGAAGTGTAGAAATTATCTTACAGATGATCTTTTATTTAACATGGATAAAGGCGGATAAGAACGGATGTAAGATTGGGGAACAGGAATTGTGATACACCGGCAATTCCTGTTCCATGCTCATGCTTCGCATAAAAATAAACGCACAGTATCCCCGAAGGGGATGATGTGTCTGACCTGAATCGTCGAAGTATCACGATTCGAGTCAGCAGTTCTTAAAATTTTCATCCGTATTTATCCGATGTTATCCTTGTTAAAATAAGGTTTTTCGTTCACGTAAATAATGCGGCAGTCACTCTATTCCATACTTCTTCAGCCTGTTGTAAAGGGTCATGCGGTCTATCTTAAGCATTTTTGAGGTTTTTGATTTGTTGCCGCCCGTTAAAGTGAGCGCTTGTCTGATAACATCCCTTTCAGCATTCTCCATTTTTTTCTGTGCAATCTCATGAAGCGGGACCCCTCTATTCAATTCAGCCAGGACATCTATATTTTCCGATAAGCTGTCGGGACCGGAATATGGTGCTGCTGCTGCATCCAATGCAAGGCATGTTTCGGTGATCTTGTCTGAACCTGCCAGAAGCGTTGCCCTTCTCACCGTATTTTTTAATTCCCTGACATTTCCGGGCCAGTGATAATCGAGAAGGGTTTTCATCACATCAGGAGAGAAGCCCTTAACGTCTTTATTGAATTCTTTTTCTGACTCTTCCATAAAACGGTTTGCCAGAAGCGGAATATCTGCCTTTCTTTCCCTCAAAGCGGGTAGAGCAACAGGGAACTCATTCAGCCTGTGAAATAGGTCTCTTCTGAATTTACCTGCCTTCAGCGCATCGGGAAGGTCAACATTCGAGGCTGCAATAATCCGGACATCAACCTCGATATCTTTCTTTCCACCCAGATGCTGGAGTTTTTTCTCCTGCAAGATTCTTAGTAATTTTACCTGGGCTGAATCCGGCAGGTTTGTTATCTCATCCAGAAAAAGGGTGCCTCCGTCTGCCAGTTCAAATTTACCTTCTTTGCGGGCATCGGCACCCGTAAAAGCGCCTTTTTCATAGCCAAAAAGCTCACTCTCAACGAGTGACTCAGGTATGGCGCCGCAATCTATGGCAACAAAGACTTTGTTGCTCCTCAGACTTTTCTTGTGTATCAGTTGTGCAATCAATTCTTTTCCTGTCCCGCTTTCTCCCTGAAGTACCACTGTCATATTCGTGGGTGAGACAATATCAACCTGCTTCAAAACCTGTTTTATACTTTGGCTTTCTCCGGTAAGTTCCGCTATCAGGTCTGAGGCGGTTTTTTCGCCCAATTGTTTCCGCAGGCTTTGAACTTCTTTGCTCAGGCGTTGCGTCTTAAGGGACCTCTTTACGGCAATGAGCAACTCGTCATTATCAAAGGGTTTGGTGATATACTCAAATGCCCCCAGCTTCATTGCCTGCACAGCCCCCTTTATATCTCCATAGGCAGTCAGCATGATAATGACAATGTCTCCATTGAGCTTTTTTATTTCTTCCAGAACCGCCATCCCATCCATGTCGGGCAACCGTATATCCAGCAGGACAAGATCGGGCAACCATCTCTTTATCTCTTTCAATGCTTTTTTGCCATCCCCGGCAACCAATGCCTCATATCCTTCGCCTTTCAATATGTTGGAAAGGAGAAACTGCATGTCCTTGTTATCTTCAACGATCAATATTTTTTCCATTCTTCCTCCCCCCTCCCTGACTTGCCTTGGCCTCGCGCGAAATGGGCAGCTTCAGGGTAATAGCTGTACCTTCTCCTACCTTGCTGTCAATGGAAAGTCTTCCCTTATGAGAGTTTATTACCTGGTCTGCCAGGCATAACCCTAATCCTATGCCGGTGCGTTTCGTAGTAAAAAAGGGATGAAAAATATTTTCCAAATCTTCCTGGGGGATACCACTGCCCGTATCCAGGACGTTGATGATTATCTCGCTTTTATCAAAGTGCGGATAAGCGCTGATGGCAAGTTTTCCACCTTTCGGCATAGCATCAATGGCATTTACAACAAAATTAAGAAGCGCTTTACCCATCCGTTCTCTATCCATCAAAATAGGGGGCAATCTCCTCGATATCTTCTTATGCAATAGTATATGCTGTTTTTCACACCGCGTCTTTACAAGATCACATACACTGTTTATCACATCGTTTATGTTGCCCGACTCAAGAGAAACCTCGCTCGGTTTTGCAAGGTCGATCAGGTCTTTTATAATATTGTTTGCATGATCAGAGTTTTTCATCATGATCCTGAGGTGTTTTTTTATCTCTTCATCAAGTGCATATTTGGCGAGGCAAAACTGGGCAGATGCACGGATATTGGCAAGGGGATTCCTGATCTCGTGGGCAACGCCGGATGAAAATTTCCCCAGAAGGGCAAGCTTTTCGATCCGGATCAGCTCCTGTTGAGTTTCTTTCAGTTCTTCGTAGGCCTCTGTAAGCGATTCCCTTGCCTGCCTGCGTTCTGTTATGTCATGTATGACAAGAACGGCAAAACTGCCGTTTAACAGGCCGGCTTTATCCTGCTGAGTATGGATGGGCCTCATCCTGATGTCGAGGTACCGTTTTAAAACCTTGTCTTTCACCTCCAATTCTGCCGGCTGACCAACCGCCGAATCCTTTAAACCGTTTAATATAAAATTTCTAAGGTAGCAGTCAAAATTTATACAATTCGGGTGGAGGATATCATGCGGTGTCCGACCCCTCACGGTATCGGTTTGCCCAAGTTCCCATCTTTCTACTATCCGGTTGGCACGAATGATGCGTCCTTTTTCATCGAGAAGCAAAACAAGCTCGCCGAGGGAATCAACCAACGATTCCCATTCCTGTTTTGCCTGTGTAATCTGCTCAATGTCTTCTGCAAGCTCCTTTTCCTTTTGCTTGCGGTCGGTGATATCCCTCAAATAAACAAGAGAAGCCGGTTCACCATGGAAAGCTATGTCTGTCGCTGAAACTTCGATATTAACTATCTCGCCGTCTTTCTTTACGCCTCTCATTTCATATATCGATGGCGCGGGTTCGCTTCTCTGCCTTCCCATGTTAAAACCCATGACGCGTTCGCGATCATCGGGATGCACCGTAAGCGATATGGGTTCCCCTACAACCTCTTCAAGCCGGTCATAGCCGAATATCTCCAGAAATCTTTTATTCACAAAGACATGATTATTACCGCACACAATGGCAACACCGTCGTTAGAATGTTCTATCGCTATCCTGTAACGCTCTTCACTCTCCAGTAACGCTTGCTCCACCCGTTTGCGCTCAGTGGTGTCATTGTATATTGCAACAATTTCGCCGCCGGACAACCTGAAAACACGGTTTTCATAATAGTTGGCGAATTTCTCGTCGATGTAAATTTTTTGCGGGTAATACTCCGGAACACCCGTCTTCCAGACGTTCCTGAACACGGGAATGAGGCCATATTCGTCGATTGCAGGGCGCAGGTCAAAGAGGGTTTTACCGATCACGTCCTCCTTTTGGCGTCCTTCCATCTGCAAGCCCATTCTGTTAAAATCCTTGATTATGTAGTCTTTACCGAACAATCCATCGTTTCTTACTTCATAAATGGCAATCCCGCTGGTGACGGCATCGAAGAGCTCTCTGAAACGGGTTTCGGATTCCTGCAGTGCCTCTTCTGCCGGCTTGTTTTTGATTTCCGATTTTTCCAGTTCAGCGATTCGCCGACTCAGTCCTGAAATTTCATTTAATAACTGTTCTTTATTATTATTGTCTTCTATCATACACACCCCTTAGAGTATTGATCGTCAGTTGATATTTTTTCTCTTCAGGTTTGTTGTAAGTCTCAAAGATAGTGTGCAAACATTTCATGATGACTCCTTCCGGTTGCATCAATGGTATCTATGGCAAGGTTTGCAAACTCATGACAATGATTCATTATAGCACGAAAATTTAAAAATATAGCTCAAATTTATTACCGACCTTGCATGAACATATTATAATGCACAATATCAAGCAAACTTCTTACGGAAAGCCTGAAAGACACTATTACGAAGGTCATGCCTTACCATCAGGAAACAATAGAGCCCGCCATCAGGCAGGACAAACAGGCAATTACAGAAAAACAGGAGGGGTTGCTTCAATTACATGTGAAAAACCTCCGGGAACGGCAATGAATGCCGGTAGGAACCTTGTATAATAAGGCGAAAAGGCGGTTCGTTTGTTTCAGGAAGTTACAAACGAGAGGCAGGGCGGTATTCGATAAATATAATATTTTAAACGGCTGAAAGATGCATATGAACGGGTAGCCCAAAATTATTGTAAGTCATGATTTTATTAACGGCTTGCTTGCTTATATTTTTGTCCAATCCCTCCCGGATATAGATTCATTTTGCTGTTTCATAAATTCTCTCGAACTCTATCACCCAAGGTGCAGGATTGCTGATTGATGGGCAATGGGGGTTGGTTATATCCCATAACATGAAATAAGCGGCAACATATCCTTTCTGAGAAGGATATCTCTTCATATATTCGTGCAGGATGCTTCGTTCTCCATCTTGCCAACTATTGATATGCACGATCACTCCCTCTTTTTCGGCATCCTCGTCTCTTATCTCTGAAAGGGTTTGCTTATAGGCATCCCTTGTGACTTCGAGGGTGATGCGGGAAACCCGGCGAGGCATAAAGATGGAAGAAAACATTTTCCAATCATCCTTTTTGCCGTCAGCGGCGTATACAATCCTATTCGTTTGTGCATTCCCGCCGATATCGGCACAATACATTTCGTCATAGTAGTCTTCTTTCACCCACAGGATATCTCCCTTCTTAACCTTTCCCCATCTGTCAGCCATCAGGCGGGTAGCAGACTTCTTATGATTCAAAATGGCTCTTACAATCTCTTTTCTAAATATTATGCCGATTTCTCTCATGCTAAACCCGTTTCATGGGCCGCCCCCATCGACAGGCCGGCGGCAAGCCGGTTCTTTTGCCAGGACCAACAGTTCCTTGATTATCCTGCAGCGCTCCTCTGCATTAAAATAAGATATGGACAGTACTTCCATAAGTCTCAGTCCATGCGTTGCCAACGTAATAACCGCAGCCCGTTCAAAGCTGAGTCCGTCCTTAGCGAGGTCAGAAATAGTCTGACGATAATCCTGAGCTGCCGGCCCGAGAATTCCAGGCTCATACGCTGCCATGGCAACGATGGCAGCCGTAATACGGCCTTTTGATTTGTTGTCCTCATCGAGCATTGAGAGCACATAAGCAACGGCCTCACGCTCCGGACCTTCAGGGATTTCAGTCCGCTTTTTCATTCTGGTTTCAGCTATGCGCCCTATTTGCCTGTCCAGCATCCCTTTAAGCAGGGCCTTTTTGTCGGGAAAGTGATACAGCAACCCGCCCCGGCTTATGCCTGACTTTGATGCTACGGCTTCGAACGTCAGATGGCTGGCCCCTGATTCAACAACCACCTGTTCCGCCGCATCAATGATTTTTTCCCTTGCATTGTCCGTATGCTGTGCCATGTATGCCTCCTTTGCCTGAAAAATAGAATTAATTCTATCTGCCTGCTATCTCAATCTTGTTTTCCACGGATTCAATCAACGCCCTTGACTTCAAGCACAGTCTGCCCTGCGATAGAAAAGGCAAAATAGCGGCCTTTTATTCTTACCTGCATCAGGAATTAAACACAATTTACTATACAGGATATCCGGTATACCGTCAACAAAAAATTATACGCCGGCCGCATTTAAGGTGTTGATGCCTCGGGCCAGGCACTCTTAAAACGATAGAGTGATTTTTCTCCCATAATTGATCATAAAAAGTCGCCGGTATACGGCGAGGACAAGGCAAAAGTCAGGGAGACTTAGGCGCGGGGGAGCACCGTTGTTGCCTTGCCTCACTTTATTAAATCTACAACAATACAAAATTTTGGATGTTCAACATTCGTCTTTAATTTTATACCTGTTTTCCCTTTTCCTGTATTATCCGGACATAATTTGATAAGGACATAAAAAAAGTGCCGAACCGTGGAAGAGAAGACCACAATCTCATATTAAGTTTGTTATACTATACAGGCTATCCGGTATACTGTCAACAAAAAATTATATGCCGGCAATATGTATATCGGGAAAACATCCGCCGCCTTTATTAATGACCATTTGTAATCATGCGTTATTTCCGGTAATGCATTATTGCGGATAACATGTTTCAACTGTATGTCGATAAGCTCCGGGCCGGTCCCGTCTGAATGTTTGTATTTGAAATGGAGAGATGCCCTGAATAGTAATGACTTCATGCTGAAAAGCTGCTATAGTGGTATTGTTCTTGTGCCGATAGGCGGCATTTTGTTGTCCGTACTGTAGTTTTTCGGAAGTATTGATTAAAAAGCGGTAAAAAGGGAAACTCATCCTGGAAGTAAATTATAAAAACCATAAAAGAAGAAATGCTTTACCGTTAGCAAGAGATTGTTCCCCGGGAGACATTTGAAGAAGAAGGTAGAGTTTTTCAGCGCTGATTGGCTGACGGTGGTAGGTGAATTATATCTGCCTATGGATGTTGAAGAAAGTGGTACATTCCCTGCTATAGTATTGTGTCAGGGCCTCTCAGGCATAAAGGAAAGGGTATTGCCTGAAATCGCCGAAACATTCAGAGAGGCGGGATATGTAGTTCTTGCCTTTGATTACCGTGGTGCAGGCGAAAGCGATGATACACGCGAAAAGCCCTATCTGTTCCCTCTGGAAAGGGCAGAAGATGTTTTCTATGCTATTTCTTACATTAAATCGCTGCCTTACGTGGATGAACACAAAATAGGCCTCTATGGTATCGGCTACGGGGCCTCTGTTGCGATTTATGTTGCAGCTCTGGATAAACGCATCCGCTGTGTCGTGGCCGTTTCCAGTCCCGGCAACGGAGATGCATTTATGGCATCATTGCGGAAACAGAGAGCATGGGTATCCTTTCAGAAAGAGATTGAAGATGATCGCCTCAGGAGGCTCAAAACAGGCAAATCGCGCCCTGTGCCCCTTGAAAAAGCTGTCCCCTTTCCCCCTTCTTTCCGGGAAAAATACAGCCGTCTTGACAATAAAAACAAGGGTGAATACATTACTGAAAACGGTGCATCTCCCGACAAACCGATGCTTTCACTGGAGAGTGCAGAAGCAATGATAAAGTTCCGCCCTGATTGTTTTGTCCACCTAGTGGCCCCCGCACCTCTTCTTTTTATTCATGGCGAGGCTGATGATGCTGCCCATATTGAGCTTGCCCGTGAAATGTATCAGAAAGCCGGTAAACCGAAAAAGTTTGTTGCTTTTCCCGACATGGACCATATTGACCTTGGTACAGGAAAAGGATTAAAACAACAGATGAAAATATCTCTCAAATGGTTTAAAAAATACCTTTAACGGTTCGCATTAATCACAAAAGGCTTGAGCTGGTGAAACAACGCACGATCTCTCTCATATCCAATAAAAAAGGAGGTGAAACAAATGAAAAAGGCATTCGTAATAATCTTTGCATTGCTGATTGGCGTAGTCTTTGTCTCGACCGGATTTGCCCAGGAAAAGGCAACACCGGCAGTTCCACCGCCGGCTGCAGCGCCTGAAAAGGTCACAGTGCCGGAGAAGGCAGCTCCCGAGAAGAAAGTAAAAAAGACGAAAAAGGCAAAAAGCAAGAAAACCAAGAAAAAAGCTCCAAAGGCAGCGCCTGAAGCATCAACAAAATAAAAGCAAAAAAAGGGGGGCTTATCGGCCCCCTAAGATCCGGCCGCTCACCCGCAATTTAATATTCAAAAATTTTATATATAAATTATAATATATTTTCACATTAAACCCGGATACGTCATTAGAAACGGTGTCGGGACATCCCGACGCAAGTGCCCATCCTGACGGAAAATCTTTGTTAAACTCTCGAACTAATTGAATATACAAATCAACTAACTTGCAAAGCCCTTTTACCGAGGATAAAATACCATAACAAAAGAGGCGCCCCATCCATAGCCCTGGACTTCTTATGCCATAGTTATGATGATTGTTTCAGACAAACGCATCCTTGACAATGTGCATTCCGGCTGATAATCTTTCGCACTTATTCGTGAGGAAAAAAATAATGCCGGAAAAAGCATCCTTTGTTACGACTATGAAAGTATGGATCCAACTGTCAAGGGTCCCCTTCCATTCGGTAGGCGTTTTGCCTTTTCTCCTGGGAACTGTCCTTGCATGGAAAATGGATAGCGTTTTTCATCTCCCTGTTTTCTTGCTGGGTATTATTGCGGTGATCCTGATCATGCTCTGCACCTATTATACCGGCGAGTACTACGATATTGTCGAAGACAGGCTTTCGGCCTCCATGGAGAGAAATACCTTCTCCGGAGGGAGCCAGGTCATGGTGAAAAATCTCCTGCCCTATGAACACGCAAAGATTGCAAGTTACGTAGCCCTCGGATTGACTGTTGTCATCGGTCTTATTATTCAGTTCCGCTACAAAACAGGCCTGCTTACAATCCCCCTCGGCATTGCAGGCATCATGTCCGGATTTTTCTACTCGAAAATGCCAATACGGTGGGTAAAAAGAGGGGTAGGCGAAATTCTGATAGGATTCTGTTACGGCTGGTTACCGGTGGCTGTGTCTTACTACCTGCAGACAGGAAAGATCGATAACCTCATAAACTGGATTTCACTCCCCATTGCCTGCACAATATTTAATGTGATTCTTATTAATGAATTCCCCGACCACCCGGCCGATCTAATTGCAAAAAAGAGCAACCTCGTAGTGCGGTTCGGAAAAGAAAGGGCTTCATACCTCTATATTTTCATGACGGTAACAGCGTGGATTACCTTCTTTATCTCTGTGATGCAAGGAATATCGAAGACAGCCCTTGCCTGGTACACCCCGGTTTTTGCCGTTTCCCTGTTTCTTGCTGTTATGATGGGTAGAAAAGGCTACCTGAACAAAAAGATGCTCGAAGTCATGTGCGGACTGACTATAACGACAAACCTGGGCACCGGCATGGCATATATCCTTGCCGTATGGCTCAAGGGGTTTTGACCTCATGGGCTTCTTCAGACGCTCAGGCATCCCCCTGAAACGCATATTCCGGCCCCCGAGTCTCGTAGTGAAACAATTAGGGAGTGTTCTCTATTTTAAACACCTTGTCAAATGGGACAGTTTTTATTCATGGTTTTTTCGCCACAGTTTCGGTTCCCTCCCTGTAGCAGCAGGTTCCTTTGGCATGGGATGCATCGGTTTTCCCGCTCATCCGGCATGGGAAGTGACCGGTGCGTGCAATCTACGGTGTATACACTGCCATGCAACTTCGGGCAAACCGGCAGAAGACGAATTGACGACAAAGGAGGCAAAGCGCTTCATAGATGACCTGGCAAGGGTTGACGAATTCAGGATGCTCGTCTACACAGGAGGAGAACCCCTTGTTCGTCCGGACATCTTCGATCTCTTCGAACACTCGAAAAATGCAGGTTTTGCAAATGTCATTGCAACGAACGGCACACTTATCGATGAGAATATGGCATCCAGGTTGCGAAAAAGCGGCGTTGTGGGAGCCGCGGTAAGTCTTGATTCTTCGGAAAGCGAGATCCACAACAGGATCAGAGCCAACCCCAAGGCCTTCGAACTGGCCATGAAGGGCATACGTGCGGTGAAAAAAGCGGGTATTCTTCTACAGATAAATGTAACTGCCATGGAATATAATTTCGATACCCTGAGTGAACTGATCGACCTCGCCGACGGCGTCGGTTCCGGGATCATGCTCATGTATCAGCTTGTTCCGGTGGGAAGAGGAAGCAATATCGAAGAAGCAGCCCTCGACATAACGGAGAATGAAAGGCTCCTCCGGTTTTTACAGAAAAAGCAGAAACACATCTCCACGATCATCGAGCCCGTTGCAGGGCCTCAATACTGGCCGTTTCTGATGGAGCAGAATAATAAAACAGACGGAGCATGGACGGCCATGGCGGAGCAGTGTTTCCACGGGTGCGCCGCCGGAAGGGGTTTTGTCTATATCAAGGCCAACGGTGATGTATGGCCATGCCCCTTTGTTGAGGCAACCGCAGGGAATCTAAGGGACCGCTCCTTCGAATCCATATGGCGCGAGAGCCCGGTCTTTGCCGATCTCAGGGACCGGGAAAATACGCTCAAAGGACGGTGCGGAGAGTGCAAGCACAGGAAAATATGCGGCGGCTGCAGGGGCCGAGCCATGGCTTACAGCGGAGGTTATCTCGACGAAGACCCTTCCTGCTTTCTCCATAAGGACAAATCATAGACGGTTTCCGTGATCCCCGGTTCATCGACTGTCGGGACTATATATATTAGATTAAGGCCGCTTTAAGCATTGCGATATTGATTGCTGCATAGCTCAGAACCAGCGTAACAAAAGAAACCCTATCAAAATGCCTTGACAGGGTTTCCCTGCCTGCCTCGTACAGTTTGCCGCTGATTGCCGATGCCACCATGGCAAGGAGCACAAAGACCATACCCACACCGCTCACCATGTCGGCCATGGTAAAGTCGCCTGTGCCGGGCACAAGGTTTGCTATGTATATGAGGTTTGCCACGACGGTAAAGAACGCCGCAACCTGGACGGCAAACCGCGTGTCTATGCGGGGAGGCGCAAAGAAGCAGAGGAATGAGATGAATACGGATCCGAAGAGTGCTACGAAGAGCTTGAAGTAGAATTTAAGATCCGGCCTTGATATCCTTATCCCCAACCTTAATTGCGAATGGGTCGGGGTGTCGTTGCGACCAAGGCGCGGATCTCCCAGTACGCTCCTGTAAGTATGCGGCTTCTCGATGGCCTGGAAGTTGTCAATCCGATACCCGGGAATACGGATGCGGGAACTCACGTTGGAATTCTGGTTGTCGGGCACAAAAATCAACTGGTGCCGCAGTAATTCATCATCCTCGACGTCGATGTTGAGCAAATGTTCCTCGCAGGGAAATCGTAACGTATCAAAAAACTTGCTCAGGCTTACCTTCAGCCTGTAACGCTGATAGTGATTGTCACCCTGTGTAATGTCGGCAAGCTTCTCCTTTGACTGAACTTCTCCGTTTACGATTTGGAAGTTGGCAGCAGGGTTGACCTTGCGTCCCTTCCACTCAAACCAGAGATAGAAGTATGCCATCCATCTGCCGTCTCTGAGGTTCAAGTCCTCAATTCGATCAACATAGATACCTGCCAGAACCCTGGCCGGTTTAGCACCGGCGGGAAGCATGACGACACCCGGGGTCAGTCCGGGCTCTGCCAGAACAGGGCTCATTCGCATGTAATCTTCGCTCAGATCGTATGTCTTGTTGCTCTGAAGGGTTCTTACGGCGGAGACACCCATAAGCAATGTGAGGACCACAATGATCAGTGCCCATATGATAACGGCAAGCCGGCTGTAACGGAGAGATGCCTGGTCGGTCATAGAGACGCTATCCCTTTAAAAGAGGCGGAATTATATTTATTTACCCTGAAAGCCCCTTTTGGGCGCATCAGGCTTGTCGGATGCAGGCAATATGATAATCTGTTTGACATCGATTTCAGGTGAACGCATGAATTCCGTATCCACCTTACCGGATATCTGGATAATCGTATCAGGTGCAATGGGTTTATCGTACGGAAAATACTTGTCGTCAATATCAAGTCTGATTTGTCCGGTACCATCCGTAAAAATGTATTTATCGCTTCCTACGCGTTGTGTTATATTGCCCCTGAGTGTAACCCATTGGTCATCAGCGGGTCGATTGAGAACATCTTTTACTGTGGTTATTGCCGCAGTCCCGGGACCTGTAAACTGAGCTTCAGAAAACCCTGCCGATGTACATACAAAAAGCAGCATAAAAATAAATGTCCTCAGCTTCATAAAGCCTCCTAATCTATCTATTTGTAATCTATGTTAAAATATCCATGCGATAATTGTCAATGGCATAAACCATCCTGAATCCACCACCTTGCCATCAATTACCAACCCTAATCAAATTATTTGATAGCGGAAGTACACATACCCTCGCACGTCCGTATCTACAAGAATAGTATTCATCTTGAGCGGTTTATGCCATCCAATCTGCCGGATTTTCTCGGATTCCTTATAAAAGCCTCGGTCCCTTCCCGGAATTCCGGATGGTCTTCGTCCTTCCAGGCCCCAAAACTGTTTGTAAGGTCTCGCAGCTTCTGCCCCTTTCCGAGTGCTCTGCGGGAAATAGCACAAAGTATTGCATTACCGGTTCATCAACCTTTCCCGGAGCATGGTAAATCGTTTCTGAGGCTTGTTGTTATTGATTGCGATCGTGAGGGCCTTTTTCGTGCCGATTAGAACGACAAGTTTTTTACCCCTTGTTATGCCCGTATAGATAAGGTTCCTCTGTAAAAGCATGTAGTGCTGGGTAAGCACAGGTATTATAACCACAGGGTATTCACTCCCCTGTGACTTGTGCACCGAAATAGCATAGGCAAGGACAACTTCATCCAGTTCGGAAAACTCGTAAGATACCTTTTTCCCGTCATAATCCACGGTCATCTCCTGCACTTCCTTGTCTATTTTTACAACCTTTCCGATGTCCCCGTTATAGACGTCCTTGTCATAATTATTCCTGATCTGCAAAACCTTGTCTCCAAGCCTTAAAATCTTTCCGCCCCGGATAACCTCTTCCCTTTTATTATTCAACTCTTTCTGGAGTTCGGCATTAAGATTCGCCACGCCTACCGTTCCTTTATGCATGGGCGCCAATACCTGAATGTCGTCGAGCGGGTTATAACGGAACCTTAAAGGAATAACATCCTTGCACAGGTGTATGATCTTTTCGAGCACCTTCTCCGGTTCCTCGATAAAGAAAAAATAAAAGTCCTTTTTATGCGCATCATCGCCTTTGAAAATCGGCATCTCTCCGTTATTTATCCTGTGGGCATTTACGACTATCATGCTTTCACGCGATTGCCTGAATATCTGATCCAGCACGACTGTGGGAATGAGCTTCGAATCGATAATATCCTTCAAAACACATCCGGCGCCGACGGAAGGCAACTGATCAACGTCGCCCACCAATATCAAGGTGGCTTTCAATGGTACAGCCTTAAGAAAATGGTACATAAGCAGCGTGTCAACCATCGATGTTTCGTCTATGATTATCAAATCGGCATCAAGCGGATTCAATTCGTTCCGTTTGAATGACCCGCCGCCCGGGGCATATTCGAGGAGACGATGCAACGTCTTCGCCTCATGATCCGTTGCCTCCGTCATTCGTTTAGCTGCCCGACCCGTAGGCGCTGCAAGCAGAACCTTCTGCCCCATCTTTTTATAAATCCTGATAACGGAATTGATGATCGTTGTCTTGCCGGTGCCCGGGCCGCCCGTAATCACCATAACCTTGCTGTTAATCGAATTTTTCATCGCTTCAATCTGTTTTCCGGAAAGGGCTATCTTAAGCATACCCTGCACCCAGTCGACAGCCTGGTCAACATTTACCAGTCTTAACTGCTTTGGCGCGGCAAGCAGCGCCCTTAAATACTCTGCGACACCCGTCTCGGCAACGTGAAATCGTATAAGATAAACGGCCCAATCCCCCCTTTGTGGAGGAGAAGGCCGGGATGATTGAGTTGCAAGTTGTGCGTTGCGAGTTGCGCGCTTTTCTATTACCACTTCCTTCTGTAAAGAGACAGAGTCAAGGGCAACGGGAATCCGGCCTTCTTCCACACCCAGGATCCTGCTGCACTCTTCAATCAATAAGTCATAAGGGTAATAGACATGTCCGTCATCGGAAAGTTGATTCAGGACATAGAGGATACCCGCTTCTATCCTGGTTTGAGAATCTTTCGGAATGCCGAGCTTTTCAGCTATCTTGTCTGCTGTGATGAAGCCGATCCCGAAAATGTCCATAGCAAGCCTGTATGGGTTTTCGCTTACCGCCCTTACCGAATCCTTGCCGTAATGCTTATATATCTTTATCGCATAGGCGGGGCTGACGCCCTGCCCCTGGAGAAATATCATCACATCGCGAATATCTTTCTGCTCTTCCCAGGCATTCCGGATCATTTCCACCCTCTTTTCACCGATGCCGGGCACTTCATTGAGCCTTTCTATGTGGTCATCAATAATAGAAAGTGTTTCACTTCCGAATTTTGAAACAAGTCTTTTTGCCGTAACAGGACCTATGCCCTTGATCATGCCTGAACCGAGATATTTTTCTATACCCTTCGCTGTCGCAGGCATTATTGATTCGTATGATACCACTTTAAATTGTTCGCCATAACGGGGATGATTATCCCAAAAACCCTCAAGCTTCAACACTTCTCCAGGGGTTAAAGACACAATGCTGCCGACAATGGTAACCGGATCAATCCTTCCCTGCACTCTAACCTTGGCGATGGTGTAGCCATTCTCTTCATTGTAGTATGTGATCCGCTCAATCTGCCCTTTTATTTCGAGCCGGGTTTTGTCCTTAAACATGTGTTTATCATATCAGCAGTAAGGAAAAAGGTACAAGAAAAAAGGGGCTTGCAACATTTGTAATTTGGAGCTTATTTGTGGTTTGTATAGCTATCAGTCTGATTTACGTGTTGAAAAAACCGGCGGCCGGATAAGGGTGCTGTGACAGACAGGACATTTCCCCGGTTTGGTCAGTCTCCCTCTTTTTGTAAATATAAAACCGCACTTTTCGCATTGAGCAGGCATCACATTCAGGCGCCTGTTAGCTTTATTCATCGTTCTTCTGATATGTTCAAGATGATCGCAAACATCGTTTTCCGAAATTCTCAGGTATGTAGAAATATCTTTAGCAGAGACACAATACTCCTCAAGAAGCGAAATAATATATTTCCGGATTGTATCGTACCTTTCGAGAGGCTCAGTCGGTTCCTTCAACCTCTTTTTCATGTTTTATCGTAGCATTATTGACATTTTTTATCATTCATAAGAATGAACTACCCCGCGGCAAGCTGTGAGGTATCAAAAACAAAACAAGAAGCATGGATCAATCTCGAAGCAAGCTTCGGGGTATTGCCCCGGTGGGCAATAAATGCCGCAGGCGGAGTAAAATTCGGCGCCAAGAGAGCCCCGATAGAAACCTTTATAAAAAACGATGGATCAAGACCCGATAAGGTATTTTTGTTGCGGCATTTGTCCTCGGCATGGTAATGTCAGTTACCGGAAGGCGCCGGGGACCTGCAGCGGAAATAATGGTATTCGTGGTCATGGGAATAGTGCTGATATTCAAACCGATAGAAGTGTAGTCTTTAAAGCGGTTTTTCTGGTTTCTCTGGTTTTTTAGTTTCTTTAGTTTCATAACCGGAAAAGCGAAAGAAACGAAAGCATGGAAAATGAATCCAACAGGAAAATTGCAGTCGATATCTTCAACGCTGCGTTACAGTCTGTTGATCCCTATAAATTAGTTAAAAGCTGTTCCGGATACATATCGGCAGCATACCGCGAAGGGCATTGCAATAAGCTTTTTCTCGTCAGCTTCGGCAAGGCTGCCTTTGCAATGGCAAAGGCGCTTGCTGAAAGTATCCCGGATATTATCACAAAAGGGATAATAATCACCAAATACGGCCATGCACAGGGCAAATTAACAGACAATATTGATATCTTTGAAGCAGGTCATCCCGTGCCCGATGAAAAAGGAGTCGCCGCAACACAAAACGTAATCAATATGCTTAAAAGCGGGGACAGGCAAACCCTCATGCTTTGCCTCATATCCGGGGGCGGTTCCGCCCTGCTTGTAGCCCCCTGCAACGGTATAACCATCAATGAAAAAAAAATAGTCACAGAATTGCTTCTTAAAGCCGGAGCAGATATAAATGAGCTTAACACGGTGAGAAAACACGTTTCCGCAATAAAAGGCGGGAAGCTTGCGGAGATCGCATATCCCTCAAAGGTCATATCCCTGATATTATCAGACGTCATAGGGGATTCCCTTGATGTGATCGCATCGGGGCCCACATCGCCCGACAAGACAACCTACGGGGATGCCATCCGTATTATTGAGAAGTATGATCTTACCGATAAAATTCCATCACACATATTAAGTATGCTAAAAGAAGGTTCTGATGAACATCCGGTAATTCAGGGAGCTAAAAACATCATCATAGGAAGCAATAAAATTGCGGTCGAAGCTGCAGCGCAAAAGGCTATGGAATCCGGCTTTGAAACAACCATCTTGTCATATGAAATTCAGGGTGAAGCCCGCAAAGCAGCCGAATGGCTGGCGGGAAAAGCGATAGAAACTCAAAATGCGAAACGGGAAACGGGAAACGGGAAAATCTGTTTAGTTTCGGGTGGAGAAACAACGGTAACCGTGAAAGGCAAAGGCATCGGGGGAAGAAATACGGAACTCGCCCTTGCCTTTTCTATCAAGACAGCAGGAATGGAAGGCACAACACTCCTTTCTGCAGGAACCGATGGGACAGACGGGCCTACCGATGCAGCAGGGGCAATTGTCGATGGTCAGACATATAATAAGGCAATTGCAAAAGGCCTCGACCCGGTAGTTTATTTGGAACATAACGATTCTTATACGTTTTTCAAAAATACCGGCGAACTCTTTGTCACAGGTTCAACAGGAACAAACGTGATGGATATTCAAATAATATTATCAGCATAAACATGAAAAGCCCTTTTGGAAACACAGATAAAAACGGATAAGGGTTGAAGGGGTCAAGGGGTCGAGGGGCAAGGTAAGAGGATAAAGGTAAGAGGTAAGAGGCGGAAGGAAAAAGGATAAAACCTGAGAAGCAGTCGATGGTCGATAGTCAAAAAGCAGTCGATAGTAGAGAAACTAAAGAAACCGGAGAAACTAAAGAAGCAGTCGATGGTGAGGAACATTAAACAATTTCCTGCTTTTTAAAGAATGTTCCTTGTCAACAAGCCCTTGTTATGATCGGCAGCTTTGATAATAAGTGGCAGGCGAGCAGGTGGCCGCTTTCTATTTCTGCAAGAGGAGGTTCGTTTTCCCTGCAAATCTCCATGCGCTCCCGGCAACGGGTATGGAAGCGGCATCCTTTTGGGGGATTTACCGGGCTGATCACATCCCCCTCAAGCACGATATCTTCTTTTGCGGACTCCGGATCGGGATCGGGAACAGACGCGAGGAGTGCCTGGGTATACGGGTGTTTCGGCGCTGTGTACAATATTTTGCTGTCGGCCAGTTCCACAAGTTTTCCGCAATACATAACCCCGACGCGGTTGCTCACAAATCGAACCACCTGTAAGTTGTGTGAAATAAAGAGATAGGTGAGCTTCAATTTGCTTTGAAGCTGTGCGATCAAATTGAGGATGGAAGCCTGTGCCGAGACATCAAGCAGGGAGGTGGGTTCATCCAGTACAATGAATTTCGGGTTGATCGAGAGAGCTCGGGCGATAGCGATCTGTTGCCGCTGGCCTGCGCTCATCTCGTGGGGAAACCTAAACCCGCAATTCGTGGGCAATCCAACCATTTCCAGAAGCTCTGCGACCTTTTTACTTATTTTTCGCCTCGCCCAGCCGCTCGTGATGAGCGGCTCCCCGATCAGTTTCCATATGCGCATTCTCGGGTTAAGGGACGCATACGGATTCTGAAAGACAGCCTGAATATCCTTACGATACCGACCGAGTGCAAAGCCCCGGAGATGGGTAACGTCCTGGTCGCCCAGAAAAATTTTCCCCGCCGTCGGTTCGTAGAGTTTCAGGAGCATCTTCCCGAGAGTAGTTTTTCCACACCCCGATTCCCCGACGAGGCCTAATGTCTCACCCTCTTCGACGGTAAAGGAAACATTATCAACCGCTTTGAGGTCAACCACAGATTTCCGTATAAATCCCGACGAAATCGGAAAGTATTTTTTCACCTCTTCAACCCGTAGGAGCGTTCCCATTTTACAACTCCCTCCAGCGCCAGCAGCGCACGCGGTGATTAGGGGAAGGCCATTCCACATCAGGCGCCTCCGTAACACACTTCTCCTGAGCGTAAAGACATCGTGGCGAGAAATTGCATCCGGGTGGTGGATCGAGCGGATTCGGAAGGCACCCTGGAATTGTATAAAGTTCCACATCACCCTTGTCCCCTTTTGGAAGCGATGCCAGGAGCCCGTGTGTATAGGGATGCCGAGGTTCTTTAAATAGTTCCTTAACGGAAGCTTCTTCAACGATTCGCCCGCAGTAGAGTACTGCCACCCGGTGGCACATCCTGGCAACCAGGCCCAAATTGTGAGTAATCAATATCATCGCCATGTGAAATTGGTTCTGTATCTCCCGGATAAGCCTGATGATCTGTACCTGGATTGTTACGTCGAGTGCGCTTGTCGGTTCATCCGCAACGAGAAGTTGGGGCTGGCACGCAAGCGCAGCGGCAATGATCGCCCTTTGCTTCAGGCCGCCGCTCAACTGATGCGGGTAGTCTGCGGCACGCATCTCCGGTGCGGGTATGTGGACAGTCTTCATCACATTGATCACTGCATCGTGCACCCTCGTTACCCACTCGCACTTATGGTATCTGAATACCTCGCCGATCTGAAAACCGACCGGCAAGAGAGGGTTGAGCGCAGTTGTCGGGTCCTGCGGAATGAATGCGATTTGATTGCCGCGTATTTCCTGAAGTGCGTTGGGACTCTTCTTAAGGATGTCCTCACCTTTGAAAAAAATCTCCCCGGACATGATCCTCCCCGCAGGTTTGGCCACAACCCCCACCAGGGCTTGACCAATGACGGTCTTACCGCTGGCCGACTCCCCGACAAGACCCCAGACCTCCCCTTCACGCACTGCAAAGCTTACGTCCTCAACAGCCCGGACGACTCCGCGGTCAGTAAAAAAGTGGACTGAAAGATTTCTTACGTCGAGGACGCTTTCTCCTGTATCACGCATATCGGATCTCACCATTATGTCTTTAATTGATGCTTGGGGTCCAGTTCGTCACGAAGCCAGTCTCCGAGTAAATTTCCCCCAAGGACGGTGATAACGATTGCAATCCCCGGTAATGTGGCAAGCCACCAGGCAGACGATAGGTAGATTCTTCCATCTGCAAGCATGCCTCCCCAGGTCGGGGTGGGCGGTTTTACCCCCAACCCCAGAAAGCTGAAGGCCGCCTCAAAAATGATCATTTTCCCCACATCGAGGGTGGCCAGGACGACGGCGCTGTTGAGCACGTTCGGCAGTATATGCACCAACAGGATGCGCCGCCACCCGCAGCCGGAAATCACGGCCATCTCGATAAACTCCGACTTCGAGAGGCTGCTTGCCTCGAAACGGATGATGCGCGTATACCCAACCCATTGTGTCATAGCCAACACGAGAATAACGTTTTTCAAGCTTGGGCCGAGCGCCCCGATTATGGCTATGGCAACCAGAATGTACGGGAGTGAAAGCATCACGTCCGTAAACCGCATGATAACGGCGTCAATCCATCCTCCGAAGTATCCTGCAAAAATACCCAGAAACGTTCCGATGATTCCCGAGAACAGAACACCTGCAAATCCTATAATGGCTGAAATCCGCGCCCCGTAGATGATCCTGCTCAGTATATCTCTCCCGAGGTTGTCCGTTCCAAGGACATGTGCGGAAGTCCCGCCCTCCTCCCATAAAGGCGGTATCAATACACTGGTAAGGTCTTGCGCAATAGGGTCGTGGGGGGCAAGAACGGGAGCAAAGACCGCGGAGAAAAGAAGTGTGAGAATAATCAGGGCTGCACCCTTGGGAACCCGCTTCACCACTTTCCTGAACTTCAGTACGCGCGACCCCGGACTTGAATCTCTCAAACATCCCGGGGGGTCTGACGTTTTCTCAAGCTTCCAAAATCTCATCCAACACGACTCCTTAACCCCTTTTGATCCGCGGGTCGGTTAAACTGTAAACAATATCGACTACCAGATTAATGATCACGAAGAAACCTGCCGACAGAATCACAGCCCCTTGGACGATAGGGTAATCACGGTTGTAGATCGCATCCAGCGAAAGCCTCCCGATCCCCGGCCACGAGAAGATGAATTCGGTAATTACGGCGCCCCCGAAAAGAAGCCCCAGTTGAAGCGCAACGATATTCAGAATTGTAATGAATGCATTCCGGAGGACGTGCCGGAGTATTACTATACGCTCCGGAACCCCTTTGAGCCGTGCATAGCGCACGTATTCCATGTCGAGAACATCGAGAATGCTCGACCGTGTCAGTCTGGCCGTAGCGGCTGCAAAAAAGAAGGCCAGGGTTGTCGCCGGAAGAATCACATACTTTGGCGGACCATAGCCGGAAGGAGGCAGCCACCCCAATTTCACCGCAAAAAGGAGGATCATCATGATGCCGGCCCAAAAACCTGGAATCGACTGGCCAAGGAGGGCAAGACTCATGGCGATCCTATCGAAAACCGTCCCTCGCTTAATGGCGGAAATAATACCGAGCGGCAACGCGATCACTACTGAAATGAACGTCGCAGTCAGGCAGAGATAGAGGGTTGCCGGCACGCGTTCCACAAGGAGCTTCATGGCCTGTTCCCGGAACCTGAATGACTGGCCGAAATCGAGTCTCGCCACCTTGCCTATGTAAATTGCAAGTTGGGTGTAGAGCGGTTTGTCGAACCCCAGTTCCCTGGTTAGAACCTGTCTTTCCTCAGCGGTCGCCTCCGGTGGAAGGAGAAGGGCAACAGGGTCCCCGAGGACTCTCGAAATCACAAAGGTAATGATGATAACCCCAAGGATTACCACGAGCGATTGCCCCAATCTCCTTATGATGTATGGTCCCATAAGCAGCGTGACCTCCTGTGTTCTTCGACTGCTTCAGGGGTCTCCGGTAAAATTGAGGCCCCTGAAGGGTAGCCTTAAATCCCGTCTGCTACTTACTCACCTTGTAGAGTACCAAGTGCTCGTCCCCCCGGACCTTGAAATTGCTCACCTTGTTGGAAACACCGTAGTGATCGATCTGCTGATAGAGGAAAACAAGCGGCGCTGCCTCGTAAATGTCCCGTTGGATTTCCTTGTAAAGTTCGAGCCTCTTCTTTTCGTCCATTGTGGTCCGGGCTTTGTTGATTTTCTCCGCCAATGCGGGGGTGTTGTAATAGGAAAAGGCCGAATCGGGTGTAAAATAAGGTTGAAGGGTGCCATCCGCATCGTGGAGCATATTGCCCCATCCGATAAAACCGATATCCTGAAGCCTGTTCTGTACCAACATCTGCGTGTATGTACCCCACTCCCTGATATTCATATCAACCTCAATACCGACCGCACGGAACATGCCGGCAATGGCCTCCGAGACCTCTTTGTCCAACTGGTAGCGTCCGTTCGGGCTGTTGAAGACCAGCTTGAGTCCTTTAGCATAGCCTGCTTCACTTAAGAGCTTTTTAGCTTTTGCCGGATCATAGGGATATGGCTTAAGGGCGGGGTCGTACCCGAAATGGTACGGGGTAAGATTAACAGCCATTTCAACAGCGCTTCCGCTGAGAACATTGTTGATGATCGTTTTCCGGTCCACTGCATAATTGAGCGCTTGCCTGACCCTCTTATCCTGAAGCGGGCCCTTGGCCTTGCAGTTGATGTAGAGAAACATGATACGGCCGCTGGGGATGGACTGTACCGTCGCACCGGAGTAAGCCTTCACCTTGGGCACCAGGAAAGGGGGAATACTGGTGATAATGTCCGCATTTCCCGTTTGGAGCTCGGCAAGCCTCGTTGCCGTCTCCGGAAGGGCACGAATTATTATGCGCTTCATCTTCGGAACCCCATCCCAGTAAGCCTCGTTCGCTTCAAGGACCATGCGGTCATTTCTTGCCCAGCTAACAAACCTGAAAGGACCGGTTCCTACCGGGTGCTGAAAGAATGCTTCCGCACCTTTTTCCTTGAACAAATCGGAGGGCATGATAAAAAGGCTGTAGCTCAACCTCTTCAGGAGTAAGGGATCGGGAGCGCTTGTGGTGATCTGAATGGTAGAATTATTAATTACCTTTACTTCTTTGATGATCTTCCAGAATGGGGCAAAAAATGCTTTGGTCTGCGGATCGATCATCCGATCGATCGAGAACTTTACATCCTTTGCGGTCATTTCCGCACCGTTATGAAACTTGACCCCGGTCCGAAGCTTGAACTGCCAGGTCGTGGCGTTGATAAGCTTGTGAGATAAAGCGAGCCGGGGCTTTGCGATGCCCTGTTCGTCCCGGTAATAGAGCATATCAAAGACCTGGATCCCATAGTTTGTGTCTGTAACAGAGTTGTGCCGGGCAGGATCCAACGAATTGACCTCCGCTCCCTGACACACCACCAGCTCGCCCTTGGACTGGCCCGATACGACACCCGCTCCACAAACTACAGCCATAAATATAACAAGCAGCATCATCTTCTTCATACCTTCCTCCTTTTTTTAACGGGGCATTGAGTAACGTCCCAGTTTATTTAGCTGCACATCTACGCCGATCCCGGGCCCTGAAGGGAGGGGGATCATCCCGCGATGTAGAATAAGAGGTTTTGATATAATATCGTCTGTGAACATGCCGCTTCCGGCCAGTTCCACTCCGGGAAACAGGTTCGGGGAACAGGCGGCGAAATGGAGCGCTGCCGCAACCCCCACACCGGTTTCAATGCATCCTCCGAGGAAACACGGTATCCCCATAGCCTGTGCCGCGTGAGCAACCTTCAGGGAATTAGTGATACCCCCGCATTTCGAGACCTTTATGTTGATTACATCCGCTGCCCCGGCCCTGGCCACCCGGTAAACATCGTGTATTCCGTAAACGCTCTCGTCAACGGCGATGGGCGTTGAAAAGGTTCCGGTGAGGGTAGCGAGACCCTCTAAGTCCCAGTCGGGAAGCGGCTGCTCAATCCATTGAAGGTCAAACTGCTCCATCGCCTTGCATACCTTCATAGCGGACACACGGTCATAGCCTTGATTTCCATCGACGCGCAACCGGATGTCCGGCCCTACCGCTTTACGGACCACCCGCACCCGTTCGATATCCTCTGCCGGGTTAAGCCCCACCTTGATCTTGATGCATCCATATCCCTCTTTCACAAATCCCAGGGCCATTTGGGCGGCTTCTTCCGGGGGCACTATGTCAATGAACTGTAACCCCTCGATGACGTTGACAAGAGATCCCCCGAGCAACTGAACAAGAGGGATACCCTGTGCCTTTGCCCGAAGGTCCTGACAGGCTATCTCGACACCTGCCTTCGCCATCAGGTTATTCGGCAGGACTACATCCATCCTTTTGAGGATCGCTTCTATGTCAAAAGGATCCATTCCGACTACTCCAGGCCCCAGGTAATTCTCGATAGCCCATTTCAGCATGTGTTGATCATAACCGTAGACGACGTGCCAGGTTGACCCTTCTCCATAGCCGACAATCCCCTCATCAGCGGTAATCCGGACGATCACATGGGAGAAGTGTGTTACCGTCCCCAAGGCGATTGAAAATGGTTTTCTGAGAGGAAGGCAAACAGGGAAAGCTTCGACTTTCGCAATCTTCACAACATCACCCCCGAATTGATCATCTTCTTATAAAAGCGGCCGTCCTTCATGATTGCCACGATCTTATCTTTTTTCTGGAGCAAGGTAATGTCTTCAAGTGGATTTCCCTCGACCACGATTAGATCCGCTCGTTTCCCCTCCTCAATCGTCCCGATCTCCTTTTCCAGATCCAACAACCGGGCGGCAGTCAGAGTGGCTGCGGTAATTGCCTCCATAGGGGTGAGCCCGATGCCGCACAGCAGCTCCAGTTCCTTCAAGTTCTCCCCATGCAGATTGAAAGGAGTCCCGACATCCGTTCCCATAGCGATCGTGATCCCTGCCCGGTACGCCTTCTTCGCGGAATCTACGTGCGGCTTCGCGATCAGCTCGGTCCTCTCGATCACTGCGGCCGCAATCCTGTTTTTGACTCCATTTTTCAAGATAAAGAACGGTGCTGAAAGCGTAGGAACAAGGAAGGCCTTTCTCTCGAGGAACATCCGGACCGTCTCCTCATCCAGGAAGGCCCCGTGCTCAATCGAGTCTATGCCGGCCATGAGGGCATTCCTGAGCCCCTCAGCCCCCATCACGTGGGAGGCGGCCCTTCGCCCGGCCTTGTGCGCCTCTTCTACCCCGGCCTTCAACTCTTCATACGTCAGTTGGGCGCCGCCCGGCTCCGCACCTGGAGTCAAAACGCCGCTGGTTGCCATCAGTTTAATGACATCCGCTCCAGCCCTCAGCTGTTCCCGGACAGCCTTCCTTATGTCCACCTCTCCGTCGGCTTCCCGGCTCACCGGCCAGAAATGGCCTCCCGTAATACACACGCACTTGACGCATGCGGAAATGCGCGGGCCGGGAACTATACCCGCATTGATCGCATTTCTGAGATGGATAATCACATCATCTTTCGCCCCTAAATCGCGTACCGTCGTCACACCGGCAAGGAGAGTCAAATAGGCATTTTTAGCGGCCCTCAGAACAACCATGCAGTTGTGCTCATGCAGAAGGGATTCCGTCGAGTCTCCATCTCCATTAAGGCAGAGGTGGACGTGGCAGTCGATCATGCCGGGAAGCACTGAGCGTCCGTCAAGGTCTATTCGTTCATCGCCCCTTTCCTTTCGCGGCGCCCTGCCTTGTCCCACTGTTCTTATCCGGTTCCCTTCTATTACAATGAATCCCCTGGAATCTAAAATCCCCTTACCATCTATAATCCTGCAATTTTCAAGCAGTATTCTCATCACACTTTCCCCGGCTTCTTCTTGCGCCCTGTTTTCTGATCCGTTCTCGATCTCTCGATAATATCTTTCAGGGTATCAAAGTGCGCCACCATTATCTCCCGGGCCTTTTTGCCGTCCCGCCGCACAAGACATTCATACATTTGCTTATGGTAATCATTATCGCCCTGAAGCTCCTCTATGGTGATTGGGACCTGATCCAGGATTTTATCAAAGACGGTGGACAATGCCCTCATCACATGGCTTGTCAGAGCATTGTGGCAGGCGTCGGCAATGAGGTAGTGAAACTCGAGGTGGTAAGCACGGGAATGTGTGTTTCCTTCCTTCAAAGCCTTCTCGGTCTGATCGATGGCAAGACGCAACGGTTCCAGTTCTGCCTCAGTCCTTCGGTCGGCAGCCAATTCGACGAGCGGCGGCTCAAGGATACGCCTGAACTCCAAAAAATCTTCAGGTGTCACATCACCCATCCGGTAATAGTTCATAACCAGTTCTCCCATCTTTTCCGAAGATGGTTTTGCAACAAAATTCCCGCCAAAAACACCCCGCCGCCTCTCTACCAAGCCTTCCGCCTCGAGACCCCCCATGGCCGCGCGGATCGTCACCTTACTTACCTGGAGCTGACGGGCCATAGCGTCTTCCGATGGAATCCTGTCGCCGGGCTTTAGCTCCAGCACGGCATTTTTAAGGACTTCTTTGACTTGATCGGAAATTCTGCTTTTACTAAATGATATGTCTTTGAATTCTAAAGTAGTTCCGGTCATGGGCAGGACTCCGTTCGTTGGGTGTCTTGCCTGAACAAGTAAGGATGATTCGCCGAATTCATTTGTCGTCCGCCCCGACACTCGTGAAGAAGCACCCAGGAAACAGCCTCAGCCGGGTCAATAATGGCCCTATCATCGACGGGCCGGCTCCAGAAGAAAGCCCCGCGATCGAACTTGGAACTGTTGACTTGCGCACACGCATCTGCCTCCTCCAAAATCATCCGGAATCTTTCCTGCCACTTTGCCATATTTGCGGGCCGCAGGTCTATCCACCCCCGTGATGCCCACTTATCGATGTTTCCCTGCTTCACAAGCCAGGGCTTCTCTTCCCACTCCATGTCCATCCCCGGGCGCTTTACAGCCAGGAGCCTTTCCCCGTCTGACAGAAGCACGGGAATGCCTATAGAGATAGCTTCGCTCCTTACGCCGCTGTCGATAGAAACCTGTTGCTCCATTGCCAGGGATATCTTCTCGCTCGTAACCTCAAGAGTTCTCCTCATTGAACCATAACACTGCTTCAGCAGATGGGCCTCAAACAGAAGTTTTGACATCTGGGGGCCGGCCAGCCCGTAGCAAACCCTCGATTCACCGTCAGCACATTCCAGGCTTTCTATCACATGATGTCGTAGTACACCTGCCCGGTATGAAGGTCCCATTACGGCTCCGCCGATCGCTTCCAGAACATCCCGCGACGTACCGTTGCCAATGCCCTGTATGGCCTGGACGACGGTGTGAGCGATTTCCTCGGGGGTTACAAACTCCATGAGGCCTAAGGCACTGATTACCTGAAACTCGTATGACGTAAACCAGCCGTTCTCCCCCGTATCTACATAGATACCTCGCATAATCCCCCGATCAGTCGATTCAGGAGGATCTGACAGGGTAAAAGTGGAACCCGGCGAAAGGCGTAAGGCCGCGGCTGGAGGACAGTCGTAAAGGGACAAGGGTTTCCCCCTCCTCATAATCGGGCCATTGCCTATTCTCTTCCACCCAATCATAGCTGCCGGTTTGATTTCTTTTACAATAGGAAAACCGGGCGCCTGGCTGAGTGCATAGAGCAGCATAGTATGCGCTCCCGCCATGGCAGCTTTAGACATAAGCAGGCGCGAAGGCGCCTCCTCGCCATGGGTAAAAGGTATGTTCACACCCATGCCTCCGGTACCCGTAGTTCCCACCTTCAAGTAGACCAATGTACCCGCTCGTCTCATTGCTTCATAAAGGATCTGGATGTGACGAACCAGAGGAGGTATGGCGAGTGCCGAGAGCAAATTATATACTCTATCGGCGTCAACAACGCTTCCACCTGTTTCACGCTCCAACAGATCTTCGTAAGAACGGTACACGTTCCGGTAAGCAAGGACGGTCGCCGTGTTGATACAGTCAACAATGATTTCCGGCTGGTATTCCATAATAAGTCCGTAAAGGGATGATTCGGTAAGAATCTCCTCGTTTAGTTCGGCAAGATTGTCATTCACAATGGTTCGGTCCTGCTCTTTGGAGATTGTGCCCGGAGGAATGTCCTTAAATGCCCGGCGTACAAACACATTCCCGTAAAAAGGCATCAGGGTGCAAGAGCCCGCTTCCGTTGCCAACTCTGTAACTACCTGCTGGGTTTCTTCCTTTCTCAGGGATGTCACAATCAGGTCTTTCGCACCGCAAAATAGTATTTCCCGACAGACTGCTTGACCGACCTCACCGTAAGCACCTATTACTATAACTCTTTTACCGGTTACATCCATGAATCGCCTCCGTCATAAAACATAATATATATTAAATTAATAGTATATATTATAGGTTATTATTTTTTGTCAACAAAAAATAATGAAAAGTGTCATTTGAGAGCTAAAACAGCTCTACTCCTGCAACGACATGCAGTGCCCGACATACAACGGCACTCCCCATAACCTAATCTCTATCAGTATTGTCCGGTTGCGTTTTTGTGTAAATTCCGGTCCACCTCGAACACCTATTCCGAAAAAGATCGAACACCTATTCCGGTGATATCCGAATACCAATTCCGATTTTGCTTGAAAACTTTTCATGTTTTTCGGGAATGTCTGTTAGGGCAATAAGATGAATTATCTTTCTGATGATTCTCATTCCTGCCCGGCATGATACGCTGCCGCCAAAACTTTTGGAGGGCAGGGGGAAAAGAAAGGGAGGAAGACATCAATGAAAAAACCGAAAGAAATTGCCCGGCTGCTTCTGGAATACAATCTTGGCATACGTCCTATCGCCAGTGTGGCCGGAAGGGAACACAGGATATCCCCTGAGGGCCGCGCAGCGACGCTTAACACCGGCATCAGCGAGAGGCCGATTTACGGCCGATTAGTTTCATGCACGGGTTAAGCCTTCTTTCTTTCGATCAGATATCCGGACACATATTTATGAATGATGCTGGACACCAAAGTCTGGTAAGGAATGCCCTCCTGCGCTGCTATAACCTGCACTTGATCAAGGTCCTTAGATGACATGCGGATGTTTATTCTCTTATCTTTTTGTAATGTATTTCTTGCATACCGCTGAAGTCTTTCTATTTCCTTTTTTGGGTTCTTGACCGGTACCCATTCTCCACGTTCGTATGATTCAAGAATATCTCTTTCCTCATCATCCAAAACTATCTTTTTCATTTCTTTGCCCTCACATACTTGTTTGTAGCCTTTCCACTTGGTATAATGGTCTTCAAGAACAACTCCTCACCATTCTCGACATAAGGAATGAGATATACGTAATCATCGATCATGACGGTAGCGATCTTCTGTCCCGGATACCTATCCTGATTCGGATGCTCTATAGTTTCCAGTACATCTCCCCTTTCCATAAGGATGACAACTTGTTCGAAGCAAACGCCTCTACTCGTCTTCAGTAGTTCGTTCTTTTGATTATCCCAGCGGAAGATATTCATGCAATATGATTACGACAATGTGTGCCTTTTGTCAATATTACTTTTGGGTCAGAAGGGGACAGAAGGGGACGTTCTTTAGTAAATAAGCTATTGACTCTCAAACAACACCCACCCCTTCTCATGTGCAATCTTATGACCTCTCCTCACTGAGTAACCGATAGCAGGCCCGGTTATTGAAAACCTCACCGCAAGTTCCTTCATTGATATGCCGAGTTCACGAACTGCAAAATAACAGAAGGTGCTTCTCGCATCACCCAATCGCTTTTGTCTGCCCTGCGCGTATAGTTCATGCGGGGTCATTCCGAAAAGATCGCACACCTTCTTTTCCACAAAATCGAGAGTAATGCCGGAACTCCTCATGGCATAACGCTGCTCCAGTTTTTCTTCTGCCCGCGACAATATTGCGGCAACAAATGAGGTATCGCCGAGAATCCTGTCATCACCTTTCATGAGGCCGTCTCTTTTGGATTTACGTACCTCTGTCCATCCACCGCGACTTCGGACCAGCCCACCGCCGGTAAGATCATCTCTTTGTCCCTGGTCAATGCCTGCACGCACAAACTCAAGATACAATATCCGACTTCCGAAAGTGGAGAGTACATACTGCCTATCCTGCCATGTACGTTCTTTCTTCCCCAGTATTACCGAATGACCGGACCAGGGAAAGATTTCAAGGCCGTTGAAGTCTGTAAGACGGGTGCGGATGGGGTTTAGATGTATATAACGGACCAGTTCCTTAAAATAAGCATCTTCCTGACAGACAATAGATTTGTAACGGTTCTGAAAAAGGTGGCCTGATCGATTATGTCTTAAATTGTAGGCTGCGGCGTATCCGGTAAGAAGTCGGGACATAACTGTCGATAAAGGCACTGTACCGGTACGAAGAAGCATATGGACGTGATTGGAAAGAATGGACCATGCATAACAGATGGTCATAGTTTCCGGCAGAAGAATGCCGCATCTTTTAATAAAGTCTTCTTTGTCCCGGTCTTCTTCGAAGATGGGTTTTCTTTCTATGCCCCGAATAATTACATGATGAAGCAGGCCTGAAGCATCGAGTCTTGCGTGTCTGGGCATAATGAAATGGTATCAATGCATAAGAAGAGTGTCAAGCAGTTTGTTATTTATTAAAGAACGTCCCCTTAGGGCCGTTGACATTTGAATTATTTTTTATAATAATGAGAGGTGATGTGACAAACACATCAAACAGCAACAAGTTGTCTAACGAGCTTGTGTAGCAAACCCGTAAAAAATGCGGCTCGCTGAACCCTGTGTTAGACCCTTGAGAAAGGACTGAAATGAATTTTGGTATTCTTGTTTTTTCGGATGTCGAAGAGCTGGATTTCGTTGGTCCATGGGAAATGCTCGGCATGTGGAGCAAGTTCGCTGACGGACCTGAGCACCGCTTCATTGTGGCCCGGTCACTTGAGCCAATCACCTGTGCGAAGGGCCTTTCCGTCAACCCCCATGTATCCTTCAAACAATGTCCTCAACTGGATTTTCTTCTTGTGCCTGGTGGCCAGGGAACCCGCAAGGAAGCGGACAATCCGGCGCTTGTTCGCTTTCTTTCTGAGCAGGCGAGAGGGTGCAAGGCCGTACTCTCGGTGTGCACCGGGGCTTTCCTTCTGCACAAAGCCGGCTTGCTATCCGGAAAAAAGGCCACTACCCATTGGAACTCCCTTGACCGTTTGAAGGCACTTGGGGACGTCATGGTGGTTGAAGAGCGTTTTGTGTGTGATGGAAACATTTGGACATCGGCGGGAGTGTCTGCCGGCATCGATCTCATGCTCGCCTTTATAGCGCAGGCTGCCGGGGAGGAGGCCGCGGGGAAGGTGCAGTTTGCCGCTGAGTACTACCCGTCAGCAAAGCGGTATGGTGCATTACATGAAAGCCCCATAGCGCCTCATTACTTGAAGGACAAGGTCTAAAGACCTGGTGCACTCAATCGCCCATACTACGGCGGGCTATGGCTCAGTTTTTCATTATGCCCTTTAACACTACATCGAAAAGGAGCTAATATGAACAGATGTCTTGTTTTGGTTGATTTGCAGAATGATTATTTCCCCGGTGGTAAAATGGAGCTTATCGGCATTGAAGATGCTGCAGAAAATGCTCTGCTTCTCTTAACCGAATTCAGAAAGACAAAATTACCTATCATTCATATCCAGCACATTTCCGCTCAACCAGGTGCGACGTTTTTCATACCTGAGACTGCCGGGGCAAAAATAAATCAACTGGCAACTCCCCACGAGGGTGAAGCAGTTGTCGTTAAAAATTATCCAAATAGTTTTCGCGATACGTCCTTATTGGAAATCCTAAGGAATGTGCACATTGACGATCTCGTAATCTGTGGCGCTATGAGCCACATGTGCATAGACGCAACTACCCGTGCGGCCTTTGACTTGGGTTTCAATTGTGTTGTTGCCGAGGATGCTTGTGCGACAAAGGACCTGTTTTTTAAAAACAAAGTTATAAAAGCATCGGAGGTTCATGCATCCTTTATGGCTGCATTATCTTTTCCATATGCCAAAGTAGTTCCAACAAGAGATATTGGGTGAGGGACCGGAAATGACAACCCAAAAATGACCCACCCCTGTTTTAGTTAAAAAATATACCTTTCATTCCTTGTTCCTTTTTGCCGGAGATTTCTTCTTCAGGCTTTCCTTCAAGTCTGTAGTTGTCCCAATCGCACATAACGATATGCGCCTTGTGGGTTAAGCGGTCGAGAAGAGCCGCCGTAAGAGTGGGGTCCCCAAACAACTGTGTCCAGTCGGCAAACCCGAGGTTTGTTGTTATGATCGATGAAGGAGATACACATAGGAAAAAATTAGGTCCGAAGATGAGACAATAGCAGACTACCCCTTTTCGGCAAAAGCGGGGAATTACTGCGGCGTTTGAAGTGGGGAATTAACTTGGCGCTTGACAAAGGGTGTATCCATCTCCAGAAAATAATATTACTTTTGCCCTTTGTACGTACCTTTGTTCGGTTCTCCCTGCTGCTGCCCACATGCTTAATGTCTGCCTCTGTTTTTCTGTAATCTCTATTTTAATCTTTTTTCCTCTTGGCATAGCATCCCTCCTTTGAGGAATATTATACCATACTATATAAGGAATGTAACACTAGAGGTGGCTATGTACACAACGATTAAGACATTGTGGGAAATCGGGCATAATAAAAAATGTTCTTGTCTGTCTCCGTATCTCAACAAAATAATCTGCAAAGGTAGGGGTGGTGAATGCATCTTTCAAGGATACCCCCCTTAAGTTCATCATGGTGAGGTAATATACCATATATATTAGTAAGTTACAAGTAATTTTAAGGGATTTTGCCGCAAAAAGATTTTACATGATCAAAAAAAGCTTGACAAACTTTCTTATTAGTAATAAAAATATTCCTATAATGAAATATTAAAAACATATATTTTAGTGATGTTTCAAAGTGAGAGGAGAAAATGATTGAAGAATCAGCAATTGGACAAAGAATTAAAAACTTTCGGATCAAGAGAGGGGTGACGCTTCAGGTTTTAACGAATAAGACAGGCTTCACGCAGGGTTACCTGTCGAAGTTGGAGAACTCCGATAAAGCCCCCCCTATATCTACCTTAATCCGTCTTGCGAAGGCTCTGGACGTCAGCCTCTCAGAAATATTTGGCGAGACAGAGGAGATAAAAACAGTATCGTTTGTAAAAAAGAATGATGTTCAACAGATTATAGTACGAGACGGTTCATCGTTCGGATACTCTTATCGGGCTTTGGCTCCGACGTTCTATGGAAAACACATGGAGCCCTACCTTCTGACCCTTCCATTTATCTCGGGACAACGACCCCTTTTTCAACATGATGGAGAAGAACTTATCGTGGGCCTGGAAGGACAAATGAAGTTTTTTTATGGAGATCAGGAATTTCTAGTCGAGGAGGGAGATTGTCTTTATATCCGGGCAGACACCCCACATACAGGCGTCTGCGTCGGCGAGAAGGAGGCCAAATGCCTTGTTGTAATCTATACGCCGGAGAAGATCAAGGTTCAGAGTTGATTGTTAATTTTAAAATTAAATTATGAGGTAAGCGTGGAAAGAGGCGGCTTGTGGAACGTAAAAGTCAAAAGAATGTTAGGTGATGAGATTTTTGCATTACAAACTACTAAGCTGAAAAAGCAGATCAAGTATTGTTATGACAATTCACCTCCCGAGAGTAACGGGTCACATACGGATAATGCTTGAGAAACCCGGAAAGAGCGTTAAACCTCTACCGGGGTTTAAGGTGGGATATGAAAAGCCGGCATGGATGAGAGAGGAATCAAGGGGCTTAAGGGGGGATGAAATGGAAGATGTCGGATATTCTGAGGGTCAAGCCAGGGATTGAATTTCTCGCACCCGATACTCTGGAAAGGGTTCCCTACAAAAAAAAGTAAGCTCGTTGCAAAATTGTACGAAAAGTAAGGTTGATTAAAGGGGGTATGTCAATGAAGACTTTAGGGTTTATTGGGGTTGGCGACATGGGAAACCCAATGGCCAAACGTCTCCTTCTCGCGGGCTTTACGGTCACTGTTTATGATGTGCATAAACAGGCATTGCAAAACCTTATAGACATGGGCGCTAAAAAGGCATCGCACTTGAAGGAGTGTGTGCACAATGAGGCAATCATCGTCATGGTGGCAAATGACAAGCAGGTGGAGGATGTCGTCGCGGGGCCCGAGGGGATTCTGGAGCACTCTCTTCCCAATAAGCATCCTATTGTCGTAGTGATGAGTACCGTGCTGCCGGAAACCGTAAGGAGGCTGGCCAAGGTCTGCGCAGAAAGAGGGGTGGACGTAATTGATGCACCTGTTAGCGGAATGCGCGTAGCCGCCGAACAGGGTAGTCTGACAATCATGGCCGGCGGATCGACAGAAGCGATCCAGACTGTAATGCCTGCGCTGTCTGCAATGGGCAAGAACATTTACCATTTAGGCGATGTAGGGACAGGATGTGTTGCAAAGCTGGTAAACAACATAATGGGATTAACAAACATGTTTCTGGTTGTCGAAGCTCTTAACCTGGGAATGAAAAACGGCCTCTCAGTAGAAATGGCTTTGTCCGTAATAGAGAAAAGCTCCGGTAGTAATTTCTATACCCGGAACCTCAAGCAAATGAAGAACTTTTACAGCGATTTCTCCAAAGAGATGCCGGCGGTGGAGCGTCTTCTTAACCTGAGTAGAAAAGATTTGGAATGTATACACGGGCTTGCTCTGGCATCGGAGCAGGATGGCCCGTTACTTGACGGTATTGTCAATGCGTTTAAAAGCTTCAATTCGTTATACGTCATGAACGAATGGCAACGGTTAACAAAAAATATTTGACTTAAAAAACACTGGAGGGAGGTATTGAGATGAAGTGCATGGTGAGATGTTTCAGTATGGTAATTTGCATGGCGGTATTGTTTGCTTCGGTGAGTTTAGGTGCTCAGGACAAGTTTGTCTTCAAGGGTGCGTCGGTAGGGTCCTCTATGCACCCGATGGGGTGGGCGGGAAAACTGTTTAAAGAAGAAATGGAAAAAGCCACAGATAAAGTGGAGATTCAATGGTTTCCCGACTCGAAACTGGGCGGAGAATTGCAGATATTGAATCAGCTGCAAAGCGGCACCATTCAATTCGCGACCTTGAGCGCTGCGGTGACGGGTACTCTGAATCCAAAGATTATGACCATGTTTTCCCCATACCTGATAAAAGACTGGGATACCTTCTTGAACAAGTGGCAAAATAGCGAAGGGGCGCGTCTTGTTTTGGAAGGTTTGAAGAAACAGGGTATCATCGGGCTGGGATGGATTCCCTATGGGTTTGACGCCATTGTCAACATTGATCCGCCGATAAGGTCGCTTGAAGAAGCGAAAGGCAGAAAGATGCGAACGGCGGAGGCGCCCTTGCTCAAAAATACTCTGGAGGCATTTGGTTTGAATGCGATTCCCTTGCCTATACCCGACGTTTACCAGGGTCTGCAGCAAAAACTGGTAGAGGGCCTTGCTGTACCGCCCGGCACCGTGATGGCATTTCGCTGGGACGAAGTCTGTAAGAATGTGACGCTCTCGAATCATATCTTTGGCGTCCATATCTTTTGGGTAAACGAAAAGGCGTTGAACCGTCTTCCGAAGGGCCTCAGGGAAAAATTTGTGAAATCAGTCGAGACAGCCTGTACGAGGAATTACAAAAGTGCGAAAAGCTTCGACGGTGAAGCACTCGAAAAGATGAAGGCAAACGGCATAAAAATATGGAATTTGTCGGAGTCCGAGCGAAACAGGTGGGTAAGGGCGTGCAACAAAGTAGTGATTGAGCACGAAAAACGGATTGACAAAGCAAGCAAAGACGGAAGGCAGTTCATGAGAGTGATGTACAAGTCGGTGGGACGAGACTACGATAAAGAAGTATATGGGCAGTAAAGCGAACTCGGTGATGATACCACGGACAGGGGGTTATATGAACAAAAAGATTATGGCAGTACTGAACCGGGTCGAAAAAATTGTCTTGGCGGTTTTCGTGTTGGCCAGTGTAGCTATAGCGTTTGTGGCAGTGTTTTTCCGCTATATCCTAAACAATGCTTTAGCCTGGCCTGAAGAAATTACCAGTTTTTTGATCCTCGGAGTGTCTGTTTTTGGATCGAGCATTGCTTTTAAAGAAAAGCAGCATGCCAATCTCGATTTGATTGATGCATTCATTTCTAAGGCCATGCGGTCCTTTCTGGCGCTCTGTGTTCGTGTTCTTTCATTATTTGTGACCTTAGTTATGACAGTTTATTCGATAAAATTTGTGATTGATACGTATCAGTCAGGGCAGTCGAGTACCTCTATGGAAGTCCTCCCTATGTGGATTCCCATGACACTGCTCCCGATCGGGTTTGCTTTCATGACCCTTCGATGTCTTGACTTGTTGCTAAACCTAAACAAGGGGGAATAGATATGGAAATCATAATCCCCTTTGGAATGTTTTTTATTCTCATGTTTGCTACCGTGCCGATTCCGGTTACGTTTCTTGTCATATCGATTGTTGCTTACGTTTTTATGACGGATATTCCTCTTGTGTCGATGGCCCAGACTATGGCGTATAATTTACGGTCGTACGTCCTGACCAGCATCCTTTTCTTTGTCTTTGCCGGAAACATTATGGTGAGGGGCCGGTTGTCTTCAATTTTAATAAACCTGGCCAATGCGTTAGTAGGTTCGATTCCCGGGGGATTGGCCATTACGGGGATTCTGGCCTGCGGTCTCTTTGGAGCTATTTCCGGCTCTTCTACGGCAGCTATGGCTGCCATAGGAGTGATACTCGTCCCTGCCATGACCGACTTGAAATATAGCAAACATTTTGCCGTTAGCCTGATGACAAGCTCCGGCATACTTGCAATGCTCATACCCCCCAGCATTCCTGTCATCCTGTACAGCGTCGTAACAGGCGCCTCTATCGGCAGTCTTTTCCTGGCCGGCGTTCTTCCGGGAGTCATCACCATAATCCTCTTTTCTGCCTATGTTTTTATTAAATCCAAAAAGCTCGGCATCAAACCAACATCAGAGCATCAAGACAGGCCAAAGCTGCTGAAAGCGGTGGAGGAATCGATTTGGGGCATCGCCTTGGTGGTTATCATCCTCGGGGGCATCTATTCGGGCATTCTCACCGTAACAGAGTCGGCAGCCCTAGGGGCCATATGGGCAATTTTTGTGGAGCTTGTCATCTTCAAGCACGTCAAAATCAAGGACCTGCCGCAGATTGCGGTCGACTCGGCGGTAGTGACGGCAGTTATAATGTTCGTCTTCGGTTCGGCCATGGTTTTTTCTCAATTCCTGACCCTGGAGCAGATCCCTAATAGACTGGCTGAACTCATGATCTCGATATCAGGCAATAAATGGATCTTCCTTGCCTTGACCTGCTTTGTGCTATTACTTGCCGGTGCATTGTTGGACGGTGCTACCGTAATATTGATTTTTGCCCCTCTGCTACTGCCTATTTACAAGCTGTTCGGGTTAGATAGTACCCATTTCGGGATGATCTTTCTGATGCTTGTCTATATAGGCAATCTAACGCCTCCCGTCGGGTTTAGTCTGTTTGCCGCTGTAGGCATTTTCAGGATCAAGCTGTTGGACGTTGCAAAAGGATCGGTTCCGTACATGATAATGCTTATGGCAGTCCTTGTTCTGGTTATCCTGCTTCCATCCCTGTCAACGTGGCTTCCCCGGTTGGTTATGCGTTGACCGCAGGTTGATCGATAGGAAAGTGGCTGAATTGTATTCAATAAAGAATTTTAGCGAAGGAGGATGAGAATGGCGACTTTGGTTACAGGTGCTTCTGGTTTTATTGGTTTCAAGCTCACGGAAATACTGATTCGAGAGGGTGTATCGGTGATCGGTTTTGACAATTTCATTTCGGAAAACCTTTCCCAGCTCCAGGCGGAGACAGATAAACTGGAAATCGTAAAGGGAGACGTGTCCTTATTGCCTGAGGTCATGAATGCAGTGAAAGGCAGGTCCATCGATACGATTTTTCATCTTGCCGCAAGGACTTCCGTGCCTTCTGAGGAGAATCCCTGGCTCACGTATAGGTCAAATGTTGAAGGTACATATAATATTTTTGAAACCGCCAGGCTGTTTGACGTAAAAAAAGTGATATTTACAAGTTCGATAGCCAGCTATGGTCTTTCCCTTCCCAAAGTGGTGACAGATGAGACTATCCAGAGACCTGTTCTTTGGTATGGGGTAACAAAGCTGTTCGGTGAGCTCCAGGGAAGGTTCTATGAGCGTAAGTTCGGCATAGACTTTCGTGGGATTCGTTACTGCCAGGTGCTTGGGCCGGGCGTGACAGCCCCCGGTGTTTCCCAATGTATTCCGTGGATGATTGAGGCGGCGGCACAGAACCGGGCCTTCAAAGTCTGGCTGAGAGAAGATGATGTTATGCCTTTAGTGTATTATAAGGACGCTGTAAAATGTCTGTATCTGCTGTCCATCGCTCCGAAGGAGCGTGTCAAAACCCAGGTATATAACGTTGGAAGCATACTTCCGGTACCAACTATCGGAGAACTTGCGGATGCTGTTAAAAAATATGTTCCGGCAGCAGACATTACCTTTGAGCCGGACCCTGCTATTGGCGAATTCATAAAAGCCTTACCGAAAATGTTTGACGATAGGCCGCTTCGTGAAGAAATCGGATACAAGCCTGAATATGGCTTAGAGGCCACAGTGAAGAGCTTTGTCGACGAAGTGCGAGATAAAATGGCGCCGAAAAGGACTTAAATAAAATCTGTTAGGAACATAAGAAAAAGCAGCATCACCAAGCCGAATACTATTTCTATTTTGATTGGAGTCAGAGATTTGGCGGGCATGGAGGTGTCCATGGTAATCAAGATTGATCACATTGGCGTTTTGACGAAAGATTTAGAGGCTGCCGTCAAGAAATACGAGAGCCTCCTGGGTATCGAACTGGATAAAATAGAGGAAGTGAAGGTGGAAGACGCAATGAACAGGATTGCATTCCTTCCGGTGAAGGAGACAAAGATAGAGTTAATCCAGACGACAGCCAACACCGGTATGGTAGCTGATTTTATTCGAGAGCACGGGGAGGCGATACACCATATTGCCTTTAGGGTGGACGACCTGCAGGTGGTCTTTGATCAACTTCGTTCCCGTGGAGTGCATTTCCTCTGGGATAGCGTCATTGCCGGCGCGCAAGGCTCGAAGGTGGCTTTCTTCAAACCTGAGGAATTTAACGGTATTTATATCGAGCTTGTAGAAAAACATTAACAGTTATAAGTGATCAGTTCGATGTTCGCTTCCTTGAGCAACTGCGAATGATTTCGGTTGGTGCCAAGGGAAAAGAGGAAGATCAGCTGTTATTATCAAAACAGGAGGAAAGATGGTGGTTGGTTCTATGTATTCTAAGGTTTACGAGAGATCCTTGACAAAGCCGGAAGAGTTTTGGGGCGAAGCCGCAGAAGCAGTCACCTGGGTGAAAAAGTGGGACAAGGTGTTAGATGATTCAAATATGCCTTTCTGCAGGTGGTTTACCGGAGGGGAGATGAATACTTGCTATAACGCGGTCGACCTCCACGTGGAAAACGGCCATGGCGAACGGATTGCAATCATCTACGACAGTCCTGTCACAAACAGCATCAGGAAGATAACATACAAAGAACTACAGGACGAGGTGTCTCGGTTTGCAGGGGTACTGAAAGCACAGGGTGTGGATAAGGGTGACAGAGTGGTGATCTACATGCCCATGATTCCCCAGGCAGTCACGGCCATGCTGGCCTGTGCACGGATTGGCGCTATCCACTCCGTGGTATTCGGAGGTTTTGCTCCTAATGAATTGGCAAAACGCATCAATGACGCCAAACCAAAAGTTATCGTGTCGGCATCGTGCGGGATCGAAGGGGAAAGGGTAATCCCTTACAAGCCTCTGTTGGATAAGGCAATAGAATCTGCCGACCACAAACCCCAAATGTGTATAATCTACCAACGTCCCGAGGTAAGAGCGGAGCTTGTTGACGACCGTGAGTGTGACTGGGAAACTTTGATGGATAATGCACGGCCGGCCCCGTGGGTTGCCGTATCGGCAACGGATCCTCTCTATATCCTCTACACATCGGGCACCACAGGTGCACCCAAAGGAGTGGTTCGGGACAACGGAGGGCATGCCGTAGCGTTGAAATGGTCTATGCAGTATATTTACGGAATCAAGCCGGGAGACGTATACTGGGCAGCTTCCGATGTTGGCTGGGTAGTGGGTCATTCCTATATTGTTTATGCTCCGCTCCTCATGGGATGCACCACAGTTCTTTATGAAGGCAAGCCAGTAGGAACACCGGATCCGGGAGCATTCTGGCGCGTGATCTCGGAACATAAGGTATCGGTGCTCTTCACGGCTCCGACAGCTTTCCGGGCAATTAAGAAGGAGGACCCCCAGGGAACATTCCTGACGAAATATCGTATCCCCTCTCTGCGATACCTTTTTCTCGCAGGTGAACGGCTCGACCCTGCCACCTATTTCTGGGCAAAAAGCCTCCTGGATATCCCCATCATCGATCACTGGTGGCAGACAGAGACAGGATGGGCCATAGCAGGTAATTGCATGGGTATCGAGCCCCTTCCCGTGAAGCCCGGTTCTCCTACCAAGCCTGTGCCGGGATACAATGTCCAGATCGTGGATGACGAAGGTAAAGCGGTTCATAGTGGTACGGACGGCATTGTGGCGATCAAACTTCCTCTCCCTCCCGGCTGTCTTCCAACTCTCTGGCAGAACGATAAAAGGTTTTTGGACTACGCAAGCCCCATTCCGGGTTTCTATGTTACCGGCGACGGGGGCCATTTTGATGAGGAGGGATACCTCTTCATCATGGGCCGTATCGACGAGGTAATCAACGTTGCCGGACACAGACTTTCTACCGGCGCTATGGAGGAGATCGTGGCAAAACATCCGAACGTTGCCGAATGTGCTGTTCTCGGAGTGGAAGATTCTCTGAAAGGCCAGTTGCCCTTTGGTTTTGTTGTGTTGAAGGCCGGCTGCGGAAGACAACATGGAGAGGTTATCCAGGAATTAATACAGATGATTCGTTCAGAGGTGGGTGCAGTTGCCTGCTTCAACAAATGTGTGATTGTAGATGCACTTCCCAAAACACGAAGCGGCAAGATTCTTCGATCAACTATGAGCAAGATCGTGGACGGCAGGGAATACCAGATTCCTTCCACGATCGATGATCTTGCCGTACTTGGAAGTATCGAGGAAGCAGTTGAAAAGATCGGGTACGGGAAAAAGACCCGACAGGGTTAGTACCCACACCTGCATTAGTTGATAAATAATGGTGTCAACATAAATGAGACGGTTTAACCCTTTGAATGGCGCAAAGTAAATGTGAAGAACAAAAGACCGGAGAATAAGTAATTGAATATATGCAGATAGGTGTTAGTTAACGGTTTTAATACAATGGGAGGAGATCAAAAGGATGAGTGATTCAAAATTAGCGAATCCGGGAGCTGTAGGGCTGGGTGGTTTTGGTCTCACAACATTGATGCTACAGTTCCACAACCTGGGGTGGTGTAGTTTGGGTCCGGTTATGGCTTCAGCCCTCATTTTCGGGGGACTGGCCCAGTTTATTGCGGGTTTTCAAGAGATGAGAACCGGTAATACTTTCGGCTATGCTGCATTCACCGGGTACGGTAGTTTTTGGATATCTCTGGCGTTGATACTGCTGGCAAATCATTTTAATGTCTATAAGTCCAGCGGTACGGACATCGGGTGGTTTCTGGTGGCATGGACGATCTTTACGGCCATTTTGTGGGTAGGCTCAATGCGCGTGAACAATGCTTTGGCGCTTACCTTCACGGCACTCCTTGTGGGCTTTATCTTGTTGGACTTGGCGCATTTCGGCTATCCTTTTCTCATGAAGGTAGCCGGCGTTGAGCTCATTATAACTGCTTTTTTGGCTTGGTATGTTATGGGACATGTTATTTTCCTGGAGGTCTTCGGAAGAGATGTTTTTCCCGTGGGTAAATCGTGGCTTTAAACAGGTGTTTATCGCTTTCATAGAAGAATTAGAACGAAACATGAATATTTCTTTGCGCCGCAATGTAGTGTGCCGGCAAAAAAATACCATGAATGAATTAATCACTGCCAATGTAAAGGAGGTTTAACTTAAGATGGAAATAGGACCTGTTCCAAAAGTGTTGGGGGAGTTGATTGATGAGCGTGCAGAGAGACTTGGGAATAAACGTTTTCTCCGTTTTAAAGACCAGACATTCACGTATGCGGATATGAGCCGCTTCTCAAATAGGGCTGCAAATGCATACCTCAAGCATGGGATCGTCAAGAACGACAAAGTGAGCATGATGCTTCCCAACTGTCCGGAGATCATACATCTCTGGTTTGGTGCCGCAAAAATAGGAGCGGTGGAAGTGCCGATTAACACATCATACAAGGGCGAATTTTTGCGCCACATTATTGACCAGTCCGATTCCAAAATGCTGATTATCGACTGCGAATATCTCAACAGAGTCCTGCCGATACAAGATGAATTGAAAAAACTACAAAAGGTCGTGGTGGTCGGAGGTCTGGATACGGAGGTTGTCTCGAAGCTGAGGTTCACGGTAATGACCTACGAAGAGTTTATGGATGCTCCCGAGATGCCTGTGGATGTGAAGGTCTACCCATGGGACCCTATCAGTATCATCTATACTTCGGGGACCACGGGGCTCTCAAAAGGCGGGTTAGGTCCCCACAACTTCTTTATAACAGTCGCAGAGAAGACACTCGGATATCGCGATCACAGGAAGGAAGACATTTATATGACCTTCATGCCTCTTTATCATTTCAATGCCCAGGTTCTGACTGTGCTCGTTGTTTTGGCGGGAGAGTCTGAAATGATTCTCCTCGATAAATTCAGCGCAACCCTTTTCTGGGATCAGATCCGGGAGTTCGGGGTTACGCAGTTCAATTACCTCGGTGCGGTTTTACCCATTCTCAACAAGCAACCGCCAAAACCCAGTGATTTTGACAATCCTGCCCGAGTCGCCTTTGGCGGGGGATGCCCTCCTGCAATAATCGATGAAGTGGAAAAAAGGTTTGGCGTTAGATGTCTGGAAGCATACGGCATGACGGAGATAGGCATACCGATCCACATGACGGTGGATGACCAGAGGCTGGGATCCTGCGGAAAGCCCATGGATATATATGAGGTTAAGCTTCTTGATGATAACGACGAAGAAGTGCCGGTTGGAGAGATTGGGGAGATTGTGTTCCGGTCCAAGGTACCTTTTGTTATGATGTCGGAATACTACAACATGCCCGAGAAGACGCTGGAAGCTTACCGGAATCTTTGGTTTCACACGGGAGACCTGGCCAAACAAGATAAAGACGGTTACTTCTATTTTGTGGACAGAAAAAAGGACGCTCTTCGCAGAAGGGGTGAAAACATCTCATCCTTCGAGGTTGAGCGAGCGATCAATACCCACCCGAAAATTTTGGAATCGGCAGCCGTCGCCGTAAAATCTGAGCTTGCCGAAGACGAGGTAAAGATATGCGTTGTTCTGAAACCCGGGCAAAGCCTTACACCTGAAGAATTGATTGAATATGCCAACGAGAGAATGCCCTATTTTGCCGTACCGAGATTCGTGGAGTTCATGGAAGCACTTCCGAAGACACCGACTGAGCGCGTCCAGAAGCATCTGCTGAAACAGGCGGGCATTACCCCAAATACATGGGACAGGGAGAAAGCGGGAATAGTAGTGAAGAGATAGAAATCAAGGAGAGGCGCAAGCCCGAAAAATTGAAGGGAGGCAAATAATGATAGGGATTACCTCGGTAGGAGTATATATACCGCTATACAGGTTGAGCCGCCAAGACATAGGCAAGATCTGGGGAATAGGTAGCGGCCAAGGCGAAAAGGCAGTGGCTGGTTATGACGAAGATGTTGTGACAATGGCAGTGGGAGCCGCTATGGATTGTATGAAAAAAAGCAAGACTATGCCAAAGGGTCTGTATTTTGCATCCACGAGCGCTCCCTATACAGAAAAACAAATCGCTGCCATAATCGCCGGCGCCATTGATTTGGATGAGGAATGCCATACCGCTGATTTTAGTAATTCATTAAGAGCGGGCACAAGTGCCATGAAGTCCGCCATCGACGCTGTGAAGGGTGGTTCTGTTGAAAATGCGCTGGTCGTTGCATCGGATTGTCGGATTGGTGCTCCCAAAGGAATATTCGAACAGACATTAGGGGATGGGGCCGTAGCCCTGTCGATAGGATCCGGCGATCTCATAGCAAGCATTGAAGGAAGCTATTCGATCTGTAGCGACTTCACTGATCTCTGGAGGTTCTCTGGTGATGCATTTGTGCGCTCTGGAGAAGCTCGGTTTCTCGATGAGGCAGGGTACATCCCAACGATGCAGGAATCGATTTCTAAACTAATGAAAAAATGTTCATTTGAGCCGGCTGATTTTTATAAGGCTGTCTTTTATGCACATGACGACAGAACGCACGCAAATATGGCAAAAAAACTAGGTTTTGTCAATGCCCAAATCCAAAACCCCATGTTCGCGAAAATTGGCAATACAGGAACTGCTTCGACTCTCATCATGCTAGCCGCTGCGCTGGAAGAAGCAAAACCGGGAGACAGGATTCTCTTTGCAAATTATGGTGACGGTTGCGACGCGTTCATTCTTCGTGTTATGCAAAAAACATCACAGATTGGCACTGCATCGATAGTAGCAGATCAAATAGCAAGGAAGGTGAACATTGATTATGGTCGGTACCTGTACTGGCGTGATCTTTTACCAACGGAAGCATCAAGTCGTCCTGACCGTCCTGCAGCATCGCTGGCTGCCCGGTGGAGAGAGAGAAAAACCATTTCAGCTTTGTATGGGTATAAGTGTAGGAGGTGTGGAACTCCCCAGTTGCACCCATTGGGACAGGTTGCCCGGGTCTGCATAATGTGTCAGGCAAAAGACGATTTTGAGTACTATAGGTTCTCAGACAAGACGGGAAAGCTCTTCACTTATGCAGTTGATCAATTGCAACCGACGAGAAACCCACCTGGCATCAACGGTGTCGTCGATTTTAATGGCGGCGGACGGTTTATATGTGAGCTAACCGATTGCAGCATCGATAATGTAAAAATAGGCATGCCCGTGGAGATGACCTTCAGAAAGATGTCCCAAGACAAGGGGATCGTGAATTACTTCTGGAAAGCGAAACCTATAGTGTAATAAGGATAGATAATGGGAGGATTATGATGGAAAGCATAAAAGATAAAGTAGCAATAGTAGGAATGGGCTGTACCAGATTTGGCGAGCGTTGGGATATGGGTGTAGAAGATCTGATTGTTGAGGCCGCCTATGAAGCTTTCCAGGACGCATGTGTCGAACCGAAAGATATTCAGGCAGCATGGATTGGAACAGTCTTTTCCGGTCTCAGCGCCATGGCTTTAGCCCCTTTGGGTCTCCAGTATATTCCGGTTACAAGGGTCGAAAATATGTGTGCTACCGGAGCTGAGGCTCTGAGAGCTGCAAGTTACGCCATTGCAGCCGGTGTATGTGATATAGCGCTGGCAATTGGTGTGGAAAAGCTAAAGGACTCTGGGCAAACAGGCGTTGCCGGCGCCGGCGTCGTTGGGGACAACCCAGATGGAAGCTCAGCAATTGTGTCCGGATACAGTGCACCGGCATCGTTTGCATATCTGGGCAATAGGTATTTCCATCAGTACAACATTGATCGCGACGAGGGAAAAAGACTGTTGGCCGAAATTGCGGTGAAAAATCACTATAACGGCAGCCTGAACCCAAAGGCGCATTTCCATAACATCCTGACTGTTGATCAAGTAACGAAGGCCCCAATCGTAGCCTGGCCGCTTGGGTTATTTGATTGCTGCGGCGTCAGTGATGGGGGAGCAGCGGCAATTGTAGTCCGTGCAGACCTCGCAAAGAACTTCAGATCTGACCCCGTCTATGTGAAAGGGTTGGGCATCAGCGCAGGCGCCCGCCAGGGTTCTATGAGGCAGGACTATGACTATGTCCATATAGACGAGAATGTTTTTGCTTCGCGGCTGGCGTATAGTGAAGCGGGAATAAAGGATCCTAGGAGAGAGATAAGTGTTGCCGAGGTACACGATTGTTTCACCTGCCATGAGTTGATCATTTATGAGGATATGGGATTTAGCCCGAGAGGGAAGGCCAAGGAGGATATCGATGGCGGTACGTTTACCCTCAAGGGAGCGCTCCCTGTTAATACCGACGGAGGGTTGAAGTGTTTCGGCCATCCTCTTGGGGCAAGCGGCTTAAGAATGATGTACGAAGTGTATTTGCAACTCCAGGGCAAGGCAGGCCCCCGGCAGGTAAAAAACCCTCGTCTGGGGTTAACGCACAACATGGGGGGAACCCCAGGAGCCGGCATAGGATGTTGCGCTATAGTGGGGAACGAGAAAGGATAGATGAGGGGAGGGATTCGTTTATGGGTGATTACTGGGACGAACAGTTCGAAACCATGCCGTGGAAAGATCTCCACAAATACTGGCTTGACAAGTTTAATCAACTTCTTTCCTATGTAAAATCGAACTCGG
>Ga0074199_1000493_pt1 | contig 60037 bp, 49 predicted proteins | sample EPASupsiteSAE347_FD_64528 | JGI IMG/M metagenome (GOLD analysis project Ga0074199, IMG submission 64528) | Bioremediated contaminated groundwater from EPA Superfund site, New Mexico - Sample SAE3-47 | ecosystem: Environmental > Aquatic > Deep subsurface > Groundwater > Contaminated ... | reverse complement strand
GGTATATGATGTGTTGGACAGCATGGAGGCAACCTGATTTCAAAACTTGTCTAAAACATTCGTTTTTAACCGGAAATTCAAGCGGTAATACCGCTAAATCAGATTATTTTGGACAGCAGTGAAATGTCAATATTAACCGAGCCCAATGTATTTTTTGATATTGATTTTTAACGTAAAATATATATCCTGAACCCCATGGAAGTCGTTTCCTTCACCACTATTTTTTTCCCGCTGCTGGTCGTCCTGGACCCGATCGGGACCACCGCAATTTTTTCGGCCATTTCCGCCGATGCGGAAAGGCGGACAAAAAACAAGATGGTGTTTCAGGCCCTGGTTACGGCGCTGATTCTCGGCCTGGTGTTCACCCTCTTTGGCCATATTCTCCTGAAGGCCATCGGCATTGAAGTGGCTGACCTGCAGATTGCCGGCGGCATTGTTCTCCTTGGGATGTCATTGCAGGATATCATGCGCGACAAGACCGAAGAAGCCGCGAAACTGTCGGAACAGTTCGGCGTTGTTCCGTTGGGGACGCCGCTCATCATCGGTCCGGGCGCGATTGTGACCCTGCTGATGCACAGCCGCCCGGAAGCGCCGTTCTGGAGCTGTCTACCCGGCCTCGCGCCGGTCCTGGCGGCGCTGGCCGCCAATCTGGCGATTATCGGACTCTGCCTTTTTGCCGCTGACTGGCTGATGCGCCGCCTTGGCCGGTCGGTTGCGCTGGCGGTCTCAAAAGTGTTTATGCTTATCCTGGCCGCTTATTCGGTCATGATGATCCGCTACGGCGTGCTGGGCATCGCGGCGTCATTTGCCGGCCAATGACGCGAATGCCACTTCATGCTGTCCGGCCTTTCATGGTGATTCGGCAATCTGAGCCACGGCAATCATATCTTCCGCCGGGCAACGGGTCTCCCGCCGACTCAATACCGGCGGCAGCACGCCAGCACAAAAATATAGCATCCTGCCAGTAGCCGTTTTTTTACAGTGTGCTATTATGAAAATAAAAAAATATATTTCAGGAAGGAGACGTCATGAAAACGGCCAGGTATATAATAAAAACCGGATTAATAATGATGTTTTTGGGGGTCTTGTGCGCGAATGCAGAGACAATTTTTTCCCGGGAAACGACCAATAGTCCAAAGCCTGCGGCCATGTCTCTCAGCCGGTATAAGTTATATAAGACAAATTTCCTCAGCTTTTGGGGTAATAAGGGAGAAAAAATAGCGGTTACTTTTAAGGTTGCCGATTCGGAAGGGTATGTTTTTGAATATCAAATTTCCACCCCGGCCGGCACGGAGGTGGAGAAAGGCATTATTCCCAGCGGAGAACGCCGGACGATAGACTTTATTGCCGCGGAAGAAGGTCCGTATATTATTAAGTGTGATAGTTTCGGAAATGATTACACGGTTGATGTCGGCAATCGCCCCTGGGTCTTTGCCGTCAAAGGAAACAGAAAACCCGGCACTTGTTTCTGGGGGCCATACAATGGCGATCCGATGTATTTTTATCTCCCGGCTGACAGCAAGGAGATGGCGTGGTATATGGGGACCGTGCCAAGCGGAGCAAAAGTAAAGTTAATAAGTCCAAGCGGTAAAATTTATCATGAAGAAAAATTTGATAAAGACACCTACTTTACCAACCGTACGATAAATATTCCAACCGAAGACAGGGATGGTGTCTGGTGTTGGGAAACCGCGTCTGTTCCGCGTTTTCTCGGCAATTTCATGGGAAATAACGTCGGCGAGTTCTATTCCACCGTTAAAGAGAACGTCAAATTTTATGCCGACCGGATATATCATAATCCGGATGCTTTGGGTAAACAGGGGATTCCTTTTGAAACCGGTTCGGTCAAAGAGGAAGCCTGGAAACATCTGCGGGGAGACTTCACGGAAAGCCTGTCCTGGGATGAGCCGGAATATGGCACCCGCCGGCCTTTGATTCAAATGTACGATGGATATTCCAGGGACTTATTTGAAAATACTGAAGAATATATAAATAGAATCCGGCCGGGCCGTCCGAATATCCTGAATGTTATCAGAAACATCCCTTTTCAAAGCAGTTGGGGACCGCTCAAAGGAGAAAATGATTTTATAACGATGTCTCCGCAGCTCACCTTTACGGCCGATGAACCCCGGCCGCCTTCTCCGGAAGAAATGGAAAGACGAATAAAAAGGATGAGGGAAGTCTTTGACAGAATACATGGGTTGGGCGTGCCAAACATACAGGGCTATGTTAACTCCACCTACATTGCCGTGGACCCGGATAAAGGTAAATCCATAGATGCTGTTTATAACCAATGGGATGAATATAACAAAGTGCTGGACTTGGGTCCCCCGCCTTTGCTGCCTCCGGAAGAATGGGTCAGAAGAGCAGAAGATGGTTCTCCCCAGCTCTGGCTGCGCGGGAAATGGCTTGGGAATCCGGATTTTATATCAACTTCAGCTTGTCCCAATAATCCGGGCTATCGCCGCTGGATGGAAGTGGTCGCTATTTTAACCGCCCGCGCCGGACTTGACAGCTTACACCTGGATTCCCCTTCCAAGCGGGTCTGTTTCTGCAAATATTGCCGGGAAAAATATTCAAAATATTTAGGAGGAAAATATTCCCCTGCCCAGTTGAAAGACCTTTTCGGATTTGAGAAAGAAAGTGATATAAATTTATCGGATGATCAAAAGAACAAGCCGCTTTTGCGGGCGGAATCAATCAAGTTTATGTGCCGATCAATGGGCGGGCTATACAAGACGATGGTGGAAGCGGGCGAAACCGTAAAAGGCAGGGGGCGTTTTATGGTGGACGTGAGCTATCCCCCTCTTCCCTATGAAATGCCCGAAAACATCTATTCCGGCATGATGGAGCGCGGAAGCCATTTCCACGGCCTGAACGAATTGGCGTTTTTTAACGGCAAAGCCGTCTTCCGGTATATAGAAGATTTTGTCTTTGACCAGAAAACTTCGTTATCCGCGGCCCGCAGTATTCCCGGGCCAAAGAGAACCCGCCTTTCCCCGCATACCGCCAGGATTCTCGGCGCCAGCGAATATACCGCCAGATTAAGCTGCGCCGAATCAGCCGCTTTTGGCGATGGCAGCATCTGCTTTGTCGGACCGCATTTCCCCTATATATTCCAGATGTATCAGGAGTTTTTCAATGACCATCAAGAGGTCTACGGCGGCTGTTTTTCCGCCTCTAAAATAGCGGTTCTGATAAACGGTGATTATTATGGGGACGATTGCGTGATTAACTACCCCATCCACGAAACTTACTCCAGATTAGTCCTGGCTACCCTCTTGGAGAACCAGGCGCCGGCGGATGTAGTTAATGCTTATTATTACCGGGCAGAAGATCTCAAGCAATACCGGCTCCTTTTTGCCGCCAATTATAAATACGTGTCAAAATCGGAATTAAATGATTTTTACAATTACGCCCAGAGCGGCGGAACGCTGGTTATCAGCGCTGATTTTGCCCGTATGGATGAGTATTTCAAGGAGAGAACCGGCCAATTTCCCTGGAACAAAAATATTGGCGAACCAAATGCCTATGCCGTTGATTATGGCAAAGGCAGGGTGATTTTGACGGGGGCATTAATTGAAAGGGAGAATGTCAAAGGCTTGCTAACCAGCCTGTTTCCCGCATTGCCGCGCCTTGCGGTTGATGCTAACGGGACGCCTCCTTTCGGGCTGAGATCAGCCGTTTATCATAAAGATTCAGGGCGCAAGAAAACATGCACGATTCATTTGGTTAATTATAACGTGCTAAATGAAAACGGGATTTATGATTATACCGCCGCGCGGCAATATAATGCCCAGCCCAGTAAACCCAGGAAATTGGCGAATCTTAAGGTCAGATTAAATCTGAAAGAAATGGGATGGGATAAATACAAACTCAAGGAAGCCCGCCTCTCATCCCCTGATTTTGAAATCAGCCCCGGTATCAAAAGCGAGCAGAAGGGGGATGTGGTTGAAATCAATATACCGGAGTTATATATATACGGCATTATTGAATTAGCCTTAAAAAGGTAATGACCATGGCCGGGAGAAGATTACCGGCAAAATGCCGGTCTGTTGACCCCGATTTTTCTCTGTCGCAAATCGGTGAAAAATATACGCGAATCAGGATGGAACGAACAAAAATAATTTGATAGAAATCAGCAAGATAAAATTGAAAATTGTGTTGAGCCTAAATCCGTGGCAGGGTAATTTTTTTCAAAAAATACAAATAATATGATCTCCGGTTTTTTCCGGTCAAAAGGCGGCTTGAGTCTTGTCCTGGCGTTGATCGGTCTTCTCTGGCTGGGAGCCATCCGCCTCCGGGCGTTTGACCGCTATGTGGTTGAGCCCGGAACAATTGCCGGCGGCAATGACGGGATCTATACAAACTGGGACATAGCGGCCACCCAGATCCAATGGGCGGTGGATGTGGCCACGAACGCCGGCGATACGATCTGGGTATCTAACGGCCTTTATGTTCTCACCAATCAAATCCTCATTACCAATGCCATTAGATTACAGAGTACCAATGGTTCGGATGTTACCATTGTCAACGGCGGCTTTGTTTTTGGAGTGGAAAATGCGACCTCTAACAACCGCTGTCTTTACCTGAGCAATACGGCGGCGTTTGTTTCCGGGTTCACTTTTTCCAACGGGGCCTGCACTAATTTTGGCGGGGCCGGAGTGGCGGCCGTCAAAGGCACTTTAAGCAATTGCACAATTTGTAATAACACCCTGTTTCAGCCAAAAACCAACACCAGCGCTCCGCTTTATTTTGGCGGCGGAGGCATTATAGCTTACTTGAGCAGCACCGTAACAACTTGCCGGATAATCGGCAACACGATCACAAATCCTGCCACGATAATCAGCGGTGGCACGGCAGGAGCCGGGGGCGGATTGTACTGCAGCGAATATGCGGTCAATTGCCTCATCAGCAATAATGTCATTTATGGCGGCGGCGGAATTTATGGCGGCGCCTACGGCGCCGGCGTCTATCTGAACGGCACAATGCATTCAAGCCTGATATGTAATAACAGCAACCAGATTGGCTATGCCGGCGGAATAGACATGGATGTTGCCACTATGGTTGGGTGCACGGTTGCCGTCAATTGGGCTTCGGACGTGGGCGGGTGTTATCTAATTCGCGGAACAGTAACCAACTGTGTGATTTCCAACAACATCGGAAGGGGGGTCTATTTGACTCCCAACACTGTCAGCGCAATCCCCACCGTCAAAAACACGACTATTGTCGGAAATACAAAAGATGGGGTATATATGAGTGGTGCTATAGGGACAACAATAGTGTCTGATTGCGTTATTGCAGGCAATATGTCAAATGGTGTAACAATGTATCATGTCGGCACAAATAAATATCTTCTGAATTCTGTGATACGTAACAACCGGCGCGGAGGGGTGAAGTGTGAATACCCCGGGGTGATTCGCAACTGCCTCATTGCCGGGAATACCAATGCCGGGAATTGGGGTGGATTGGTAATTGAGTCGCTGGCCGGCACAACATACGTAAATTCCTGCACGATTGCCAGCAATCAGTCCACCACCGGCACTGGAGCAGGGATAAGAATTGAAGTCCCCAGCGCCAGCCCGCTTTCCGTATCTTCCTGCATCATCTATTCAAACGGCATGGGCGGCACCAATGACGTATTTGACGCCTGCGCGCCCACGAATTACAACGCCATCCAGTATTCCTGTGTCGGCACCAATCCCGGTTTCACTGGCGCGGTAATTATTGTGGCCGATCCGCAATTTAAGAACTTTGACGGGGAAAATTTACGTCTGGCCGGCAATTCGCCATGTATCAACCGGGGTTCCAACGAGCCTTGGATGACAAACGCCTACGACCTTGACAAGAACCAGCGCATCCGCTACGGCACGGTGGACATGGGCGCCTACGAGCGCATCAACGAGGGCGTAATCTACACGGTTCATTAGCCCAATATTTCATGAGCGCATGCTTGGAATAGCGGGGCATTTACCGGCCAATGACAAGACCGAAAACAATTTTTCAGTCAATGGAGAGGACGTTTTTAAAAAATTGCTGATTTTTACGGCGCTATTCAATCTCTTCCAAACGGTATTTCTTTTGTCCCAGGCCCATATCAGCCATGATATCAGACATGATATAAGGGTCCTTGCCATGAATTTTCTGAAACAGGTGTTTGCCCGGGCGCAGTTTCCTTCCTTCCACCAGGCCGTCGGGATTAATATGCCGGGATTTATCATTTATTAAATCCAGCGCGGCACGCTCAATGGAAACAATATCCCGCGATCCGAGCATGCCGATATCCGGCATCAAGGGAGCCATGGAAATGCCCCAACAGTCGCAGACCATGGTGATATTCATCAACTGATTCAAGTAAAGCATTCGTTCTGCGCCGATGTGTCCAATCACGCATTGCGCGATAAGCCCCAGCCCCTTCTGAAAGTCGTGGAACCGCTCGCCTGTTAAACGCAATGCCTTGGCCCGACAGGCCATGATGCAGTGTTGACAGAAGGTGCAGTCATGAAAGAAAATGCGGTAAGCGCCGCCGCGGATAAACCGGTTGGCCTTATTTGGGCACGCTTCAATGCACTTGTTGCAATACCGGCATTTTTTACGGTTCCAGACAATGCCGCCCTCAAGATGGTGAATTTCCCGGCGTGTCTTTTTCGGAATACAGCCCATGGCGATGTTCTTTCCGGCGCCGCCAAATCCCGCCGCGCCGTGTCCCTTGACATGGCTGAATACAATCAGCGCTTCCGAATCCAGAATTTCTTTTGAGATCAGCGCGTTTTTTAAGGTGCGGAATCCGATTGGCACGGTGCGCACCCCCGGGCCATTCTTGCGAAAGAGATCCACAATGGCGCACCCCAATGATTCGCGGGTGTATCCGCGTTTTTCACAACCAGCCGTGTCACTGTTGGCCACTACAACGCGTTTTGCTCCGGCTTCCTTGGCCTTGTCAACGAGCAGACGGACAAATAGAGGATGTATTGTGGTATAACCCAGTCCGCCGCCGAGGTGCATCTTTATGCATACCCGGCGTCCTTTTACGGTTTGAGCAAGATTCAACCGGTCCAACATGCGCTGGAACTTGGCCGGCAGAGTCATCTGCGGCTGCAATGCCTTGACTTTGACGCTGGCAAAATAAACGTCGCTCATAAAGTAGAATTACTTATCCCCGGCGGTTGTGAGCACCACGCTCTCAAAAACCTGAAAACGCGCTCCGCTCTTCCAGGCGTCGGGCTCAAGCCCGGCCTTGAGCGCCAGATGCGTGAGGGTTTCCTCCTTGGTCCACTTCTGTTCCAGTGCGACCTCCGGCAGAAACACGGCCCGGTTCATTCCCTTCCCCAGAATAATCCCCTGTTGTCCCAGCTTAAATTCGTCAAGGGAAGGAATTTCACGGATGGGGCTTAATATGGAAACATCCACGGAAATGGAAGCCAGCTCCTCCCTGCTGACCGGATTGAACCGGTAATCATGCAAAGCGGCATTGACCGCGTTATGGTGCACCGACATATACAAAGCTTCGGTGGGCGCCAGCGAGCCGATGCATCCGCGCAACTCGCCTTTTATTTTGAGCGTCACAAAGGTCGCCATATCGGTTTTCAGTTTCGGCGTCAGTTCGTATTTTTCCATGGGGAATTTACCCCCTTTCCGCTCCACGCACCATTTCAGCGTGTCCTGGGCAATGGCAAAAAGCGTGCTTTTTTCTTTTTCGGAAAGTCCCGGATTCCATGCGCCGCTTTTATGTTCCAATATTTTCATCTGTTCCTCCTTCTGATCTAATAGGCCGGCTTGAATTTTTTCTCCGCTGGTTACGAGATTGGAATTCGCTTTTGTCCAGAGAGCGCTCATTGCCGCGCCTCCGCAAAACAAACAAACAATTATGATTTTTTTCATGGTTTTGTTTCCTTTAATTGTGTTTCCACAAAAGCCTGCAATTCTTTACGGCTAGGTAGTTTGAGCTGGTATTTGGAAACAAACAGTTTGTTGTTCATATTGGCCAGGGCATATTTTACAAGGGCATGATTCTTGTCGGTACAGAGCAAAATACCGATAGGCGGATGATCACCGGATGTCATCTCATTGGTTTTGAACCAGCTTAAGTATGTATTGAGCTGACCGAGGTATTCATGCTTGAAAGCATCCATTTTCAGCTCCAGAAGCACATGGCATTTAAGAATGCGATGGTAAAGGACCAGGTCCATAAATAAGTATTCACCGCCGATAAGGATCCGTTTTTGACGGGCTTCAAAGCAAAATCCACGCCCCATCTCCAGAAGAAAATCCTCTAATTTATCCAATAATGCCGCTTCCAAATCGTTCTCGTGCATCACGTCCTTTGGGCGAAGCCCAAGGAATTCAAATACATATGGATCGCGAATTGTAAGGGAGAGGGAATCAGCTTCGACCGCTGATTGCACCAGCTTGGAAAGGGCATTTTTGTCCTTTGATAGTCCACACCGCTCAAAGTAGAGACTGGTAATTTGCCGTTTTAGCTCTCTGACCGACCAGTTGCCCTTGATACATTCGGTTTCATAAAAAGCGCGTTTGAGCAAATCATCCAACTTGAGGAGTTCAACGAAGTGAGTAAACGATAAAGCAGTTAACAGGTGTTGGACAGATATTCTTGATTGGACCGACAATGTCTGCCGTTTTATTGGAAGCAATATCTCGTTACGGACTCGCACCAAGGGATCCGTGATTGATTTTTCGAATTGGGCAGGCGGCGATTGCCCAATTCGAACACCCTGCAATTGGGCAATCACTGATTTCCCAATCTCAGGGTAATGATCATAAAATTGTCGGTAGAGCTTGAGCGAACGATAGGAAAACGCATCATTTTTTGGTAATCGTTCCGAAATACGTTGCAGGAGATTTGCCCCGTATTTGGCACGATCGGTCCCCTTTTGTTCATATTCCCGGATATAGTATCCAATCAGCCAGTTTCGCACGGTCAGGCTGATATTCACCGCCTTAACCGCTTGCCGTGAAAGCCGATCATGGGCATTCTGAATCGCTATGACCAATCCGTTGAAATTCATGGTTGGCCGTTGCTCGCCGGTTTCCGCCATGTTATGCTTTCCTTTAGTTGCTTTCATAATCTTTATTCTTGCTCCACCAAGTCCAGCTTGCCCCGCCCACCCGCCTGTGCCCGCCTGCCCGCGCCTATGCCCGAGCGCCGGCCAGGGAGACGACTCGGGTCGGCCAGGGAGCCAGGCTAGGACCGGGCGCGGCCGGCCCGTTTCAATATCTCCAATTCGCGGCGCGTCAGACTGCTCATACCCTTTCTGCTGATTTTTTCAAGCACGGCATTTAGCTCGTCGGTCGTCGGGGTTTCATCAAGGTCATCAAACGTGCCGGAGCCGCCGGAAATCACCTTGAACTTGCGGCGGTGCCAGTGCCAGCTTAAGTCATTAATCAATCGCCGGAAACCCGGCCAGGCCATGCGGCCGCCCTGGCTGTAAAAAAGAACAATATAAAAATAACCCGCCAGCCCGCCGACAAGGTGGGCGGCATAAGCGATGTTGCCCGGCTGGCTGATTGTGGCCAGCAATGAAAAAACAGCCAGGGCAATTGCCAGGGAACGGGCTTTCATGGTTACCGGCAGGACAAAGAAAACCAGAATCGTAATGGGCCGGTCCGGAAAAAGGGCGGCAAAGGCGCCGAGAATTCCAAAAACAGCCCCCGAGGCGCCTAGGCAAAATCCGGCCGCCTGGCTGGCGCTGAGCAAGAGCCAGCCAAGTCCCCCTAAAATTCCGCACGCCAGGTAAAGAACCAGGAACTGCCTTGAACCGATTGCGCGCTCGGTTTCCGGTCCGAAAAAGAAAAGCCCAAGCATGTTCAGGAAAATATGAAAGAGCCCGCCGTGCAGAAAAATATAGGTGATGAACTGCCAGAGCAGAAGATGTTTAATCCCGGTCCAACTGAGACTGAAAAGGACCGTGATTTTACCGCCGGTCAGCGGATCAATGATCAGTTGAGCGCCAAATGCAACCCCGGTCGCAATCAGCAGAAAACGCACGGCCGGCGTCAGCATGCCGCGCATAAATCCCATGTCGGATTGATAATAATTCACAACCTGATCTTATATTCTCTATTTACCTGTTGCGAGACATTTCCTTATGCAGGCCGCAAGTCCATTAATGAAATTCTGCTCGCTGAATCGCGCGGCATTCTTCCGGATGGCGGAGAAATCCCATTTTTTCAAGGCGCATTTTTGGACGGCGTCAAGCAACGCTTCTTCGTTCTGCTCTTCAAAAAAAGTGCCGCTTACGCCATCGGCCACGGTTTCCAAAACTCCCCCCCGGGCAAAGGCCACCACCGGCCGTCCGCAGGCCTGGGCTTCAACCGGCACTATGCCAAAATCCTCCTCGCCCGGGAAAATCAAAGCGCGGCAATGGCGATACAGTTCCCGCAGTTGGTTATCGGGGATGCGGCCGAGAAACTCCACGTTTTTTGCGGCCATGGCCTTCAATTTTGCGGTTTCCGTGCCTGTTCCCACGATTTTTAAGGGATACCCCAGTTTTGCATAGGCCCGGACCGCCAGATCAATCCGTTTGTAGGGCACCAGCGCGGAAACCACCAGGTCATAATTTTTATGCGGTTTATCTTGAATTTCAAAAAGGTAGGGCGAGGCCTCTGGACGAGCTGTCTGAAGAAACGGCTCACCCACGCTAGAAGCGTGGTAAACCAGAGGGCTTGCCCCGCGTTCCGCGGGGTTCGCCCCACCCGCGGAAGCGGATGGAATTGCCGCCTCTGGCGGCCTAATTAATTCCGGCGTCCAGAAGGAAAAATCACACGGCGGATAGACAACATCGGCTTCGCGGCCGTAAAAATCCTTGATGCGTTTCCGGACATGGTTGCTGAGCGTTACAAAATAATCCACCCTTGCCGAACTTTCCCTGTCCCAGTGCCGGATGCGGCTTAAGATCGGGGCAAGCAATGCTTTTTTTAACGGATTATTTCCAAAATATTCTCCGTAAAAAACCCAGGCATAGCGCATCGGCGTAAAACAATAACACAAGTGCCGCGTTCCCTTTGGCGCGATCAGTCCCTTGGCAACGCAGTGGCTGGTGCTGATGACAAGATCAGCCGGCCCCTCGGCCCGCATGCTTTCCATCGCCGAAGGAAAGAACGGCAGAAAATTGCGGTAATATTTCAGAATGCCCGGAATATTCTGGAGCCAGGATGTTTTGACGCTGTGACGCCTGATAACGTCCGAAACGGCCTCGGGATTGTAAAAAAGGGTATGGATCGGCGCGGCCGGAAAAGCGCGGCAAAGAATTTCCAGCACGCGTTCCCCGCCGCGCATGCCGGTCAGCCAGTCATGCGCCAGGACCACTTTCAGATTTTGCCACTCTGGGGGAAATGTATTCATTATTTCCGCAACGCTTTTTCATATGCCAGAATAGTCTGCCGGGCCGTTTCCTGCCAGTTATATTTTGCGGCCTGCTTAAGGCCGCGCGCGGCCAGACCGGCGGCAAAGGGCGTATCCGTCAACACGCGGAACATGGCGCCGCAAAGACCGGCCGTGTCTTCGGGATTGATTTGCGCGGCGGCATCGCCGCAGATTTCCGGCAGGGAACCGCGGTTACTGCAGACGACCGGCGTCCCGCAGGCAAAAGCCTCCAGGACCGGCAGGCCGAACCCTTCATAAAACGAGGGCATGACGAGCATGTTGGCATGCTGGTATTCTTCCACAATCCGTGTTTCGGAAACATGCCCGATCCATTTTACGCTCTCCGCAATGCCGAGCTGAAACATCCGCGCGCGCGGTTCGGGATACCTTGATTCGCTTGGGCCGATCAGCCGCAACTCAAGCGCCCCCTGATATTGGCGGCGCAGCATGGCAAACGCCTCAAAGAGCCCCATCAAATTTTTATAGGGGTCCTGGCGGCCGACCCATAGAATAATTTTTTCGCGCCGGCTGAAGCGCGCGGCGGTCAGAGAATCCCGGCCGGTTACCGCCGGCTTGAACTGCGCGCCGACCCCCTCGGGAATCGCTAACACCCGCTCCGGCGCGCAAGGCAGACGGTTGATAATATCGTGGCGCGAGAATTCGCTGACCGAAATCACCAGGTTGCTGCGCGCGGCCACTTCATTCATCAGCCGGCGATACACTGGAAAAAGCCTGGTTTTAAGCGAGCGGGGCGCGGCCGCTGGAAAAAGCAGGGGGATCAGGTCGTGGATGGTTATGACGCCGGCCGTCCGGCCGGCATGACTGCGCGGAAACGCCAACAGCGGAATCATGTAATTCGTTGAATGGAAAACATCCAGATTCTGTTCCCTGATAATGGCCGGCATGACAAGCTGGTTTTTAATTGAAAAAAGCCCGAAATCCAGCAGGAGGACGGAAAAATTTCCGGCCCCGGAAGATTCAATTTCTCCCGGGATTGTTTTTGCCAGGTCCGCATCGCCGAAAAAGAGGACATACCGGTTCTGCCGGTCAATCTGCGCCAGGTGGCGGATCAGTTCCCGGGTATAGACCCCGATCCCGGACATTTCCCTGAAAATCCAGCGCGCGTCAATACCTATCTGCATCGGCTATTCTCCGGTAAAGCGCCATGGTCTGTTTGGCCGTCTCAGCCCAGGTATATTTGGAAACCAGCCGGCGGCCTTTTTCAACGAGCAGCTGGCGAACCTGTTGGTCATGGATCAGCAATTCGGCGGCGCGCGCCCAGCGCTCCGCATCATATTCCTCAATCAGCAGAGCTCCGTTATCCAGCACTTCTTTCAATGAACCGCCCGTGGATGACACCACCGGCACGCCGCAGGCCAAAGCCTCCAGCGGCGGGAAACCGAACCCCTCGTAAAAAGACGGGAACATGAAAAGTTCGGCGCCGGCATAAATTGCGGCCAGTTCCCTGTCGTCCACATTGTCAAGCAGACGAATATCATTGGCCCGGGTGGAGGAAGCGATGCGCTCAAGAATGGAGGAATATTTCCAGCCGCGCCGGCCGACAATGGCCAGTTCGCCCTGGAATTCCCGCATGTTTTCAAACACCTCTATTAAAAAGGCGATGTTCTTCCGCGGCTCCAGCGTGCCGACCGTGAGCAGATACGGCTTGTTTAATTTGTGCGCCGGCAATGTTTCCGGGTGATCACGCGGCAACATATGCTCAACAACCCCGGGATAAATCACATGGATTTTTCCCTGGGCCTCCGGAAAGAAATTAAGAAGTTCCGCGGCGCTGAAATGCGAAATGGTGATAATGGCGTCGGCCCGCCGGACGGTATTTTTAATTGACGCGCGGAGATAGGCCAGGTTGCCGCCTTCGGTGAATTCGGGATAACGCAGAAAACTGGCATCGTGAATTGAGACCACGCATTTCCCCTGCCTGAAGGGCGGCATGATAAAATTGGGAAAATGATACAGATCGGCTTCCCCGGCCAACCAGTCAAAGGGCGGCCAGCCGAATCTCTTCCAGCATGACTGAACGATGCGGCCCGGACACCAGCGAACCGCGCGCGTATTGGAGAGAGGCAACAACAATCCCCGCCGCATGAAATCAAAATAGAAGAAAGTCAGGCTGTCGGCTCCCGCCAATTTATTCAGATGCTCGGCCAGCGCTCGCACATAACGCCCCACCCCCGCGCCCTGGGCGACCGCCGCCTGGATATCAAGGCATATTTTCAATTCGCTCCTTTTGTATTGACGTGCATGCCAATTATCTTAAATATAATTGAATTTATCTCAAGCGCGAAGAAAACAAAAGAACAACTTTTAACTATCGGGAACATTATGACGGCCGGACGGCAATTTAAAAATTTAACAGCTTCGGAATTACACTGCCCAAAATGCCGGCGGTTGCGCCCGGTGCGCGAGCGTCTTTTGCTTGTTCTTCCGGCCGGAGAGCTTTACGATTACCGCTGTCAGGTCTGCGGCGAATCGCTCGGCTCGCGGGAAGTTAAGGCGCGCCGCCAGCCGGTGATGCCGGTAAGAATCTGAAACTTTATGGAAGATTACCACCTATTCGCCTGGCAGGGGATTGCATGCGAGGTCCCCGCCGCCTGGAACCTGGCGCAATACAAGGTTGCCGACCGCGTTTCTTACGCCTGTCTGCATGATGATTTCAGCCGCCGCCTGGATCTGGAATGGCTTTATGCGCGCCGGCCGATCAAAGCCGATGCCGTCCGCCGGCGTTACGATAAAATCGCCTCATCCATGAGCGCCTCCGGAGCCGCGGCCGAAAGCCTGGAGGACATGCCCGGCGGCTGGTCGGCCTGCCTTTATTCCATGCCTGACAATAAGCGCCTGCTGGCGGCCTTCCGTCTTGTGCCGGAAAAAAATTTCTTTTGCCTGCTGAAAATGTATTTTGACAATGCCAGCAAGCGCGAAGCGGAGCGGATTGCCCGCCGGATCGCGGAGACGTTCCGTCTTCACGAACACGGTCCTGTCTCCTGGGCGGTCTATGACATTGCCTTTCAGCTTCGGAATGATTTCCGGCTCACCGCCACCTCCTTCCAAGCCGGACAGAAACTGCTGATTTTTGAATGGAAACTGCGCCGGCTTTATCTCTGGTTCTTCTCGCTGGCGGATATGCTCATGAAAAAACAGCCGATTGAGAAGTGGTGCGCCGAATATCTAAACGGGTTCAAGGCGATTTCCGGGGTCAAATTTTCGGCCGCCGGGGACGGAGAAATTTTTTCGCTTGCGCAATGGTGGCGGCTGTTTGGAAACCTTGAGCCGCTGACCCGCGGCTGTCTGCGTTACAAGTCCTGGTGCCGCCTGCTACCCGAAAAAAACCAGATTTTCCTCGGTGTTTTCAATTACCGGCGGGAAGGGGATTTTTCATTCCTGGCATCCGGCCTGGAACAAACGCTGGCGCCATATTCGGCTTGTAAAAAAAATGATTTTCAGGCTATACTGCCGCAGGAAACAATTTTTAATAAGGGTTATCCGGAAAAAGCAGAAAGGAAATAAAAATCATGGCCAGACCATCAAAACACGCCGAAAACGCGATAAAAGTTTTTTTGAGCGAAAAGGACATGCCGCGAAAATGGTATAACATTCAGGCCGACCTGCCCCACCCTCTGCCGCCGCCGGTGGATAAAACCGGCCGGCCGATCGGTCCGGATTCGCTGGCCCCCGTTTTTCCGATGAACCTGATTGAACAGGAAGTAAGCACCCAGCGCTGGATTGACATCCCGGAAGAAGTCATTGAAAAGCTTTTGCTGTGGCGGCCGACCCCGCTCTGCCGCGCGCGTGCCTTTGAAAAGGCGCTCGGAACGCCCGCCAGAATTTATTACAAAAATGAAGGCTGGTCGCCGGCCGGCAGTCACAAGCCGAACACGGCCGTGCCCCAGGCCTATTATAACCGTGTCTTCGGCATCAAACGCCTGACCACTGAAACCGGAGCCGGCCAGTGGGGCAGCGCGCTCTCATTTGCCTGCAAGCTTTTCGGCCTGGCTTGCAAGGTCTACATGGTCAAGATCAGCTTTGAACAGAAGCCCCTCCGCAAATTGATGATGAACGTCTGGGGCGCGGAATGCATTGCCAGCCCGAGCAATCAGACCAAAGCCGGCCGCGATGTGCTCGCCAAAACCCCGGATTCGCCCGGCAGTCTGGCCATCGCCATCAGCGAGGCCATAGAGGATGCGGTCACTTCAAAAGACACGCGCTATTCGCTCGGCAGCGTTCTTAATCATGTGCTCCTGCATCAAACCATCATCGGACTTGAGGCGCAAAAACAGATGAAAATGATCTCCGAATATCCCGATGTTGTGGTCGGCTGCGTGGGCGGCGGCTCAAATTTCGCCGGCATCGGTTTCCCGTTTATCTGCGATAAAATCAGCGGAAAAAACATCCGCCTCATCGCGGTTGAGCCGGCGGCCTGCCCGACCCTGACCCGCGGGCCTTTTGTCTATGATTCCGGCGATGTCGCCATGATGACGCCCCTCCTGGCCATGCACAGCCTGGGACACACTTTTGTGCCCCAGCCGATCCATGCCGGCGGACTACGCTATCACGGCATGGCGCCGCTGGTGAGTCACGTCATGCGCGAGGGGCTGATTGAGGCCCGCGCCATACAACAACTGGAATGTTATAAAATGGCGCTCTTATGGGCCCATACCGAAGGATTCATCCCGGCGCCGGAAACGGCGCACGCCATCGCCGCCGCCGCCCAGGAAGCCCGGCAGGCCAAGGAAGAAGGAAAAGAAAAGGTGATCTTGTTGAACTGGTCGGGACACGGGCTCATGGACCTTACCGGCTACGGCGCCTATCTGGCCGGCAAATTGTCTGACGCCGAACTGCCGGAAAATGTTCTTAAGGAATCACTGCGTTCATTGGAAGGATTGCCGACCCCGCCGGTGCTTTGATTTGAGCCGGCGTATGGCGTGAAATAGCAACCGCGCGGGATTTACGAATATTTTTCCGCCGCTTCCTTCGCGAACCTGGTCCACACGTGCAGGCGGTCCGGATGGCCGGCCAGGGTCTGAAGTTCCCGCAGGACAATCTGATAGTAACAGCCCTGCAGGCGGCGAGCGCCGTCAAAAAGGTCCTGCCTGATTTTTGCCGCATCATGCGGAAAAACCACGTCGCTGGCTTTCTGCCGCCACATAATGCAGTATTTCCGGCCGGCCTTCTCAATGACCGTGTCCAGGCTGGTCCAGGCGCTGCAGGTCAGAATCCGCAGGTTCGGGATCGTGAGCACGCCGTCAATTTTGTGCGTCAGATTCTCACAGCATCCGTAAGCCACCAGGCCAAAGCGTTCCAGGATGGGTTTTTGATAGTTCAGGCAGAACTCCTCCCACATGGCCGGCGAGACCTGGTCAAATTCCTGCGAATTGGCCATGCACCAGAGGTTGCGGTAATGGAACATGCCCCGGTCATCCGGCGCGCCAAGCGGATCACTGCAGGTCATGGCGCCGATGTTGTTCGGCGTCAGCAGGCCGGTGGCTTCTATCTGATCCATGGCAGAGAGCACGGCATCGCGCAGAAAGGACATGAGCCGATGCATAAGCTCCGGCTCGGCGGCCATATCCAGCATCATTTGCTCCAGTCCGCGCAAATCCGCGGCATGCTGGCCCAGCGTTGCGCCGAACGGCGGGGCCACGCTGAGTTGCACCGGCATGATGCCTTCCAGCAATTTCCCGGCCTGCTCCATCTGCCGGCTGGTGGCGCGCTCATCATAGGTAAAGGTCGGGATGCGCAGGCGGTCAAAATCCTCCGCGCTTTTCAGGGGCGGATCATATCCCCAGGCACCGCCTTTTACATCCGTCTGATGGTGCCCGATATCAACGCCCCAGGTATTCTCCGGCTCCTTGCGGAAAACCGCCGCAACAGTAAAATACTCCTCAACCGGCGTGTCATCATCAATGGACCGCTTGTGAATGATCTGGCGGAAAGAATATTCCATCTTCCGCAGCCAGGGGTCGGAGCAGAGGAGCGAATCTTCGGGTATGATCTCCTTCCAGCAACCAACCGGCCGGCACCAGACCGGAGCGCGGTCGGGTTTGCGGAAAGCGTTGACATCACGCCAGCGTTTCAGGATGGCTTTCATGCGGGGTTCACCGGCAATTTGCGCCGCCTGTTCGGCCAGTCTGCGGACAATTTCACGCTCTTTTTCCTTGCTCAACATATCAATGCGCCTCCTCAAATCTCACTCATCCTCTTCTTCCTCATCATCGTCATTTTTAGCAGCCGGCGCTGGTTTGGATGCCGGCGCCGGGCTGGCGGTCGCGGGCGATTGTTCAGCACTATTGGCTTCAGCGGGTTTGGCCGCGGGCTCGGCGGCGACCAGCGCCTTCACCTGGTCGGGATTGAGCGTAATGTTATAAAGCGTCAGCTCGTCAAAGGCGCCGTTGGGCGACAGGTTTTTTGTGAAATCACCCATCAGAATTTCCCCCGGGGTCTTGAGCGGCCTTGTTTCACCGGCGGCGTTGGGATAATCCATGCCGTCCACATAAAGGGCGCGTTCGCCGGCCTCGCTCCAGGTAATCACCATATGGTGCCAGCTGTTTTTCCAGTCAGAGGGAGCGAAGGAAACGCCCGCCGGCGCAAATATAATTTTTTGACTGTCGTGGGAAAGATAAAGCTGGTTTTTGGTGATCTGCAGAATCATTTCCTTGCTGCTGTCGCGCGCCTCCCACAGCGGCTTGAACCAGAAGGTCATACTGCCGTTTTTCTTCCAGGCATTGAAATAATCGTTCTTGATGTCAATACCCAGTTGTTCCTGGTCGGTCTGGAAAGCACCCAGAACCCAGGAATGAGGCGAAAGCTCTGCGTTTTTGCCGAACGGATTGAGCCTTTTTTCCAGTTGAAGTCCATCGGCAAAGAAATTCAATTTCTGACTGTCAACCGTGGTGCAGACAAGTTGCAGGCGGGCGTTGATGTTGGTCCCCTGAATTAAATTTTTCCAGTCCGCATCGTGATTGGCGCCGATGTTGGTGCTGTTAAAGGAATAGGCAAATACACAGGAAAACCTCTGCCAATTGGCCGAGAGTTCAACATAAACCGGCTCGCCGCATTCGCCGCTTTCCGCATCCTTGAGCATAAGTTTCACATTGCCCTGCCCCTTGAGGTAAAGCGAGGCCAGATAAGAAGCCGACACAACGGAGGGGGAAGTTTCTTTCGTATACAAGGCCTTCTCAACCGGAGTCTCAGCGCTGAAACCTTCCTCGCTGTTCTCTCCTTTGGTTGCCACAGCCAGCGCTTCCTTCCCCTGCCACGGCTGGCTCGCCTCGGCGGAGCCTGGGTCGGACGATATGGAAAGCGCAGAGCCCTGGACAGGAACAAAAGCGGCGGCATCGCTGGCGCCGGCCTGGGCAATTGAAAAAAGATTGGCGTAAGCCGACTCAAGAAGCAAGGCTTTGTTAAATCTGCCTTCAACAAAACGAGGCGAATTTTCACCCACCGGAGCGCCCTCCTGATAAGCTGCTGATTCCCGCTTGAATACTACCGGAATCGTAGTCCCGCCGCCCACGTCCGGCTGAAGGGTGTTGTCAAAACTGAAATGGGCAATGACGCATTTGGCCGGGTCTTTGGGAGGCGCGGGCGGCGGCGCATTGGTCCCCCCGCTCGCCGCCGCGGCCGTGGTGGTTGAAGCTGCGGCAGGGGACGGAACAACCTGGGCTGTAGCCGGGGTCGGGACCACGGAAGCCGCGGCCGGAACCACCGGGGCTATGATCGGAGACGCCGGCGCCGGTTTGGCTGGGGCCAAATCTGTTCCGGCTGGCATTTTTGGCGTTAGGACCGGCGCCACGGGCGTAATAACGGGCGCGGCCGGAGGAGCAAGAACAGGAGCAACGGGCGCCGGAGCGCTTGGCGCGGGCGCATTCTGGCCGATGGCAGTATAAACGCATAGTATAAAAGTAATGATAAAAATATATCTCATTGACAAATCTCCTTTTTCACAAGCGGTTTCTGTCATGTTTTTTTAAGCCGGACAAATTATTATCATGGCATCTGAACATGGGCAATGAAAATCACGCCGGATGCTATTCCCCTGTGATTTCATACAAGCCCGGGCCTTCCCCGCTGAATGTCAAACCGTCGGCATGAATGTCAACCGGCTTGACGGCCAGGGGCGGATGGCAGACAACCACTGGCCGGGCTCTGAAAGGGGCGCTGAAACGGATTTTCTCGCCGGGCGCCGCAAAACCCGCCAGACGGCGCTCGGTCTGTTGGTTGGGCCTTGAATCATAAGTGAACAGGCCAAGCACGCTGACCGATTTATCAACCGCTTCCAGCCGGACCGTATGCAGGCCATAATGCAATCCAAGGATTCCCTTGCGGTTTTCAAGATAAAGTTTGTTGGTTGCCGCCGTGGTGAAAGGCTGATCGGTTGGAATAAGGCATTTTTCATTGCCATCAACCGTCACCCGCAATGTGCCGCCATCCGGCCGGTCAACAAAAGCAACCGATATATCCGAGGCAATCACATCCATCTCCATCTCCTGGCCGGCGTTGAGCTTGATCTGCCGGTCGCCATACGGAGCGCCCCATTCAGAGATAAATTTTTCAACCGGCAATTCCGGCCTGCGCCACAGGCATGAATCAGCGCCGAAGAAAAGGCGGTTGGGACAGATTTTGCAGTCAACGGCCGCGATTTTGACCCCATTGCCCTCCGCTTCAAAAATATGGCGGTCGCCAAGCGACAGGCGTCCGAAACTGAAAGAAGCATTGCGCATATCGCGCTGATTTATGCCTTTAATCTGGATTAAAGGCTGGCCGTCCATCCAGCCTTTGGCGGTATTGGTGGCAACCGAAGCCCAGCCGTTGAGCGCGGTGTCCTCCAGGATGAGCCGGGTGCCGTTATTTATACGCGGGCTCTGGTTGGTAAAGGTCACCATTTCGCCTTCCCAGCCGTAGGCGTTGGGGTGCAGACGCCCTGGCAGATAAGCCTGCAACTCTCCGGGCTCGGTCGGGTCCCAGCATTCAAAAGCCTTCTCCATCTGCTTGAACCAGAGATAATGGGCGGCGGCCTGCGGATGGCCGTCAGCCGGCACAAGGGCGCTGGGATTGCACCAGCGGGTTACATCATCCAGTGTTTTTCCAACGTCAATGTCCGGAATCTGATAGCGTAGGGAAAGCGCCTTGAGGTCGCCGCAGTTGGGGGTGTAACTGCCGCGGCTCTGGAACTGGCAGAACAGAAATTCAGCATGTGGATAATGGCGCTGAATCCACCGGATCGCGCCCTCAAACACGGCCGCTTCATCCGGAGTATCAACCTTCTCATTGGCGCCGCTGCCAAAAATTATCAGATCAGGCCCGGGCCCCTCCGGGCGGCTGAACAGCTCCGGATAAAGGTCGGCCCACTTCTTGCCGGCAGGATGGCCGTTCATCCATGGTGCAGGCGGGATGGTTAACGCGCAATATTCAGCCAGACCGGAATGCGATTCAGCCGCGCAGGAGCCGTCGCAGGCCATGAAATTAAGGAGAATTTTATTTGCCGGCAGGTTGAATTTGCGCATCAGTTCCAAGCGTAAACGCCCGGCATAACACCAATAGTGTTGCCACCAGCCGACATAATCAGCCATGTCCGGCCGTTTAACCTTGTCCGCTTCAAAACGCAGGTCGGGATTCGTGGGACGCGGTTGTTTGAAGGTCGGCGAGGCCGGATCCTCGTCATAGCAATAGAGCGGCGGATTGGCGCTGCCCCGGTCAATGCTGGACCCCATCACAATGATATGCACTGCTTCGCCCTTCCATAATTTCTGAATCGTCCGCGGCAGATGTCGGTAATATGGCAGCATCGGCCGGGCCTGGATATCTCCGGACAGGGGCGTCTTGCCCCTGGCAAGACTGGGGGCATAAACCCAGACATCGCTCTTGCCGTTGTTGACGAACATGACTTCAATCCCGATTGTGTTGACGTCGGCTGAATGCGATTCTTTCCCGTTCTGAAAATGCCCGACTATTTCGGCGTCGGCCACATTCAATTCAATCGCGCCGGTTTGAGCCACGCGCGTTTCGTAGGCCTTGGCCACGACCAGCTCGCCGCGGCTGTGCTTCGGAAACACACGCTTGTCTTCCTGTCCAAAATCCTTCGGACTCCACCGGCCGTCTTCACTGTCAAGTTTCAACAGGCGGATGCTGGCCGAGAGCGCGTTTGATTCGGACTGATAGCCTCCGACCCGCAAACTGATAACGTCGCCGTGGGCAAGGGAAACTTCCGGCAGGGTAAAAAACTGCCACAAACGCTTGCCGGGCTTGATGGCCGCCAGATTATGCACGGAATAAGATGGACGGATTTTATCGGCAACATGCGATTCACGCACCACGCGGATGTCGCCATAGTCATCGCTGTTCCAAAAGGCCGCGTAGCCGGACTCAAATTCCTGCGCCTTTCCCAGACGGTGGTTGACAAAGGAATGAAACTCAAAGGCCGGGTTCTGCAATAGATTCATATCTGCGGCTCCGGAGATGGTTGCGGACATGGAAATTAAGACGGCAATATGGAAACAGGTTTTCATCAAGGGCTGTCTTTTCGGGGTCAAATATAGAAAAAACAACATGGCCGGTCAATTGTTTTAACGGCACGTGATAAAGGTGCATTGATTTATTCACGGAAATAAGGCAGAATTCTTTGAGTGGCTTATGCAAATAAAAGACTGTTTTTGTTCAAAAAAAACAAGCGCCAAAAGTTTCCGCCGGCAATGGGAGGACTGGCGCTGGCAGATTAAAAACCGGGTCACGGATGTTTCCCGCCTTGCGGATTTATTCAACCTTCCGCCACAGCAACGGACAGTCTTGCAGGCTGTCGCGGAACATTATCCGTTTTGCGTGACGCCCTATTATTTTTCCCTGTGCAATCCGGATGATCTCCGCGATCCCATCCTGCCGCAGTTTATGCCTGACCGCCGCGAACTGATGGATGAGGAGACGGCCGCCGACCCTCTCGGCGAAAAACGCTTTGCGCCCGTCCCCGGCCTGATTCATCGTTATCCCAACCGGGTGGTTGTCATGGTCACAACCGATTGCGCAGTGCGCTGCCGTCATTGCACGCGGAAAAACCTGCTCGCGCGCATGGCGGATGGCAATATTGAAAAACGCCTTCCACAAATCGCAGAATACATACGGCGGTGGAAAAAAATCCGGGAGGTGATTCTTTCCGGCGGCGACCCGCTCCTGCTGGAAACCACGGTCCTTTACAAAATCATGCGGGAATTGACCGCGATCAAGCATGTTGAAGTCCTGCGGATTGGCACGCGCGCGCCAGTTGTCCTGCCGATGCGCGTTGATGCGGAGTTGTGCGCCTGCCTGGCTAAATACCGCCCATTATGGATCAACACCCAGTTCAATCATCCGCTGGAGATTACCAGAGACTCGGTGGAGGCCTGCCGCCGTCTGCAGGAAGCGGGCCTGCCGGTCTCCAATCAGACGGTCTTATTGCGGGGCGTAAATGATTCCGCCGCGGTTCTGGCAGAATTGTTCAATAAATTACAGCGCAACATGGTCCGGCCTTACTATGTTTTTCAATGCGACCCTGTCCGCGGCGTAAAGCATTTTATCACCCCGCCAGCGGCCGGCGCAAAACTTTCCAAGTGCCTGCGGGAAAAACTGGGCGGATTGAGCATGCCGCTCTTTGTGGCCGACCTGCCCGGCCGGAAAAGCAAGGTGCCAATTTAAGACGGCAGGGTCGCCAGCAACAGCTGGTCACGCGCCGCGCGTGGCAGATAGGCTCGCCCTCCATAATAGGATTTGATTGCAACTAAACGCCGCCTTGGGAGGCGTTCAATTTCATCAAATCCGCCTGCTGTCTCGCGGTCAGGAAACGCGGCTTTCCGACAACAACCGCCGCCGCCAGAGAAATGGCGGCGTGCTCTGTTACCAGGCACCGGTAAAAGGCCTGTTTCATTACCCGCCCAACGGCCAGCATGCCGTGGTTGACCATGAAAATCGTGTCGTGATTTCTGGCGGCTTTTTCAACGGCCGCGGCCAAGGCCAGGGTGGTCGGCGTGACATAGGGAATGGTCGTCACTCTTCCCAGGGCGCTGATAAATTCGGCAAACATCGGTTTGAGTTTTGTGCCGGAGCTGATCACGCCCGAAGCCCAGGGGGAATGCGTGTGAAACACGGCCGTCACTTCCGGCCGGACGCGGTAGATGGCCAGATGCATGTTGAATTCCGAGGTGGGCTTGTTTTTACCGGAAATCTGCTGGCCGCTTTTCAAGTCCAGACCGCACAAATCAGCCGGCCGCATTTCATCCATCGCAAACCCGCTCGGCTTCATCCAGATTATTTTGCCGTCGCGGGCGCTGATGTTGCCGCCGGCCCCGGCCACCAGGCCGGAGCGCGCAATCTTCACGCCGTATTTCACCAGTTCGCTTCTAATATCCGCCATGACAGCTCATCCTTCATGTGTGTCCATGCTGATAACTCAGCCGGCGCTGATAAATCTTGTTAATTGAAATAAAAGCAATATACTAACTTTTTTTTACAAATAAAGGAATAAATTCATCATCATGAAAATCATCAGCGGTTTGCTTGACAACATGGTCCTCCAGCGCGACCGGCGAAACCTTTCCCACGCGCGTTTTATAGGCGAAAGTGAATATGACGGTGTCTTGTTAGTGCGCGTGAAAAACGGAAAGGCGCTGAAAATCGGAACATGCCGCAATGGTCTATTCATAGGCATCCTCACGGGGCTCAAGACCGGCGGCCCGTATGAAATTGAACTCTTCATCAAAGACCGGCAGGGTAGAATTCTTGACAAGGCAAAAATCAGCAATGTCCTCGTGGGTGACGTCTGGATTCTGGGCGGACAATCCAACATGGAAGGCATCGGTTATTTGAAATATGCCTTAAAACCGCAAAACAAAGTGCGCGCCTTTTACATGGATGACCGCTGGGATGTTGCCAGGGATCCAATCCACAACCTGAACAAGGCGGTTGATCAGGTGCATGCCGACCTGGCCGGCGGCAAACCTCCCGTGAGGCCGCCGCATGTAGGCGTGGGGCCGGGCGTGGCTTTCGGCCAGGAAATGTTCCGGCGCACCGGCGTGCCGCAAGGTCTAATTTCTTGCGCGCATGGCGGAACATCAATGAGCCAGTGGGATCCGGCGTTGAAGGCAAAAGGCGGCCGCAGTCTTTATGGCGCTCTGCTCCGCCGTTTCCATAAAAACGGCGGCAGGGTCGCCGGCGCGGTCTGGTATCAGGGTTGTTCGGACGCCAATGAACAGCATGTCCATTACACGCGCCGCATGATCGCCCTGGTCAAGGCCATGCGCCGGGATTTTAATGCGCCGCGCCTGCCAATGGCCATGGTGCAGATAGCGGGCGTTTATTCTTCCGGCTGGCCCCCTGCTCGCTGGAACAGCATCCAGGAACAGCAACGCTTGTTGCCGCAAAAGATCGGCGATTTGAACGTGACCCCTGCCATAGATTTGAGTTTTGACGATTCCATTCACATCAGCGGATTTGACCAGGCCCGACTCGGAAAAAGGCTGGCGCAGGCCATGTGTGTTTTGCGTTCCGAAAAAAACGCTGGTTTGCCGCCGATTGAATTGCAGTCCATAACCGAAAAGCTGGATAAAAAAACCGGAGCGCGCTCCCTGTTCATAAAATTCCGCAATGTCATGGGCGGCCTGCGGTCCGCCGGCAAACCCTGCGGTTTTTACGTGCTGGCCGGCGGCAGCGTTGTCCCTTCCATTTTCCGGACGGATATTGAAAAGGACACCGTCATTCTAAGGCTCCTGCTGCCATCCATGCCGGAATCGCTCTCGGTTCATTACGGTTACGGGCTGGCGCCCTATTGCAACATCACCGATTCAGCGGATCGTTCCCTGCCCGTCTTTGGGCCGGAACTGCTCGGTTATTATCATGGCCTGGGCAAATTCATGGTTGACTGGCTGGTAAGCGCGACGCAACCCTCCGCCGGCAGACTTGACACTCTGGCTTATCCGAAGGACCAGGCCGCCCTGCAACTCAAGCCGCGTTCCTTTGCAAAAGAACCAAACCACTTCTGCGACCTGCACCTTGATTTGTTCAAGTGCGGCGCGGATGATATCCTGGTCTATTTTGCCAATTGGTTCAATTGCGCGGAACCAATGCGGCTTGAACTGCGGCTCGGATATGACGGCCCTATCAAGGTATGGATTGACGGCAAACAGGTGATGCATGATCCCGACGGCACAAACCCAGCCGTGGCCGACAAGGCCGTTATTCCATTCAAGGCCTCCCGGGGCAGGCATGAGCTTATCATTGCCCTTGGATCAAACCACGGCCGGGCCTGGGGACTCTTTGCCCGTTTCCGGCGCAAGGATATTCCGCCGCACCTGCTTAAACTGGGGCCGGCTTATTACAAACTGCCGGAGGCATTATTATTGAATCAACGGACGGCAACGAAAAAACGCTGAACGAAAGGCAGGAAAAACAATGGAACAGAAAATAAGGGCAAAACTGGAACAAATGCGCCAGATGCTTAAGGCTGACGGCGGTGATCTGGAAATAGTCGCCATCAACGGCTCCCAGGTTCAACTGCGTCTGACCGGCGCGTGCGGCTGTTGTCCGCACGCCACCATGACAATCAAACAGGGACTTGAGCGCATTCTCAAGGAAGAAGTTGATCAGAACATCACCGTGGAACAGGTCAAATAGATTTTCCTAAAAGAGAATCATTTTTTCGGCAGCCGCCCTTGTTTTAGGGAAATGACGGCGGGCAGCTTCAACGATGGCGTCAATTTCATCATCCCGCCTTCTATAATCATGATGGGTCAGAACCAGTTCGCCGACCCCGGCCCTGGCGGCAAATGCCACGGCATCCTCCCAGCTGCTGTGTCCCCAGCCGCGGCGTTTTGCCAGCTCGGCCGGCGTCCATTGCGCGTCATAAATCAGATAATCGGCCCGGGAACAGAACTGCAATAAAACATCGTCTATTTTCGGATGGCCGGCCTCATGATCAGTAACAATCACCACTGATTTGCCGTCCGCCTCAAGCCGGTAGGCAAGACAACCCTGCGGATGGGCAAGCGGGCTCCACGAAATATGAACGCCATATAAATCAAGGCCGCCGGCTGCGGCGGGCAAATCGCTGAATTCAACGCCGGCACCCATGCCGGTCAGCGCCACCGGCCAGTAAGGATAGGCAAAGAGATTCATCAGCGCCGGATGCCAGTCTTTACGTTTTGCATCGGCCATCAGCTTCAGCGAAGACCGCGGATTGGCCAGCCGTTTCAAAAAAGGCAGGGCCGTTACATGATCAAGATGAAAATGCGTGAACAGAAGAGTTGCCGGCAGCAATTCTTCATCGCTTGTTTCGTCAATCAGTGAAATTCCCGTGCCGGCATCAACAATAACCATGCCTGCCGCCGTCTTCAGGCCAAAACAGGTCGTCCGGCCGCTGTACTTGGCAACACCGGCGCCCGCCACCGGCAATGTTCCGCGGGCGCCGTAAATGATGAAAGATGATCTATTCATTTTTCAAGCTCGCTGATCCGCTCTTCCAGCGCATCAATCCGGTCAAGCAAATCAAAAATAAGGTTCATTGCATCCAAATTTATCTGAAGATGACGCCGCATGCGCAGAATTTTCCGGACCGTCTGGACGGTTTCCACGCTAAACAGAGGGTTTGCTGAGTGTCCGCTGGGGATAATCAAATCCAAATCAGCCAGTTGGCCAATAATCTCCGGGGTTGTGCCCGCCAAAAAAGCCAGTTCCTGAGGCGTAAGCCCATCGGCCGCAAAACCATCGTTTTGCTCTTTAAATTTCATATCCGACGCATAACGCTCTTTGGTGCTCATGGTCTTGCTTTCAGAGTAATATTATTCCCGCGGCTTGAAAGATGAAGTTTTTGCCAACTCTTCAAACAATTTCCGCTCATTAGCCGAAACGGAACGCGGGATGACAATTTGAACGGTAACAATCAAGTCGCCCGAATGATGCCCCGGGAAACCTTTACCCCGCAAACGGAACCGCTGGCCGGACTGAGTTCCGGTCGCGATGGTCAAAACCGCCTTGCCTTCCATAGTCGGCACATTTATTTTTGCCCCCAGAGCGGCCTCCCAAGGAGTAATGGGCACAGTAACTTCAAGATTTCTACCGCTCCATTTAAAGACCGGATGGGGGGCGATGGAAACATGCAGATACAAATCACCCGGGGAACCTTCGCCATGCACCCCCCCACCCTGACCGGCCAATCTGATTTTCATTCCGTCAATGGTGCCCGGTGGAATTTTTACATTGTAATTTTTGGTCTGGCGTTGAGGCCGGCCCTGTTCGTCCAACCTGACCGTTTGCAGGCCGATAGATTTCCTTGCCCCATGATAGGCTTCATCAAGACCGATCGTTATGCCGGCTTCATGATCCTCGCCCCGGGCCTGGCGAAACGACTGCCCCATGCCTCTGCCGCCGAAAAGGGTCTCAAAAAAATCGCTGAAACCGCTGAGATCATCATGGGTGAATCCGGCGGCGGAAGGGTCGCCGTAAAATTGATATTGGGCATCTTCCCATCCAGGCGGGGGACGAAACTCGTCGCCCGAGTGGTAATTCGCCCCAAATTCATCGTATTTCCCCCGCTTTTGCGGGTCGCCGAGCACTTCATAGGCTTCGGCAATTTCCTTGAACTTGCTTTCCGCGTCCGGAGCCTTGCTCACATCCGGGTGAAATTTGCGCGCCAATTTGCGGTATGCCTTGCGGATTTCATCCTGGGATGCGCCCCGCGCAACACCGAGCGTCTCATAATAATCCTTGAATTTTACCGGCATGTGAAGTTACAAATTCCAATAACCAGGCGCCAAATTCCAGACAATATTCAAATTCCAATTACCAAATGACCAAGCAAGATGACTTTGCAATATTGAAAATTTGGTCATTAGAAATTATCTGGGACTTGAAAATTGGGATTTGGAATTTTCGTCCTTTGTTTTCTCCCTGATCATTTCCGCCGCGTCCTTGCGTCCTTTAAACTCGGCCCATTGCAGAGCCGTCTGTCCGTAATTATCCGTCAGGAAGGCGTCGGCGCCCTTTGATAAAAGCAAGGCAACGGTTCTATCCTGTCCTTGCATGGCGGCCAGATGCAAAGGGGTGAAGCCAAGCTCATTTTTAAGATTAAGGTCAGCGCCATTTTTTACCAGCAGTTCCGCCGCGTCATAATGTCCGTACTGCACGGCGAGATTGAGCGGCGAATCGCCGTGATTGTCGCGCTCATTCAATGCGGCGCCGCTCGCGGCCAGCAATTCAAGCACCTTGTTGCGGCCATACATAGCGGCCGTATGCAGGGGCGTCATGCCCATGTTGTCGCGCGCGTTCATATCGGATTTTGCGCGCAAAAGTTTTGCGCTGATTTTATCAAACCCCCGGCCGGCGGCATTATGCAAGGGAATCCTGAGCCGGATGTTGCGCGCGTTCACGTCCGCCCCCTTGTCTATGAGTGTTTCCACCACATTCAAATGCCCCTGGAACGCCGCCAGATGCAGAGGCGTGGCACCCGCATCATCATGCGAATTTACCTCGGCCCCGTGGGCCAGCAGTAATTCAACGACCCGATTCTGACCCGCCCCGGCCGCCCAGTGCAAAGGCGTATAGCCGGCGCTTCCCTTGGTCCTGGCCAGACCCGGGTCCTTCTCCAAAAGCATTTTAACCAGTTTCACATCGCCCTGCTCCGCCGCCTTGAAAATGGGACTCACCATGGCTTCCGCGGCCGACAACTGCAGCACAGCGCCCGCAAGGCACAAAGCAAAAAATAAACTTATACGCATAGACCGACCTCCTTTTTTTTGTTCAAGATAACATACTTTCCCGATGCTATCCAGTCAAATCAATGTCCGGACCGGGGAACAAGCGGCGCAAAAAATTACGGATCATCCGCGCGCCGGCGGAAGCATATTATTCTATGGCAAAGCTGACGGTCACGACCGCGGTAACCTTCTTCTCAAACGAAGTGGTGTCATTGACGCCCCAGTCGGAAACTTCGGTGGAATGAACGGGCGTGATCTGGAAGACGCCCATCCTGGCCGAGCGCATGACGCCGATTTTGTTGCCGGTGGCCTGGACCATATTCTCCGCCCTTTCCTTTGCGTTCCGGGTGGCTTTGGCAAGCATTTCAATTTTTAGCTCATCCAGTTTGGTATAAATATATTCCGGCGCCCCCGAAGTAAAATCCATCCCCTGCTCCAGCAATTCGGATGATTCCCTGGAAATCCGCGTGATCAATTCCACTCCCGCCGATTTGACCTTGATGTTCTGGGTTAAAATATAACCCTGAATATCATTTGTGTCGCCGCCTTTTTCGTTCTTTTTGTAGACCGTCTTTATGACAATCTGGTCAATAATAAGCTCATTTTCGCTGACGCCCTTGTCCGCCAGATATTTTTTGACCTTGGCCAGGTCTGTTTTCAGCTCTTTATAAGCCGTTGCCAGGTCCGCGTCCCTCTTTGAAAATGACGCCGCCCAGACGACATAATCGCTCTTTATGTTTTTCTGGGCCGAGCCGGTGACGGCAATCTGTTCCCGCGTGAATTTCATTACCCTTAAGAAGCCTTGCGACAAAATCACGCTGGCGGCTACTGTCGCCGCCGCGATACAAACGCCCAGGATGATAATCTGCGAATTTCTTAAAAACCTGCCGCCTTCCATTTGACTTCCCTTTCTTTGTTTTTGTTTTGTCCAAATATTATACCTGTCCGCCGGCTGATCTTTTCCAGCCGGCAACGTCCTGTTTTGTCAGGGCTTGTTCATAGTCCAGTATCTTCCGCTCAAATTCTTTTTTGAACCAGTTACGGTTAAGAACGTAATAATATGTCTTGCCATCCGGCAGACCCGCGGCCTGGGCGGCCTTGTAGGAGAGATCAAGAAGGGTAAGCGCCTCGCGGAAGGAGGCAAGACCGGCCCGTAACGGCTCAAGCCCGCCGCCATCAAGATATTGCGCAAAAGCATTCACCCCCTCTTGTTGCTTGTGCATCACGCGCAATTCGGCCGCTTCAAAACGAGCGCGGCCGGCCTCGCGCGCCACAAGCATTCGTGTCCGTTCCGGCTGCGCTGATCCGGTGGATCGCTCCAGCGCCGACACAGCGGCGTCCAGAATAACGGCATTCGCGGCATATGCCCGGGCAATCTCCGCGCCAAAGGGATGCGTTGTCTCCGGCAACCAGCGGTAGTCAAAATAGACGTCGTTGCCGTGGTGGCAGACGCGCAAAGCATCCTGGAAGACGCGCCGCCGCGTATCTAAATATGCCTGCCATGGCCCGGGATCACCGGGGGCAAGACGTGCGGCAAGCTCTTTCGCGAACCGCTCCGGCGTAAGCGCCGTGTCCCATTGGGCCCGGGCAAAGAGCAACATGTTGAACTCCGGCGCGATGATCGGTCCGGCAGTTTGGAGCGACATGTGCGTTTCTATTCCCGCCCGTTCATAAGCCGTCATATCACCCAGGATCACATCCGGCAGATAAGGATAGAGGCCGCGGAAAAGACATTGATCAAAATAATATTCAAAGGTGTGGGTGTCGTTAATGCCGGCAAACTTTTCCATCCACTCCCGGAGCGCCTGAAAATACCAGCGGTTCTTGGGACAACCGGGGTCGTCAAGCGCGTGGCCGTAACAGCGCTCGCGCGGCGCAAAGAGGAGAAATCCTTCGCGGGGCGCGGACAGGATTCGGCCTGGATACATGGTATCGTGATAGGCAATCACCGGCACCCGCATGGACACTCCGGCCTCGGCAATGGCTTCGGCCTGCATCTTCATGGCGAGCATGGCCTGGTCGGACGCGGGTAGCGCCCGGCACTTCGGACACATGCACCACCCGTTACCGGGGAGATCGTCCGCCCAGGCATGCAGGGCATACACCCCCTGGGCGGAGAGGACGCGGACCTTTTTGGAAAAATTCTCCTTCACGATGCGCCGCACTTCCGGATGAGCGCCGCAGAAATTGGAATCAGGCATCCGTTTGCCACCAAAGTCTTCGGGCTGGAAAAGACGGAAAAGTTCGGGATGCTTTTCAAAGAGATCACGCGGCAAAAGTTCCGCCATACCGTGTCCCCCCTGTTCCACACGCAAACCAACCTCCGCCGCGACCGCCAGACCATTGTCCGAGACACACGCCTGAGCATTGAAACGCAGTTTCGCGTGGAAGCGGAGCCACTCTTCCTCCGTATAGGGCGCGGTGCCTGCCCCGCCAAATACACCCCGATGCGCGAAACGCGGATTGCAGGACCAATCGCCCGCTTCAATCATCGGCCGGCCGGCAGTTATGTCGGGCGCCCATTCTCCTTCCGCCCCCGGCATGAGAAATAAAAAACCATATCGTTCCGCCAGATCATAGACAGCGTTCAAAAGCCCCTTGGCCGAGCGAGCCGTGAGCGCCACGCCCGAAGTCGCGACGCGCAATGCATAGCCGTCCGCGCGCACCAAGTCAAGGGATGGCAATGACACCCTTTCGCGGGATCCGGACGCGCGGAGAACTATCCATACCGTTCCGGAGTCGCCGCCCTCTTCGTGGGCAGCCGCCTTTACCCCGATCCGTCCCAATAGACGACTAAGTTCCGCCACCGCATATCGCTGGCATACTGTCGCCGGTTTTCCGTGCAACAGGTCAACCATTTCCGGCAATCTGAAGGCTTGCATTTCAGTTTCTCCTTCAAAGCAACCCGGCTATAATTTCTTTAACAACTTTATCCGGCCCTTTATCAAGGCCAATTTTTCTTTTCGCGTCCAGCTTTTGATCAGAGCTTCTCGTTTCAGGGCGGATGATTTATCCAGACATCGTTTAGAATATAACATCTTTTCCGCACCGAAAGATTTTGTAAAATGACCGCCTTTGCCGCTTGCGTGCTCCTTAAACCGGCGTTCCAGGTTGTCGGTTATGCCGGTATATAAACTTCCATTCCGGCATTTGAGGATATAAACATACCACATGGATTATCCTTCGACTTGTCCAAAGCCCGTCGAACCTATTGACTAAAAACCCACCTGACTCCCAAAGAGATTTACAAGATACAATATTACCCTCCGATCTTCAAGCAATCATTGATGCCTAGCCGGATGTCTTGAGTCAATTCGATAAAATAACGGAATGAGAAATAAGCTGGAAATTATGAGATGGTAATGATATAACTCTTGGTGAAAGGAACCGGAAAATGAAAAATTATTCTTTAACGGCGGTTATAGAGCATGAGGGTGATGGTTATGTTTCTCTCTGTCCGGAGCTGGATGTGGCCAGCCAGGGCGATACTGTTGAAAAAGCTACCATAAACCTGAAAGAAGCGGTTGAACTTTTCTTGGAGTGCGCCAGCCCTGAGGAAGTTAAAGAGCGTCTGCATGGCGAGGTCTATGTAACCCGCTTTGAGGCTGTTCATGCCTAAGCTCGGACATTTTTCCGGAAACGAAATATGCCGGATTCTTGAACAGCATGGCTTTCATAATATTCGGCAACGTGGCAGTCATGCGGTTATGCAGAAGCGGGACGGCATATCAACTGTGACGGTTCCGGTACCAATGCATCGCGAAGTGCGTATTGGAACTTTGTCGTCAATCATTCGCCAGTCCGGTGTACCGAGGTCTGCATTTGAAGTGTAGATATGCGCGTACGTGAGAAAAGTCATTTTTAAAACGGTTCGCAAAGAACGGCGTGGCCCGAATGAAATTGGCAACGAATTACTGCGTAAAGACTTGGCAGGTGCGCGGGTTATGTAATATTTTAATATTTGGCGTCGGGCAAATTTGTCTGTTAATAATGGTTCGGCCAATGAGAAATGAACAAATCGCAAGCACATAATGCCGCCCGTGCGACATTGCCGAATGTTCCTGAGGAGGTATTCTCTCTGTGGCTTGATGAACGAATAGATGTCCTCGGATGGGACCCGCTCCATCCTCGTTGGCAGGGTCTGTTCCGTAACCGCCCTATTGCATACTGGCGCAACCTCCCATGGCATAAACTCGACATTCCGCTTCAGATCAATCAGTTAAATCCAGAATGCCAAGGGATTCTCTCTCAACTCCTTGCTGGACTCGCTGGCCTACCGAGCCAGGTAACAGCAGTCACGGGCAATAGCCCCGCACGAGTCGGAAGCATCTTGCGGTACATGCAGACACACGGAACTTGGCCGAACTCAATTATCCTCGTGACTGAAGGAACATTCTATCTGGTCGCTGACGGTTTCCATCGGCTCGCCGCTTTTGTCAGGATTCAGTCGGCCCCAATGAGCGGCGCGTTGCTTCGTCCCGTTCATTCAGCATGGATAGGAAAATGAGAGAAGGCCGATTCAGCGTACCGCTCGCCAAGATCGCAGCCGCTGAACTGTAACGTTAAAGCATTTTAAAAAACTTAATGCTCTAATGTTCAAATGCTCCAATGCTCTGCCATCCCGACGCGCTTCGCGCTCGGGATGGCTGCCGGACTAGGACTTGAACCTAGACAAGCAGATTCAGAGTCTGCTGTGCTACCATTACACCATCCGGCAATCAAATCACAGCTACTATATCCAGCGCCTTCCGTCAGTCAAGAATTTTGGCTGTAATTAAAACTTTCCGCTTTGCAGAATTTAAAATCCGTGTATGCTTGACGGTCATCTATGAGTCAGAATAAATCAGCTTCATCGGTGTCGTCCGTGGCGTGGCCATGGCGGACTCCGGCCGCAACCGCCGGCGCCAGGCAAAGAGCACCGCGCTGGCGCGCCGTGATTCAAAGTATCGTGATCGCGGCCGTTGCCACCCTGATGGTCACGGTGTTTCATCATGTCCGGTTCGGCCTCTTCCTTTATATTCTCAGCGCGGTTGTATTGATCAGTGGATTGTTTATCCCGCCCGTGTTTAAAATGTTTGAGCGCTTCGGACAGGCCCTGGCACACTGGGTGGGCGTCGGCTTGACCTGGCTGTTATTGACAATCTTTTTTTGCCTGTGCGTTGTCCCGGGGCGCCTGATCCAGTTGGCAACCGGCAAGGACCCGATGCGGCGCCGGAGGGAAGCCGCCTGTGAATCTTATTGGATCACCCATAAACCGGCAGATACCGCCTCGTATACAAGACAATATTGATGACCTTAATTTTGCGCAAACAAAAGCAGGAATGAACATTCTCGGCATCAGCGCATATTATCACGACTCGGCGGCGGCCCTGGTCCGGGACGGACGGATTATCGCCGCGGCGCAGGAAGAGCGTTTTACCCGCAAGAAACATGACGCCGGCTTTCCCGTGAACGCCATCCGTTACTGCCTGGCCGAGGGCGGTATCGGTAGCGAAGGACTGGATGCGGTCGCCTTCTATGACAAACCGATCCTGAAGTTCACACGCATCCTGGAAACATATTTCAGCGTGGCACCCCGGGGTTTGCGATCGTTCATGATGGCCGTGCCGCTCTGGCTGAAACAGAAGCTCTGGATTCCGATGGAAATTGAGGCCGAGCTGGATAAATTGAAGATTCCGGTAAAGCAGCCGGTGTATTTTCCCGAGCACCATGAATCCCATGCCGCCAGCGCTTTTTTCCCGTCGCCGTTCCAGCAGGCCGCAATCCTGACCCTTGATGGCGTCGGCGAATGGGCCACCAGCGCCATCAGCACCGGCCATGATCACCGGATTGAAATTCTTAAGGAAATCAGGTTCCCGCACTCGCTGGGTCTGCTCTATTCGGCCTTCACTTATTTCACCGGGTTCCGGGTCAATTCCGGCGAATACAAGCTCATGGGCCTGGCCCCCTACGGGGAACCGCGCTATGTCCAACGGATCATGGAAAACCTGCTGGATCTCAAGGATGACGGTTCGTTCCGGCTGAATCTGGAATTTTTCGGCTACCTGGACGGGCTGACCATGACCAACGAAAAATTCAACCGGTTGTTTGACGGACCGCCGCGCAAGGCGGAAGCGGAGTTGACCCGCCGGGAAATGGATATCGCCCGCTCCATCCAGGTCGTCACCGAGGATATTGTCCTGCGCATGGCGCGCCATGCGCGCCGCGCAACAGGCCTGGAAAACTGCTGTCTGGCCGGGGGCGTGGCGCTGAACTGCGTGGCCAACGGCCGCCTCCTGCGGGAAGGCATTTTCAAGGATATCTGGATTCAACCGGCGGCCGGCGACGCGGGCGGCGCGCTCGGCGCCGCCCTGATGGTCTGGCACGGAGTCCACAACCAGCCGCGCCAGACTGATCAGCGCCATGACGCAATGCAGGGCGCGTATCTGGGGCCGTCATTTGACGACGGCGACATAGAAGCTTATCTCCAGGCCAAGGGTTATCCGGCCGAAAAAATCGCCGACCCGGACCAATGGGCTGAAAAAATAGCCGGATTAATTGACGCGGAACAGGTCATCGGTCTCCTGCACGGCCGCATGGAGTTTGGGCCGCGGGCATTGGGCAACCGTTCCATCATCGGCGACGCCCGCTCAACCAAAATGCAGGCCATCATGAACCTGAAAATAAAATACCGGGAATCGTTCCGCCCCTTTGCGCCCGCCTGTCTGGAGGAGCGGGTTGGGGATTATTTTGATCTTGACCGTCCCTCGCCCTACATGCTGTTGGTGGCGCCCGTCCGGGCCGAACGCTGCCGGGGCGTGGAGACGGCGGCGGAACTGTCCGTGCGCGAAAAAATAAACCAGGTCCGTTCGGATATTCCCGCCATCACGCATGTGGATTACACCGCCCGGGTGCAGACCGTCTCGCCCGAAACCAATCCGGCTTATTACCGGATTATCAAAGCGCTTGAAAAACGAACCAACTGCGGCGTGATCATCAACACCTCGTTCAACGTCCGCGGCGAACCGATTGTATGCACGCCGGAGGATGCCTACCGGTGCTTCATGCGCACGGAAATGGACTGGCTCGTGCTGGGGTCATTCCTGCTGGACAAGAAACTCCAGCCGGCCTGGACGGAAAATAAAAACTGGCGCAAGGACTATGTTTTGGATTAAAGTGCCGCCTAAATGACATAGAAGTTCACAATTAATAAAACAACAAAATTGGTGCGGCTTTTCGGAGACCAAATGCGCTGTGCGTAAACATCATTCCCGATCTAATCGGGAATCCAGAACAGGAACAAACCTGGATACACTGGATTCCCGCTTTCGCGGGAATGACACGCCGGAAAAGTAAAATAAAGCGAAAAATTATAGATTTACAACGTTATCAATACAAACAGAAGGAGACGATAGATGCGATTTTTAAAATATCTGGGACGGTTGTTGAAAGAGTTTTTTGGTTTTGCGTGGCATAACAAAGCCTGGTGGATCATTCCCGTGGTCATCGTTCTGCTCCTGCTGGCCATGCTGATCGTGTTGGGACAGACCACGGCGCCGTTTATTTACACGCTGTTTTAAGGCGTTCCGGAAAACATGACATATTTTTGCGGAGATATCTTTCGGCTCGGCCCACCTGCAACGCTGAGCGCCTGCCCACATCGCTGCGCGAAGTGCTGCGGGCGGGTAGCACTGCGGGCAGGCGGGGACGCCTCGCCCTACCCATCCATAGGTAGGGCGAAGCCTCAGGCTGAGCCGTCTTTGGCTAAACGCCGCATTAAGTTATTACCCGAACTGTAAATTCATCTATGAATCATCTGTTATTTCGTTTTATCCGCTATCTTTGTCCCGTTTTTTCCGCCATCCTTGTTCTGCTGGATTTGCTGGTCATCGCCGCCTTGCTGGTCATTCCCTTTGCCTGGCTGTTGGATCCACTTCTCTTGTTCATAGGCCCCCTGCACCTGACCGTGCACTGGGGGCTGAAACCCGTGCTGGCTCCGGCGGTTTTACTGTTGGCGCGCGGTATTCTCAAATTATTGGGCGGACGGTTGCTGGGACCAGTCCGCGGACTCTGGGAAGCATCGGGCTTTAAAAAGTTGACCTTTGCTCTGGTTTCCACCTGCCTGGTCTTCGCCTGCCTGGAGGCCATTCTGACCTGGAAAAATTTTGATGTCAATCTGCCCCCGATTGTGATTCAGGGAAAAAATAACGAAGGCGGCATTGACGTTCCCCAAACCACGCCCGATGCCGAGTTGTTATTCCGCCTGACCCCCGGGACTTATTTCCAGGGACGGCTCATCAACAGCATGGGTTTCCGGGAACGCGAGGTGGACCCGAAAAAAAAAAACGGAACGATCCGGGTGGTCTGCATGGGCGATTCCGTCACCGGCCAGGGACGGCCGGGATATTCGCAATACCTGCACGAACGCCTGACCAACAATCCGCCTACTGCCCAATCATGGGAAGCGTTCAACATCGGGGTGCACGGCTATTCCGCGCTCCAGGGCTTGCGACAATTTCAGAAAATGGACCGGCAACTGGAGCCCGACATTGTCACGCTCTATTTCGGCTGGAACGACCATTGGCTGAGTCCTTCTGCCGACCGCCAGTTAATGGGACTGGAGATGCGGCCCTTTGCGGGGCGGATTTTTGAGATCCTGCGAAAAAAGCGCTTTTTCAAATTCTTCATTTTCATCTTGAACCCCGTCCAGCATCTGGCCAAACGGGAACATGAAGGCCAGCGCGTGCTCCGGGTGCCGCCGGAAGAATATCGTTCCGCCATGCAGGCCTTTGTCCGGGAAATACGCACGGCCGGAGCCATTCCCGTGCTCATTACGGCTCCGCGCCGGAGCCTGACGCAGGAAGTTGTCGGCAAGGAATATGTCCGAACAATTGAGGAAGGAAACCGGACTCATGACCAGTATGCGGAGATCACCCGCGCGGTGGCGCGGGATTCCCAGGCTGAACTGCTGGACCTGGCGGCCATATTCGCGGGCAAGGAATGCGACGCTTATTTTGCCCGCGACGGGATTCATTTTGACCAATACGCCCTGGAAGGCGTCATGGAGAAGGACCCTCCTTCCCAGCCGGGATTAATGCGCATCGCCGAAGAAATTGACAAAAAAATCAGGGCCATTGTCCAAAGTGAATTGTGGCGCAACCATCGCGCCAGCATAAGGAAAAATATATGACAAACAACGTGATTGTTGCGCAATCCGGCGGGCCTTCGCCGGTGATCAATAACTCGCTCCGCGGCGTCATTGACGCCTGCCAGGCAAATCCGGCGGCATTCGGCAAAATTTACGGCGGCTGGCACGGCATTGAAGGCATTTTAAAGGAAGAATTGCTGGATGTTTCCGCCCAGGACCCGGAGGAGATAGCGCTCCTTGCGACAACCCCGGCGGCCGGCGCCATCGGAACCTGCCGCTACAAACTCAGGGAAAACCAGACCAGCGATTTCAACCGGGTCATTGAAGTTTTCAAGGCCCATAATATCGGTTACTTTTTCTATATCGGCGGCAACGACTCCATGGATACCGCCAACAAAATCAGCAAGATCGCCCATGAACAGGGGCTGGACCTGATTGCTGTCGGGGTTCCAAAAACCATAGACAATGACGTCGGCGATTCGGAATTCAAGCTGATTGACCACACGCCCGGTTACGGATCCACGGCCCGCTACTGGGCATGCCTGATTCAAAACGCCAACGAGGAAAACGCCGGCTCGTGTCCCTCGGAACCGGTGCTGGTGCTCCAGATGATGGGACGCAAAATCGGCTTTATTCCGGCCGCTGCGCGCCTGGCTGATCCAAAGCGAAAAATGCCGCTCCAGATTTACATGCCGGAATCCGGCCTCACGCTGGAACAGCTCGCGGACAACGTGAACGACGAATTGAAGCGCAGCGGACGCTGCATCGTGGCCTTGAGCGAGGGATTTGACGCGGGCGACCTCGGCGTGGTAAAAGACGCTTTTGGCCATGTCGCCTTCGGCGCCAGCAAAATGACCGCCCAGCAAATGGTGATTAATTATCTCAACGCAAAAGGACTGGCGGCGCGCGGAGCGGCCCACGGCCAGGTATCCGGGTGCGACCAGCGCTATACCAGCGTCTTTATCTCCAATGTTGATTCGGCGGAAGCGTATGAAGTGGGGAAAAAAGCCGTTGAGATATCCGTAAAGGACGGCAACGGCTGGATGGCAACAATTTTACGCGAGCCGAGAAAACCTGCCCGCAATGGCTACGCCATAGGCGTTGCAGGCGGGTACATGGTGCGTTACGACAAGGTCCCCCTGGAACAGGTCGCCAACAGCGAACGCGCGTTCCCGATAAAATGGCTGAGTAAAAACAAGCTTGATGTAACCGATGACTTCATCCGTTATGCCAGGCCGTTGATCGGAACAAAATGGGTCAGAATTCCGCTTGAAAAAGGCATTCAGCGTTTTGCCCGTTTTCAGCCGATATTCGCCGAAAAGAAATGCCCGGCGTATGTGCCGGAAGCATATAAATAATTTTATCCCGCAAACTTGGCGGCGTGGCGAGAAAACAAATGATTCAATACGACTGGATTGAAGCCGGCCTCCGGCAATTGAGAGAAAGCGGGCTGGAAAGATCTTTGCGGAAATTTGAGGACGTTGGCGGAAAATTCCATGACGACAAGGGAAAAATCCTCAATTTTTCAAGCAACGATTATCTGGGGTTTGCCCGCAACGAGAAGATTATTGCGGCCGGCATCGCCGCGTTCAGATCCTATGGCGCCAGCGCCGCCTCATCCCGGCTCGTTTCCGGGACCCTGCCCTGCCATTCCGAACTAGAGCAAAAACTCGCCAAATTCAAAGGCTATCCGGCGGCGCTGGTTTTCGGAAGCGGCTATCTGACAAATCTCGGCATTATTCCGGCGCTGGTCGGCCGAGAGGATGCCGTTATTGCCGACCGACTCGCCCACGCCAGCCTGATTGACGGCGCGATTCTGAGCCGGGCCAATCTGAAACGTTTTCAGCACAATGATCCGGATCATCTCGCCAAATTACTTGAGACCGAAAAAGCCTCTAAACACCGGCTGGTGGTCACTGAATCGGTTTTCAGCATGGATGGCGATCTTGCGCCCTTGAAAGAAATTGCCGCAGTCTGCGCGGAACATAATGCCATGCTGCTGGTTGACGAGGCGCACGCCACCGGCGTATTCGGCCCCTCCGGAGCCGGGCTTGTGCGCGAATATAAATTAGACCCTGTCATGCGACAGGGCAACTTTTGTCTGGCTCCGATGGTAGGGCGAACACTCCGGGTGAGCCGTTCTTCAGACGGCTCGGCAGAGACGCCTCGCCCTACCTGCGACGCAACATTATCCACCGAAGGCGGATCCGCTTCTGATGAACCGGACACCGAATCGGAAAATCAAGTCACAGTCTCCATGGGAACGCTGAGCAAAGCCTTGGGTTCTTACGGCGGATTTGTCGCCTGCTCTGCGCCTTTGCGCGACTGGTTCATCAATCGGGCAAGAAGCTTCATTTATTCCACCGCCCTGCCGCCGGCAATTGCCCGGGCGGCTGAGGAAGCGCTGAATATTCTGGCCAATGGACAACCACTCGGCCAAGAACTGTTAAAACGGGCGGAAATATTCCGCCGGCGCCTGCAGGAAGCGGGTTTCAACACCGGCAAATCGGCCAGCCAAATCATCCCCTTGATTGTAGGCAAAAACGCAAAGGCACTAAGCCTGGCGGAACGCTTGCGTGATAAAAGAATTCTGGCCGTGGCCATCCGGCCGCCGACCGTGCCGGAAGGGACGGCGCGCATCAGGCTTTCGGTCACGCTTGACCATTCCCAAGCCGACCTTGAGCAAGCGGCCGATCAAATTATTGACGCCGGCTATGCCGAAGGCATATTATAAATTTCCATGCATCCCACCCCACGTTTAATTTTAATCTCCGGCTGGGCGCATGACGCCTCGGCCATGGAAGATTTGCGCAAATGCCTTGAAAATACTGCCGATGTTTCGGTGGTCTCCACCGGCGATTTATGGAGCGCCGGAACGAAAACCGTTCCCCAAAGTTCCTACGCTCAAAACCTTGCCAAAATGGTTGAAAAAAACGGCGGTAAAGTCTTTCTCGCCGGCTGGTCGCTGGGCGGCATGATCGCCCTGGAAATGGCGGCGGACCGGCCCGAACTCGTCGCCGGCCTGATCCTGATCTCATCAACGGCAAGATTCAGCGCCGGTCAGGGCTGGACCGCGGGTGTCTCCAACGGCGTCCTGCGCGCCATGACTAATATGTTGAAACACGATCCGCGCAATGTTCTGGCAACTTTCTTCAAAAACGTCGCCCCCGCATTTGAGGATAAAACACAACAACTCATCACAAAAGCCGGGAACCACGGATTGCTCTCGCAGAAACTGGAGGAGACGATCACGCTTAAGATAGAAAAAGCGTGCGCCATGAATCCGCTTGAATTATCAGCCGGCTTGAAATATCTTTCAGAAAAGGATTTGCGGGACAAAGCGGCAAAAATAAACATTCCAGCGCTGATTCTTCACGGCCAACAGGATCTGATCATTCCCGTTGAGGCCGGCTTAGCCCTGAAAAACCTGCTGTCCCTCTCCCAAATACGCCTTTATGAGAACTGCGGACATGGCCTGCCGTGGCAAACTCCGTCTGCCATTGCCGAAGATATCAAAGGATTTATGGAACAATGCCAAAAGCGGAATATAAATCGTCCATAGCGGCGCGGTTTTCGGCCGCAGCTCCTACTTATCACCGGCACGCAAACATCCAGCGCCGGACTGCAAAAAAATTAATGATCTTGCTTGCGCCCTCCCCGGCCCCCGCCCGCATCCTTGAAATCGGCTGTGGAACAGGCGTATTGACGGAAATGCTGACAGATGCCTTCCCTTCCGCTAAAATTGATGCGGTGGATATTGCGCCGGCCATGACCATTAAAGCGCGCAGTTACTTGGTCAAAAGCAGAATGATCAACTGGATTGTGGAAGACGCCCGCCGCCTACCTGAAAATAAAAAATATCCTCTGATTATAAGCAATTGCGCCCTGCACTGGATTGCGCCGATTGAACTGATCATCGCCAAACTCGGCACACTGCTTGAGCAGGGCGGCCGGCTGGCATTTGCCGTTATGCTGCGCGGCACGCTGGCCGAACTCCATGCGGTCCGGCAAAAAATTGCGCCGCACAAACCTTCCCGGGTTCTTATGCCCGTCCGGGATGAAATAAAAAAGGCGCTGGCCGCCGCCGGCCTTCTACTGAAGACGGAAAAAACGGAAACAGTCCGGCTGGAATATCCCTCCGCGGAAAAAATGCTGAAACAACTGCATGCGCAGGGTTTGACCGGTGGAAACATTCCACAATGTAAAAACCTGCTGACTCGTTCGGAAATTTCCAGGCTCATCGCCGATTATGCGAAGAATTATAAACGCAAAAATGGAGTATGCGCCACTTACCGGGTTTTATATTGCGTGGCCGTAAAAAAGATATAATTTTGATTTAAATGAATGGCGTGTTCATTACCGGAACCGACACAGGCGTTGGTAAGACAATTGTCTCTGCCGCCCTGCTGTGCGCCTTGAAATCGGCCGGTGTGGACGCCGTCTATATGAAACCGGTTCAGACCGGCTGTCAAAGGCGGGGAAAGAAACTGATTGCACCAGACCTTGAGTTGGTCTACTCACTCGCCGGTATTCGTCCTTCGGAAAAAGAACGGGAATTGATGGCGCCCTATCGTTACCGCCGGGCGTGCTCCCCGCATCTGGCCGCCGCACTGGAGGGGCAAAAAATTGTAATTTCCAGAGTCATCAAATCCTTTGCCGCGTTAAAACGTTGCCATGAATTTATCATTGTTGAAGGGGCCGGCGGAATTTTAACGCCGCTTTCGCAAAAATCATCCATGCTGGATCTCATGAAAGCCCTGGCCTTGCCGGTGATTGTTGTGGCCCGCCCCAGACTGGGGACCATCAATCATACGCTTCTCACCCTGCGGGAACTCCGGCGGGCAAAATTAAAAATCACGGGGGTTGTGATCAATTATGCCTTAAAAGCATCCAAGACTTTTATTGAAAAAGATAACCGTGCCATGATTGAAAAACTTGGCCGGGCGCCGGTTATTGCCGAATTGCCGTATCTTGCACAAGTACGACCTGAGTTGCTTGCAAAAGTATTTCTCTGTCGCCTTCTGACCCACCCCCCGCTCTCGCCTGGGCGAAGCGCTTCGGCGAAGCCTGGCCGCGTACCCCTCCAAGGAGGGGAACATAACCTCTTGTCCTTTAACTCTTTCCGCCAGAGGCGGATATGCCTTTGGCATGAAAGCTCCCCTCCCGCAGAGGGGTGGCCGAGGGCCGGGGTGGGTTCCGGTCTGACTTTCGCAAACGACTCGACCTGACACCATGTCGCAAAAAATAATTCAACAATCATGAACTCTCGATCGGAAAAATACAGAAAAATTGACCGGCAATTTTTATGGCATCCCTACTCTAGTCATTCCGTAATTGAAAAAAATGATTTCCCGGTAATCACGCACGGCAAGGGGCCTTATCTTTTTGACTGCGAAGGTAAACGTTACTTTGACGCGATTTCCTCCTGGTGGTGTTGTAATCTCGGCCATAATCATCCCCGGCTGGTGAAAGCAATCAAGACCCAGGCCGGCAAATTGCAGCACAGCATCCTCGGCAACATGTCGCATCCCCCGGCGATTGCGTTGGCGGAAAAAATCGGGAACCTTTTCGCGGACAACAAACGGCGCGTGTTTTTTTCCAGCGACGGTTCTTCCGCGGTGGAAGCGGCGATTAAAATTGCCGTTCAATACTGGCATAATATCGGAAAACCCAAACGCTGCCGCTTGCTCTCGCTTGAAAATGCCTATCATGGCGACACGCTCGGCGCCGTTTCGGCGGGATTTCTGCCGCAATTCCACCGTCATTTCAAACCGCTTACCTTCCCCGTCTATCGCGCGACCGCCCCTTTTTGCGCGCATTGTCCGCAAGCCCAAAAAGCTTCATGTAATCTTGTCTGTTTTCAATCAATGCGAAAAATTATTGAGAAGCATGGCGGAGAAATCGCGGCGGTCATAGTTGAACCGCTCTGCCAATGCGCGGCCGGCATGCGGATGTATCCCCCATCCTACCTGAAAAAACTGGCGCAATTATGCCGTTCCCATAATATCCTGCTGATTGCCGATGAAATCGCGGTCGGGTTTGGACGCCTTGGATCAATGTTCGCCTTTGAGCAGGCCGGTATAGACCCGGATATCGTCTGCCTTGGCAAGGGGCTTTCCGGCGGTTATCTGCCGATCAGCGCCACGGTGGTTAAGAAAAACATCTACGCATCGTTTTCAGATTTACCCCCCTTCGCCACCCAGACTACGCCGGAGGCTTCGCCGAGGCGAGAGGCTACGGGGGGTGTTGTCCCAAAGGACAACACTTTCTATCACGGCCACACGTTTGCCGGCAACCCGATTGCCTGCGCGGCTGCGCTGGAAGTCTTGAAAATTTTCAGGGAGGAAAAAATCGTTGAACAGGCGCGGCGCAAGGGTGAAATGATGAGAAAGAAAATGGCCGCATTCTACTTCCTGAAAGGAGTTAATAACGTGCGCGGTCTGGGAATGATTGCCGCTTTTGACCTGGATAATGCGGCAAAAACTATCGTAATCAAAAAGGCCATGCATAAGGCCGGCGTGCTGATCCGTCCGCTGGGAAACACCCTTTACCTGATGCCGCCGTTGATCACTCCGGATGACCTGCTCGTTGAGACAATCAATCTGCTGGAGAAAACGCTGGAGTCAATCTAATTTTGAGGCGTTCGCCTCGCGCTCATCATCTTTTTTAGCGAGCACCTTCACAAAGCAAAACACGTTGAGCGCGATAATCAGTCCCCATGAGAGGATAAGCAATATCCATCCGGAAATAGTCATAGCAAGGCCTCCCCGCGCGATTTTCTGCGTTTCCAGGCAATTTTGACCAGCACGGCCAGCACCATGAAAATCAGCAAAAGCATGATGCGTGTTGCCAGAATATAGGGGCGGCATTCCGGCGTGACATTTTTCATGAAGATAATCGGGATCCATTCTTGCCAGACCCAGGCCCCCAGAATAAAGAAAAGGAAAAGCGGGGTGATGTATTTGATGATCCATTTGTAAAAGCGCGGGAGGGTAAGATCCGCTCCATGATGAATTTCATCCCACGCTTTTTCCATTCCGAAGACCCAGACAAACAGGACCACTTCAATCGTTGCAAACACCACGAGAAAGAAGGTGCCGCCCCAGAAGTCCAGTTCATCCACCACTCCCCTGCCAAGCCAGATGATGCCGGGCTGACAGAGAATGAAGGAAATGATGCCACAATACCGGACCGCCCTCCCGCGGCTGATGTCAAATTCATCCTCAAGAAAGGCGATGGTTGGCTGGGCCAATGACACCGATGACGTTATTCCCGCCAGGAAAAGCAATAAAAACCAGACAAAACCAAAAAAGCCGGCCCAGGGCAACTGGTTCAAAACCAGCGGCATGGTCACAAAACCGAGATTGAAAGTGCCCGATCTGGCAATGGCCTGCATTTCGCTCTGTCCGAAAAAAACAAACGCGGCCGGGATAATGATGCTTCCGCCCAGAACAACTTCCGCCAGCTCATTGGTGCTTGAGGCGGTAAGACCGGAAAGGACAACATCATCGGTCCTGGAAAGATAACTGGCATAAGTTAAAATGACTCCGATGCCGACGCTCAAGGTAAAAAATATTTGGCCGGCCGCCTCCAGCCAGACCTTGGCCGATTTCAGGGCGGCAAAATCCGGGTTCCACATAAATCCCAATCCGTTCAGGATCGTCCGGTCCGGATGAATGCTCGTTGGCGGCTCAAGCGTAAAAACGCGGAATACCAGGAGACATGCGCAAAGAAAAAGGAGCGGCAGGGCCACTTTGCACAGGCGCTCAATGCCGCCGCGGATTCCATAGTAGATGACAAAAATATTCAGCCCAAAGGTGACAACGAAAAAGAAATAAGCCCAACCCAAGCCATTAAAGAAAGCATTGCTCTCCAGCCCCTGAAAACCACGCAAAAAAGACTGCATGGCAGGCTGGTCGGTCAAGGCCGCATATTTTCCCATAACGGCGAAAAAGCTGTAGGCCAGCGTCCAGGACTCAATGTAGGTATAATAGATGAAGATAACCAGCGGACCGAAAATGCCGATGACGCCGAAATATTTGACGAACCGGTTTTTCTGCAAAAGACTGTGGAATATGCCCGGGGCCGTGCCATGTTCAAAGCCGCCGCCGTAGCGGCCCAATGTCCATTCAATCCACATCAACGGCAAGCCCAGCAGGAGAAAGGAGACAAAATAGGGAATCATGAATGCCCCGCCGCCATTGGCTGCGGCCTTGGCCGGGAAGCGCAGGAAGTTGCCCAATCCGATCGCCGAGCCGGCCACGGCCATGATAATGGCCAAGCGCGACCCCCATGTGTCCCGTTTTGCAGACATAATTTATGTGAAACTAGCAAGCAGCTGTCAGACTGTCAATTTTTTTGCGCCTTGAATTTGCTTGCGCGGCCATTGCGGATGTGCAAAAATTAACCAAATTGATGTCATGAAGATTACCAGAGCTCAAAAAGTAAACATGCCGACCAAGCAGGACGATCCCATCCCGCAAAACGCTCTGCTTTTTGAAATTGCCTGGGAAGTCTGCCAGCAATTGGGGGGCATCTACACTGTGATCCGCTCCAAAGCGCCCCGTATGATTGAAAACTGGGGGGAACGCTATTTTATGATCGGCCCCTATAACCCGGTCACGGCGGCCATTGAGTTTGAGGAAAGCAGTCCGACGGGTTTTGTGGCCAATGCGATTACCGAACTGAAAATCAGGGGATTTGATGTGCATTACGGCCATTGGCTTATATCGGGACGGCCGCAGGTTATTCTGCTTAACACGCACAGCGCCTTGCGTAATTTGAACGAAATCAAATATTATTTATGGGACCACCATCATATCGGAACCCCCACAAGCGACGATGAATTGAATCATGTGGTTTCATTCGGCTTTCTGGTCCAGGAATTTTTTCAGGCGTTGGCAAAGGACAAGGCGGATTTGCCGCCGGTTATTGCCCACTTCCATGAATGGATGGCCAGCGCCGCGATCCCGGAGATGCGGCGCCTCAAACTTCCCGCCGGCATTGTTTTCACGACCCATGCCACCCTGCTTGGCCGGTATATCGCCATGACCGATCCATGGTTTTACGATCATCTGCCGTTTGTCAACTGGGAAAACGATGCGCGGCGTTTTAATATTGAATCGCGGGTGCGCCTTGAGCGGGCGGCGGCGCACGGCGCGCATATATTCACCACGGTCAGCAATGTAACCGCCCTGGAATGCAAACACCTTATTCAGCGCGAGGTTGACCAGGTTCTGCCGAACGGGCTCAACGTGGAAAGGTTCACTGCGCGCCACGAATCGGAAAACCTGCACGTGATCTACAAGGAAAGGATCAACCAGTTTGTCATCGGCCATTTTTTCCCGAGCTACAACTTCAACCTTGACCGCACAGTTTATTTGTTCACCTCCGGCCGTTACGAATACCGCAACAAGGGATTTGACCTTACGCTGGAGGCGCTGGCGCGCCTCAATGCGCGCCTGAAACAAAACCACAACGACCTGACCGTCATCATGTTCCTTATCTCCCGCCGGCCGTTCCGCTCAATTATTGCGGAAGTATTAAACAGCAAGGCCATGACGGAAGAGCTTCACAACACCTGCATGATGGTCAAAGACCAGATTGGCGCCCGTTTGTTCAAGGCCTCGTCCACCGGCCGGCTGCCTGATTTCAACACGCTCATTGACGAATCCTACATGATGCGCTTGAAACGCATCATGCAGGCCTGGCGGACCAACCGCCTCCCCCCGATCGTCACGCACGACCTCTATGAACAGGACCGGGACGAGGTGCTGAATAAACTGCGCCAGTCCAATCTGGTCAACCATCCCGATGACCCGGTAAAAATCATCTATCATCCTGATTTTATGACCCTGGCCAACCCGCTCTTCAGTCTTGAATACGACCAGTTTGTCCGCGGCTGTCATCTGGGGCTGTTCCCCAGTTATTACGAGCCATGGGGTTATACGCCCCTTGAGTGCCTTGCCAGAAATATTCCGGCCGTGGCTTCGGATCTTTCCGGCTTCGGCAGTTATATTCTGAGCCATGCGCCCGACTGCCAGCAGAATGGATTGTATGTCGTTAAACGGAAAAATACTTCTTTTGACGCCGCCGCGGAAGAATTGACCAATTACCTGCTTGCCTTCTGCAAGCTGGATACGCGCGAGCGGATCGCATTGCGGTTTCATGCCCAGGAACTGGCCGAACAGTTTGACTGGAAACAATTGATCGGCTATTACAACCGGGCACACGCCATGGCGGTCAGGAAGATAGAGGTCAGAAATCAGAAGTCAGAGATCTGACAGCTGACCTCTGACCGGCTTCTTAAGAATCCAGGTAGATTACGCCCGGCTTGATCATTTCCGCAAGCGTCATACCGGCAAAACCCGTGGACTCCATGCTCATTCCCGACCAGGTCTGGTATCCATAAACACTTGCCGGATGTTCCGTGTCATCAGGCATAATACCCAAACGCCGTCTGTATTCTGGAACGCACAAAAATCTCCGCATGTCGGCCAGAGCTTCCTCCAAAGCCGGGGTGCCCATTTCGTGCGTTCTGGCATAAAGCAAAGTTTGCACCATGCCAATGCTTTTGGCATTATCCCAGGTATCCTGGATCGGCCACCAGACTTTGCCTTCCAGGGCCTGGAGCAGACCACGCGCCCCGAATACCCGCCAGCCCATGGCCGTGTCAATCCGGCGGCGGAATGCTTCATCGTCAGCATGCAGACTGGTGGTAATGAACCCCTCGTCATAGTACCAAATATCGCCAAAGTAGAGCGGCTCCAGGACAAACGGCTGACCGGAGCGCACAAACCAATGCGGGCCGCGGCCGACCATGCTCCCGTCTTCGCGCCAATCTGAGAGCAAATATTGAATGGCATCGGCGGCGACTTTAAGATAACGCGCATTTCCTGTGACAGCATGTGCCAGGGAAAAAGTGGCGGCCTCAATGGCCGTGGCACAACTGTAAATTCTTATGTCCGGAAACCATTGTCCATCCGTGAACGCGCCGGACGGCTGTTGAAACTTCATGGCCCAGTCGTCACAAAAATGCCGGACAGATTTTAGATAGCGTTCCTTGCGCGGCTGGGCGGCATAGCAACTGCCCGCCGCCAGCGCGCTGACCATGGAACCAATATCCGACATGGGCAGACGGGTTTTGAGACTTTGTTCCAGTTCCGTATCACTCAATTGAGCTGTTGCTTTCCCCCGAAAGACGCCTTCAAAGGCCCCATTCGGCAACTGTTCATCAACAAACAGGTCAAGAGTAGTCAGCGCGGTCTCCAGATATCTGCGGTCGGCGAGAATATCATACCCGGCCAGCAAGGCCCGAATCGGCATGGATACCGTATACCATTGGGCATAGATGCCTTCCACCCCTCCCATAAAACCATCCGCGCGGCGGTGCTCTATCAGCCAGTCGCAAATTTGACGCAGGGTCATTTTGGGATCAGCATCCCCCGCGCGCGTCACAAGCTCTTTCCTGTCCGGCAGGGTTATGGGCGGCGCTGATTTAAATACAGGTTGTGGCCTGACGCCGGCCGGACCTTCTATTACAAGGGCATTAATAATAAAATCCTTGCCCGCCGAAGGCGCGAATTTCAAACAAAGGATTCCATCCCGGGAGCGGGCCTGAAATGATTCTTTTCGCACTGATCCGGCTTTAATGACCACATCGCCAAGGACACTAACACCATTGGCTTTGACGGTAAACGGCCCGTGTTCTTCAAGAGGTTCATGGCAGGTTATGCTCAAAGAATAAGTTCCATCCGGCAATCCAATCCAGAATTCAGTCGGTTGTGTGCCTTGAACGAATCCTTCCAGAAGAGGGTCTTCAACATTCAAACTCGCCCTTTCCGCGACTGAAGTCAGCCAGAGATAGTAAGGACTCGTGTAAAGACGGGACAACAACACAAACCCCGGCGCCCGGCGTTGATAGACGTTGCCAAATTGAAGCGATACAATGACGCTCATCTCTTATTCCCCCCTCGCTTGACCCGCTTGCCGCCAAAAGCATCAATGGCGCGATAATCAGCCGAATACACGCCATCATGGGGCACTCCGGCAGGAATGAAACATTCTTCGCCAGGCCTCATTTTCACCTTTTTGCCGCCAATAGTTCCGGCAAATGTCCCCTGGACAACGACGGCATATTCATCGTAGTCATGGGTATGCATTTTGGAACGCCCACTCTTTTTAGCGTGCCAGATGACCAGCTGGCTCCCATCCGCCCCGTCAAAGACATAGCCTTCCATCCCGCCAGCCTTCTTGCTCAATCTGACGGCATTGCATGATTTCCTCATAAATTCCGGAAATTTACCCATTGTGTCCATCCTTTCATTTTGTTTTTATTTCATTCGGATTTTCTAATGAAAACCGTAAAGAGAGCCGTCTTGAATGATTTCATACGCGCCCATATCCACCGTGCCGTAGCGGATACGCGTCCGTCCCTCCAGATCAAATGTATTTGTCATCCAAGCCTCGTTTGAGCCGGCGTTGATGCACTGGGAATTGCCGAAAAGCCGGAAATTTCCGCCGGCAAAGTCCATAAACTGCGGATTAGCAACAATGATCGCCGCGCCGGTGAACCCGGGATTCAATCCAACGCAAGAATACTGGAGCGCATTGTAATTCGTGGGCGCGCAGGCGTCATACACGTCGTTAGTCCCGCCCACGCCGTTTGAGGCGATCACGCAGGATGAGACCGTGATCCCGCAGTTGGTATCCGCAAATCTTATCCCGGCGCCGGAATTGACCCCATAGTTACTTGCAATCGTGCAACTGCTCACCGATACTGTTCCGGTTCTGCCGCTGACTCCGATCAACAATCCCGCAAAATTATCGTTGTTCGTATTATTGGCAATGAGACAATTGCGAATCTGGACATTCCTGACCGAGGTACAACTTATTCCGCCCGCCTTGTTGTTCCGAATCACGCAGTTGGAAACAATAAAAATTGAATAATAATTCGCCGATACGCCTGTTAAATACACCCCAAGGGCGTCATTGTTTTCAATAATGCAATTTATCATCTTGTTCGTCGCGTTTATACTATAAGCGGCCATTCTATAGGCGGTGTTCGTATGCCCGGATACGGTTGTATTATACACTTCCGCGGCCGCACCGCTGGCATAAATCCCAGGGTATTGACCTGCGTTGGAAGAAACCAGACAATTAGTTGCTGTCCCGGATAAAAGATGAATCCCGCCGCCCCCCGCGCCGGCTTCATTAACTGACACGGTGCAGGAATTTAACAAGGCGCCATAGTCTAAAGTCACACCCCCGCCATAACCGTCGGCATCGGCGGAATTGTTGCAAATCAGGCTTGACCTTATTTTACCAGAGGCGGCATAAATCCCGCCGCCCCTCTTGTCAGGGATCCCGACTATCCTGTTATTACTGACCACACAGTCATAAACCTCCCAGCCCGGATTTTGGGCTAAATTCCCGCCAGCTATGCCGGCGCCATAGCTCTTGTCTCCTGTCCGGTTGCTGGCAATATTATCCGCTACCAGGCAGACGAGAGCCGTGCCGGACGGACGAATATAAATCCCCCCGCCAAAAACTCTTGAAGCGAGAGAATAAGCGATGTTATTGCGCACTACGCAATTGGATAAAATGCCGCCAGCCAGCCACACACCGCCGCCGCCATCACTGCAAACCGCTCCGTTGGAAAAGGTGAAGCCGGCCACACGCGCCGAAAGGTTGCTCATGAACAAACAGCGGTTGTTGGTGGTGGCATCCGGCGCATCAGCGACAAAGCCGCCATTGACAATGGTTACATCCGGTCCATTGGTGCTCCGCAAAAAAATATTGCTGATGACGATAATTTGATTCGTGAGCACATAAGTGCCATTTGAGACCCAGATCGTGTCATTGGCATTGGTGGAGGCATTGATCGCCCATTGAATCTGGGTAGCCGCTATGTCCCAGCTAGAGTAGATTCCTCCATTGCCGTCCGCAATTGTTCCGGGCTCAACCACATAACGGTCAAGTGCCCAAAGGGAAAGAGTTCCAAGCCAGAGCAGGCCGATAAACACCGGAATAAAGACCAGTTTTTGTTTATAAGTTCTCTTACATTTCATAGAGATTTTTTATATATTCAAGTATCAACCAGTTTGTATTTACTCGCAATATTGGACGATTGAATGGTTGTCAAAAAAAGTGGTATATTTGCCCAATGGAAAAAATCACAAAAACACAGCGCAACCCGTGGGATATCCATTCCATCAGGAAAATGGATATTAAAGTTTCTGAAACCTATCCCGTGGAAATGATGGGATTCCCAAACCCCAAGAATGCTCCCAGATACGACATGCACTATGCGCTTGAGCTGGGACTGGTATGTTCCGGGTGCATGCGGCGTTATTACCGGCAGTTCCGCATGGATGTTCAAGCGGGGCAAATCTGGCTCTGTGGAACATGGGAGCCCCATGGCTGGGAAATAATACGGAACCCCTGCGATGCCTTTGTGCTGGTCATCTGGCCGCCCATGATCTCTTCCCTGCGCTTCCCGGAAAACAGAGAAGTGAACCTTATGCTGCCTTTCACACTCCCGCCCCGGCAGCGCCCTCAAATACCTTCTGATAAAAGGGAGCTTATCCTCGGTCTGTCTGAAAAAATAAAAGAAGCCCTTAAGATCACCGGGAAATCGCGTTTCCTCCAGCTTCGGATTTATATCATGGAAATACTTGCCATATTATATGAAAATTGCGCCGTAAAACAAAGCATAGCGCCGGTCATCAGGGATAATGCCGATCAAATCAATTCAGCTTTGCAAATGGTTTTCAACTCAAGCAGATTGATCACGACCCAGGAAGCGGCCAGAGTCTGCGGGTTGAGCCGCAATGGATTCAGTTTGCTGTTCAAAAGATTAATGGGGATCGGCTTTTCAGAATTCTCCCTGCGTTATCGCCTTGATAAAGCCGCATCACTAATTCTGCAATCAAAAGAACCCTTGAAAAGCATCGCCGGCCAGTATGGGTTTCATGACCTCAGCAACTTTTCCCACCAATTCAAGCGCTACTACGCTTGTTCGCCAAAAGATTACCGCCGGCGTTCTTGACCAGGATATTTCTTAACGCTGCCCCGGAGGGCCGCAACCAAATACGCTTCGCGTGGTTGTCATTCCCGCGAACGCGGGAATCCAGAAAATTCTCATGCCACAGGCAGACTCGTGCTTCGTAGCGAAGCTTACTTCGCAGAGTAGCATCCGCCCGTGGCGGAAATACTGGATTCCCATTTTCCACGCTTGAAGGCGTGGCAAGCATGGGACTTGTCACGCGTTTCGCGTGAATGACAGAATGGAAAAATCTTGTCAGGAAAACAAGAAGTTGCCGGATAATAGTATGAGCTGTAACCCGCTCATGAAATAGATGGGTTGATGAAAACTGGATAAGACAGCCACCCCTGCCCGCCTGTGCCCAAGCGCCCATGGCCGATTTCGGCCAGGGCCCCCCGCTTCGCCGCACAAAATGCCAGGCGCTTTACTTCACACGCAATAACCGAAAATCATAGGGCTTGACCGCCACTTCAATTTTGCCCTCCTTGAGCGGAATTTCCTTGCCGCCATCCATGTCAGAAACCTGCGGCGCCGGACCGGCATGGAGCGCTTTCAAGTCCAAGTCAAGCGCTGCGGTTTTTTCCTTGTCCGTGGCGTTGCCGACACAGAGCAGTGCGCCGCCCTCCGGCTGGGGTTTGAGATAGGCCGAACAGAGCAGTTTCTCCGGTTCCTGGCCTTTGATTATATCCTGGTTTTTCCAATACGGCAGGAAATCCGCCTCGGGAAAATCGCCGAACCGGTCCATGGCCAGAAACATCTCGCGCGCCAGCTGGGGATTGCACCGGATGCTGGAAAGGGATATATCATGAAGCCACAGCATTGCAACCAAGTAGCGTGTTTGCTCCTTAGAAAATTCTATAAGCGCATTGCCTCTGGCGTTCTTTTTTTCCGGGTTTATCCGGCCGCCCGACGCCGAATCCTGCGGCAACCACAGACATCGGAAGCCGACATTATGCCCGGAGTAAATCTTCAACTCCGAGTTTGGTTTTAAGCTTTGCCGGTAATCATCCTTGCAATATTCCCCCATCCAGTTGAAATCCGTGAACGCGTTCAGCCAGGCAAACGGACCGACGTGGATGATGGAAATTTTTTCTTCGCCCGTCTCCGCCTCAATTGTCTTCAGCATCGTGTAAATCCGGCGATACAGCTCCCGGATCGCGAACACCGGATGGCTTGGAAGCTTTTTACCATCGCGTTCGTAACCGCATCCGGCCCCGGCAACCGTGAACGGATACGCGCACGAAAGATCATGATACAACCCGCGCAAGCCAAACTTTGTCACAAACTCATGGTTCTTCCAGACCATGAAATCAATGTAGTCCGGCACGGGCGCAATTGGGATCACGCCCGAATCCTTGCCAAAAGCCGCTATGTCGTCCCCGGAAAGAGGTTTCCTGTCCTGCTTGCTGTAACGCTCAAAATAGAATAAATATTCCGGCGATGTCACCGCTAGGTTGCTCAAGAGCGAATACGGCGTCAAGCCGACCCCGCGCCCCTTGGCTCTGGCCACCACATTTGTGAAATCATCATTTGCGGCCGGATACCCAAAAAACGGCATATGGGCGGATTCTGTCCAGTAGATATGGAAATTGGCCCCGGGCGTCATTTCATTGCTTTTCCCATATCGCCATTTCCTGGAGGGGGGAAGCTTGGTCGGGGTGGCTTGAATGCCGATCGTCAGTTTCCATGTATCCGGCAATATCCATTTTTCCTTCGCAAATGACCAGACAATATCCATTGATTCAACCCCATGTTCCAAGCGCACCGCATCGTTGCGGCCAACCTTGTCCCAGGCTTCATCCGATTCCAGGACGCCGGAAATTCCCTTGTCCTCGTTCCCCAGCCAGACATAAATAGTCCATGGTCCCTCAAACGCCGCCACGCCTCCCGCCCCTTTGGAAACATCATCCTTCTGTTTGTGCTCCATCCATTCCTCAAGCGTGCCATATACCTCCCCGGTATAATTCTTCGGCCAATAGGAAAGTTTTGCCTTGTCCTCCTTGACAGGCAATCTCAGTTCCAGATGATCCACCTCCGTTTTTTCAAAGGGCTTCAATTGCATGTCATACCTGATCATCCCGTCATATTCGGCCGTGATCTTCATGGATAATGTCCCTATCTCGGACTCAGCCTCTGATTCCCACACAATCCGGTTCGCATCATCCGAAATCTTGCGGAAAGACTTCCCTTTCCACGTCACCGGTTTGCCATTCACTGTTGCCTCAAGCGCCATGGGCCGCGCCAGCAGTTCCTCGCCTCCGGAAAGGACACTTTTGACAAACCCGCTCTGGTCAAAAGTAATCTCACGGTTCCAGCAGCTGAATCCGGCTTCCGCCTGTTTCAGGCGGATGAAACCGTATTTTTCCAGCAATTTCTGGACGCCGGAAATAATATTTTTGACAAAACCGTATTGGCCAAAACGATCCCCCCATCGGCAGACGGCCCCCTTTTCCTTGATCGGCGTGTATGGTTTCGGCGGCATGGCGGTAATCCCGATCTTATTCCCGACCCAGATTGCCGGGCCGGGTGACTCAAGAACCGCTTCCCGCTTGCCAAGCACTTTGTCATCTTTATCCTGCAGAACAACGGTTACCTTGAACTTTCCCTTGGGAAAATTTCCCTTCGGAAATGAAGGACATGGAAAAACCCCTGTGCCTTGCCGGCCGGCTTTCAGGGTAATATCAGTTTTACCGCTTAAACCCTCCGGACCTTCCATCGCGGCCCGGCAGATATTCCCCGCTCCGGCAAAAAGGGGATGAATGCGAACTTCCAATGCCAGCTCCTTTTCCGTTGGCCGGGGCGTGATTTTTGCCAGGGTGATGGCCTTGACCGCCTCGCGCGGAATGTCCTGGCCGGCCTGGCGTTTGGCGCCGTTGGCAAAAGCCCAGGCAACTTCTTCATCACTCAACGCGCGGTTGTAAAGATACACTTCGTCAATTAATGTCTTTGCGTTCCGGCTTGTGGCTGTGGCCTTGAATTCCTGCGGGCTGGCGCCCGAGGCCGCGCTTGCCCAAGGATCATCCCCGATCCAGAATTTGGTCGTCTTCATTGCAATCGGTTTTGGCAGGGCATCCGGCCGGCATGCTTCCCCGTTAAAATACATGCGCACTTCGTTTTTATCCCATGCCATCACAACATGATTCCAGACCTTTGCGTTCCATTTTCCAAACGGCTTCCCCGACGTTATGGCCGCGGAACTGCCCGCATCCGCGACATAGGCGAGCAGATTTCCGACATGATGTCCGTATTTATAAATCATCAAAGTCCCTTCCGCCGCCTGTCCTTTTGAATCCGATATGCCGCCATCGCTCCCTGAAGCGACAAAAAAGCGGTGAAAGCCCCAGCACGGTATGGCCCAGTTCAGGGATTTGATCCACATTTCAATACTGCCTTCCGGTGTGGTAACATTGCCAACGCCGGAATATTCAACAAAAGCCCCGCCATCCCCGGCAAGAAGAGCCTTGCCGCGCAGTCCTTCCTGGAAATTCGCCGGTTTCCCGCCCGTGTTTCCCACGGCTTGTCCCGCGAAAACGGTTGCATCCACGGCCCCCTCAAACCCGGCATAAAATGTTACGCCGCCCTCCGCTCGCACATCGGTCAAAAACAGGCACACTAGCAGGCCCAATACTACAGTCCATGTTTTCATAATATCCTCTGCATTTGTTCTATCGGATTGTCTCACCGGAAATGGTAGATGGTGCCGGCGCGGATGGCTTCATACGCGCCCATGTCAACTGTGCCATAGCGGATGCGCGCCCGACCGTCCAGATCAACCGCGTTCGTCATCCAGGTCTCGTTGGAGCCCCGGTTGACACAGGGGGAATTGCCGGAAAGCCGGAAATTGCCCCCGGCAAAATTTGCAAACTGCGGATTGGTCACAATAATTCCCGCACCGGTAAATCCGGCATTTGTCCCAACGCAGGAATACTGGAGCGCATTGTAATTCGTGGGCGGATACATGTCATAGACGTCATTGGTCCCGCCCACGCCGTTGGAGGCAATCACGCAGGATGAGACCGTGATCCCGCCGTTGGTGTCCGCAAAGATTATCCCGGCCCCGTAATTGGTGCCGTAGTTGCTGGCGATCGTGCAGCTGCTCACTGATATTGTCCCGGTCCGGCCGCTCGTTCCGATCTGCATTCCCGCGAAATTGCCGTTGTTCGTGTTGTTGACAATCAGACAGTTCCGGACCTGGACATTTCTTACCGAGGTGCAGTTTATTCCGCCCATTTTGTTGTTCCGGACCACGCAGTTGGAAATAATGATAATTGAATAATTTGTCGTTACGCCTGTCAAATACACGCCAAGCCCGTTATTATTTTCAACAACGCAATTTATCATCTTGTTCGTCAAACTGTAGGCGGCCTCATAAGCGGACATTCTAAAGGCCGTGTTAGTATGGCCGGTTATGGTGGAATTATATATCTCCGCAGGATATATCGGCGTGTTGGGGCTGAGATAAACTCCGTCAATTGCTCCCGCTGATCCATAGTTGGCGGAAAACAGGCAATTCGTTATTATCCCAGATGCAAGATATATCGCCCCGCCCAGGACGGCTTCATTAACGGAGACGGTGCTGGAACTCAGATAAGCGCCATAAACTGAATATATGCCGCCGCCATAGCCGTTTGTCGCGGCGGAATTATTGCAGATCAGGCTTGATATTATTTTACCGTTGATGGCATAAATCCCGCCGCCGGACCTGTTTTGGGTGGCCAAAGGAGCGCCGACTATTCTGTTGTTGCTGACCACACAGCCATAAATCTCCCAGTCGGGATAATAGGGGTATGCACCACCCCGGCCGTATATGCCGGCGCCGGCGGGAGAGAGGGCGCTCGTTCCATTGGTCATGATATTGCCCGTGATCCGGCACGCCATGGCCGTGCCGCGCGGATTGATGTAAAGACCGGCGCCATAGACGGCCGCGCTGGCATTGGTGAGGGTGAAAGCGGTATTGTCGCGCACCGTGCAATTGGAAAGAATCCCGCCGCCGATCCATGCCCCCGCCCCTCCGGTTGAACAGACCGCGCCGTTGGAAAAGGTGAATCCGGAGACACGCGCCGAAAGGTTACTAAGGAATAAACAACGATTGTTGGTGGTGGCACCGGCCGCATCGGCAACAAAGCCGCCGTTGACAATCGTTACATCCGGCCCATTGGCGCTGCGCAATGTTATCTGGTTCGTAACGACGATTTGATTGGTAAGCACAAAAGTTCCATTGGAGACCCAGACCGTGTCATTGGCGCTGAGGGCCTTATCCACCGCCCATTGGATGTTGCTGGAGGCCGTGGCCCAGGTCAGAAAATCGCCGGTGTCCGTGCCATTGGTGGCCACATACCGGTCAGAGGCCCGGAGGGACAGAGTTCCAAACCAGAGCAGAGCGGTGAATATCAGAACAAGACTTAATCTGTTTTTTGACCGGAACCAGTTGAAGTTCATTCCCTCTCTTCTTTTGGGTTAAATTAAACTAATCGCAATTTTTATTATAACGATTGCCGGAACGGAGTCAAATTTGTCACATTATCCTCAATCTTTCAACGTAAATTCCTGGAACTTTGCCGCGCACGGCGGACCATCGGTCACAAGGAGTTTGCGCTCGCGCAGAATCCAGATGCGGGTGGATTGCGTCGCTGATCCGGCGGAACGATTATGCCGGCAGACTGATCCCGGATCCGGCGCGTGATAGGACAGCAGTTTTTTCATACCGTCCAGCGTAAATTCAATCTTCCCCTCGCGATAGACTTGTTCAACGGTTTCTTTGCGGGCGAGCCCCGGCCGCTGAGTTTCCGGCTTGTCGCGGCTGATCACATTGCCGGTAATATACAACCCGGTGCTGAAGGCAAAATCATCGCTGATTTCGGTTTTCCATTTCCGGTCAGCATCGCCTTCCACGTGAATGGCGCGGCCGGCGGCATCCGCAAACAGAGAAATGCCGGCTTTACCGAGGTGGCGATGGGCGCTGATGATGTTAAAAGCCTCGTCAAGGGTTTTGGCCTCCCGGGCGATGGCGTATTGAATAATATTCCCGTGGGTGCCGTCCTCCGTTCTATAATGCTGCTGGTGGGCGGAAACGCCTGTTTTGGCAATCCCGGCTTGATTTACCCAGTTGCTGGCCCATACGGTTCCAACGCGGCCCACGATGAGACAGGCTTGTCCCCGGCTGGGAACGATCCTGCGGACGAGTTGGTCCGTGAGTTCTTCCGGTTCGCAGTCAAGATTCTGGGCTAGCAAAGGACCAAGCTCGCTGTGGCGGAAAAAAACAGGGGTGCAACCGGAAATAACATTGAAATGGTTGTAAGCAAATATTTCCTCGTAAGTCATCCCCGCCCCTTTGGCAACGCCTTCTATTTCCTCGGCGATTTCGGGAAGTTTTTCCTCAACATATTTGCGGATGGAAGGCTTTAATTTGTCGGGAGTTTTTCCGCGCCTGACGCAATACTGCGCGTAACGCTGTTTGATGTCATCGGCAAAGGCGGCGCCATGCTTGATTCCGATTTCGCGCGGCCCGCCGCTGAGTTCAAGGTAACGCATCGCATGATCCTCTTTTAAAGAATATATTGATCGTTTGGAATAAAATCACAATATTGGACAATTGAATGTCCGTCAAAAAAAGTGGTATATTTGCCCAATAGGAGCCGTCCACTCGGCGATGCCAAGCTTCGTTACTCGTTCCGAAGCGTCAGAGTGAATAAGAGAAACTTTTGTTGTTTGTCATTCCCTCGAAAGAGGGAATCCAGGATTTAAGGAAAAGGCTTTGG
>Ga0074199_1000492_pt1 | contig 60170 bp, 50 predicted proteins | sample EPASupsiteSAE347_FD_64528 | JGI IMG/M metagenome (GOLD analysis project Ga0074199, IMG submission 64528) | Bioremediated contaminated groundwater from EPA Superfund site, New Mexico - Sample SAE3-47 | ecosystem: Environmental > Aquatic > Deep subsurface > Groundwater > Contaminated ... | reverse complement strand
CACCAATCAACCCGCAAGTCACCCCGCAAGTCACCCCGCAAGTCGAGAGACTTCTGGCAGTCTGTGATCATTCGATGTCCCGTAGAGAATTACAGCAAAAACTTAATCTCTCAGACCGGGAGCATTTTAGAGAGAACCATCTTTTGCCAGCTCTTAATGCAGGATTAATTGAACGTACCATCCCCGACACGCCCAACAGCCGGTTCCAGAAATACCGTCTCACAGAAAAAGGCCAGGGTCTGCTGAAGATCACCAAGAAATCATGAAAATCGTCGAACCAGACAAACTCCGTTCCATCAAGACACTCCCGGCCCTTCTTGCCTACCTCCGCGATGAACTGGACTGGCCGGTGGAGTCATTGGAATTGGATGAATTGACCTTCGATTGGAGCGCGGACCAGTTGCGCGTCAGTGATTCGCAGGCCCGCCGGCTTACGGCTGGAGTCATCCGCCAGCTTCGCCCCCTGGCCGCCGGACAGCCATGGGGCATTTTTGTCGTTGAATTTGCCGATGACACTTTCCGGCGCGGGGCCCTGCGCGAAATTCTGCGCGGCCTCGTGGCCAACCGCCGCCGCGATCCCACCTTGCCAGCCTGGCAGCATGACAATCTGCTCTTTATCTGTACCACCTGCGACTACGAACGCATAACCTTTGCCCATTACCGGGGCGAGAAGGCCCAGAAGGCGCGCCTGGCGCTGTTCGGCTGGCAGTGCGGCAGTTCGTATCTGCGGACGCTCTGCGAATTCAACCTGCCCGCCCTGCGCTGGCCGGAAGACGCCGCCGATACATCAGCCTGGCTCAAACAGTGGGCTTCCGCCTTTGACAAAGAACCGCTCACCAAGGAATTTTTCAAGGAAATCGCCAACTGGTATTTTTGGACGTTAAAAAATTGTCGATTTCCAAAGGACGCACCCAAAGAGGCTGACGGTTACGATCACATCAGCGTCATCCGTCTGATCACGCGGCTCATTTTTTGCTGGTTCATCCGCGAAAAAGGCCTGATCTCGGATGCCTTGTTCGATGAGCACAAACTGGCGGAAGCATTGCTTGAATTCGATCCTGGTAAAGTGAAAAACAAGGATTCGGTTTTCTATCGCGCGATTCTTCAGAATCTATTCTTTGCCACGTTGAATACGGAGATGGACAAACGCGGCTGGGCCAAAGAAGACCAGAACTTCATGGCTCACAATCTATACCGCCACAAAGAGTGTTTTCGGAAACCGGGCGAGGCGCTGGCTCTGTTCAAAAACATTCCATTCCTGAACGGCGGTCTGTTTGAATGTCTTGATAAGGATTTTGGCGAAAACGCCAAGCCGCGTTATCTGCGTATTGACGGTTTTTCCCGCCGTCCGGACAGCCAGCCGGTCGTACCGGATTTCCTGTTCTTCGGGCCGGAGCAGGAGGTAGATTTGAGCAAGGACTATGGCGATAAAAAGTTCCGGAAGGTGCGTGTGCGCGGACTGATTCAAACGCTCAACCATTACAAATTCACCATCGAGGAAAACACGCCTTTTGACCAAGAAGTCGCGCTCGATCCGGAACTCTGCGGTAAGGTGTTCGAGAATCTGCTCGCGGCCTATAATCCCGAAACCGGCACCACCGCCCGGAAAGCCACCGGCTCGTTCTATACCCCGCGCGAGATCGTGGATTACATGGTGGATAAATCGCTGGTAGCGTTTCTGAATGGGATTCTCATCACCGAGAACAAGGATGGCACTGAGAAGAAACTCCGCCAACTTCTGGCTTACACCGACGAGTTGCACGGATTCAACGAAGCAGAGACGGAAAAACTGATTGATGCGATTGATCATTTGAAGGCTCTTGACCCGGCGGTTGGTTCCGGAGCTTTTCCAATGGGCATTCTGCACAAACTGGTGCATGTGCTGAAAAAACTGGACCCGGACAATGAGCGCTGGAAAGCCAAGCAAATCGCCAAACTTGACGATGTTGTTATGCGCGAGGAGGCCGAGCGAGTCTTCCGTGACAACTACGACGACTATGGCCGCAAACTTTTCTTGATTGAAAACTGTATTTACGGCGTGGACATTCAGCCCATCGCCGTCCAAATCGCCAAGATGCGGTTTTTCATTTCGCTCATTGTGGATCAGAAGGTGAACCCGGAGGCGCCGAACCTGGGAGTGCGCGCTCTGCCGAACTTAGAAACCAAATTTGTTGCCGCTAATACTCTGATCGGCATCCATCGTCCCGAGCAGATGTTACTGCGCAATCCGGCCATTGACAAGAAAGAGGCAGAATTGCGACAGGTTCGGGAAAAACATTTCAACGCCAAAACCCCTGCCAACAAAGCCAAATGGCGTGAACAGGACAAGAAACTTCGCACTGAAATCGCCGAAATGCTCAAGACCGACGGTTGGGATGACAAGACCGCCAAACAACTCGCCGCCTGGGACCCCTACGGTCAGAACACCTCCGCCGGCTTTTTTGATCCCGAATGGATGTTCGGGATTACAAGCGGCTTCGATGTAGTGATTGGAAATCCACCGTATGTACGGGTGGATGACATTCAGCCTGAGCAACGCGAAACGTATCGAGATACCTTTCGGGTAACTGAGGGCAAGTACGATCTATACTTTCTTTTCTTCGAAAAAGGATTCTCTTTAAGAAATTGTAGTGGAGTTCTTGCGTACATTTCTCCAAACAAGTTTTGCGCAGCGATATCGGCGCGTAGTCTGCGAAGACTTATGTTTGAATCGTCTAAACGTGTCGATATCGCGAGCACATCTAAACTTGGCGTTTTCGAAGATGCCGCAAACTATCCTGTGATATCGTTGTGTTTTGCCGTGGAAGATCGTCGGCTACTCAGCGTGAGACAGGCCGAATCGTTAGATGCAATTGATCAGTCCACTTTCAAAAGTTATAAGATTCCAGTCTCCAGACTTGATGATCTTCCGGATCTGACAATCCCAATAAACGTCTCGCAAGAAGAAGTAAATCTTGTTCTTCGACTCCGCAAGATGCATCCACGAATGGGCGCATCTGCGGCCTTTTCGGAAGGATTGCGAATACCTGCATCATACGAGAGCGACAAGAGGCTTGAGTGCCTGGTTGTAAAGCAGTACCAATTTGAGCGATGGATACCGATCCGAGATGGTTCATGGGTGAGTAAAAAGAATCTGGACAAAGTGATTTCAGAAACATCTGAGAGGTACCGGAGAATAATGCAGGATAAAGTGGTTTTGGCAGAAGACGGTCTTGCCATAACAGCGACGTTAGATGATCGCCAAACGATTCCCCAAGGTGGGGTGTATTTCGGTGTACCCTTGACGAAGGATATCAGACTGGAATACTTATTGGGGGTTCTTAACTCTTGTCTGGCTTCGACTCTGTATAGGATTCTTTTTAGTGGCATGCACATGGGCGGGGGGTACATGCGCTATCGGACTGTATTCCTGGAGGAGCTTCCGTTCCCCGTCGCTGAACCTAAGACGCAGTCGGAGGTGGCGCAACGCGTTCGAAGTATCCTTGCAGCCAAGAAAGCCGACCCTTCGGCGGACACGTTGGCACTGGAACGGGAGATTGACGAGCGGGTTTATCGGCTCTACGGACTGACGCCAGAGGAAATCAAGATTGTGGAGAGCGAAAAATGACTGAATCCGGAAATGCAACCGCGAAGTCGTTGGTGCCGGATTTGCTCACAACTCAGAGAGACATCGTTGAACTCGAAAGAACGTCGCGCGAAAAGGCGCTGATAGAAGCACTTTCGGATAAAGCACCATTATTGGCACGTTGTTACACCGGTTCACTGCAAACTCTAAACCAGATTGCTAACCCTGATCGTTTCGCGCTTGCAGCCCATGGGTTAAGGGAAATCATAGAAAAATTGCCGGAACAGATTGTAATAGAGCTTCCAGCCCATCACGAAAACTTGAAACAACAGGTACGTACATTAAATGAGAAGTGGGACCAAATGTTGCGAAATACTCAGGCGCGGATAAATGGGGAGTGGAACGATAGATCGGATAAACATTTGCGCTCATTTCTTGATAAGCTCTTGGAATTTTTCAGTTGGTTCGAGCAATCCTTTCCGCGGAGAAAGAAAGAAATTGCAGCTGTTTTGACTCGTCTGGATGGAGCGCACCAACCGCTACCTGAACCACTGCAAGAACACAACGTGGATTATTGGGATGCAATGAAGACATTTTTTGTCAGTGTCTGCCATCATCGAAAAGTGACTGACGACACGGAATTTCGTCGATGGCTAGTTGCATTCGAGGATTTTCTTCTGAACCGACTTCGTCCAAGAACGTATGCTGACTACGATGAAATTGATGGCATATTAACAAAAGGGCGCAAGGAATGATTCCGGATCAAGACCAACTCAATAGAGCATTTGGATTGATGTGCAAGCAATCGGCCAATGTTCAGTATTTCTTCTTCAAGCTGGATGATCCCGACTGGCTGTTTGTACTTAAGGATCGAGACTTGTTCAGACACCCGCCTTCCATGATTCCCGACTTACATGGTAATCTCCGAATCAGCGGTAATTGGCCGCAAGCTGATTATCTCAAACGCATGGCAAAGAAAGGCGATTATACTGTTCAGAAGCAGGTGCTTGAAATTATGTTGGAAGTTGGCAAAACCAACAATTATTTCATCCATCGGGATTTTGCAGAAACGGCTTTGGCAATGCCGACAGACTTGGCCGTGAAATGGGCTAAACATGAAGCGAAATGGCTCCGCGATGGCAATAACATGTTTAGATACCTTGAGGATAGACTGGGGCAACTGGCATCAAAACTGGCAAAAGAAGGACAATCTGACGTTGCCCTGAAACTGGCGGCAGAATTACTATCTGTTTTTCCAGATCCCGAAGCTGACAAGAAAGCGCATCCAAAAGACGAGGCCGAAAAAATCGCATATTCGTCTCTTCAACCGCAAATTCGCACTGACCAATACAATTACGAGCAGATCTTAAAACAAAATATTCCGGATATGGTGAATTCAGCACCTTTTGAAACTCTCGGACTCCTCTGCAAGCTTCTTGACAAGTTTATTCTCTGTTCCCAAAGGGAAGGAGATAAACATAAACCGTATGACTTCACCTCTGTCACCCGGCCAGCTATTGAAGATCATGAGCAAAATAACAATAACGACCATACAATTGATGGTTCGTTAATAACAGCTGTTCGTGATACAGCAGAAAAGATATGCAAAGAACAACCGGCAAAGACACAAGAAATGGTGGAGAAAGTCGAAAGCTTTGGTTGGAATATTTTTAGGCGAATTGGCCTACATTTACTGCGTGTTGTTGAGAACCCGCCCATTGACATGGTAGAAAAACGGCTATTAAACGAAGAACTATTCAATTATGTAGGGACTCATCACGAGTATTTTCATTTAACAAAGAAATATTTTGGTAAGTTGTCTGCAGAATCGAAGACAAGAATCCTTCGATGGATTGACGAAACAAAGAAGGAAAAAGAGTATCAAGAAGAACATGATTCCGAACTTACATCGGAGAAAAAAGAAAGACAGATAAAATATTGGCAATACCGTAAACTCATCCCCATCCAGGAATATCTGACGGGCGAATGGAAAGCCCGATTCGATGCTTTGAAGCAGGAACTTAAGGAACCTGAAATCCCACCTGATTTCCATTCTTATATGAGTTCAATGTGGGAAGGGCCGCAAAGTCCAAAGAAACATGAAGATCTTGCGCAGATGTCCATGAATGAAAGGATTGAGTATTTAAAGACATGGAAACCGTCGGGCGAGTGGATGGCGCCGACACCTGACGGATTAGGGGGAGTTCTTGGGGCGCTTGTTGCCGAAAATCCAGAAATATATGCCACGGAAATAGAGCGATTTATGGACAAGGATATTGATCCCACCTATATCCGCCACACGATTTCAGGTTTCTGTCAGGCTCTTGAGAAGGGAAAGGTATTGCCTTACGCTTTGTTGTTCAAACTTTGTAAATGGATTGTGGATCAGCCCGCCAAAATCCCAGGACGGGTTGTGCCAAAGCAACTCAGGGATGGCATCGAAATGGACGCAGATTGGCGGAGCACAAGGAGAGAGATTGCCCGGCTGTTTGAAAAGGTGTTTGATGATAAAATGAAACTCCCGTTTGAACTTCGTGACGAGGCATGGGTAATCATCAAACCGTTGGCTGACGATTCCGAGCCGAGTCTTGAATATGAGACAAAATACGGCGGGAATAATATGGATCCATTGACTCTATCCATCAATACTGTTCGTGGCAAAGCACTTCATGGAGTCATAGACTATGCCCTCTGGGTCTGCCGGAACATTAAAGACGATATTCAAAAGCGAGAACAACGACCGCCAAGTTTTAGAGATATGCCGGAAGTGGCTAATGTCTTGAAAACACATCTTGATCTTGAAAACGACAAATCACAGACAAGTCGGGCAGTCTTCGGGCAGTGGTTACCACAGCTTGTGAACATTGATAAAGAGTGGGTAAAATCAAATCTTGCTCAAATCTTTCCACACGAACCGGATTTCAAACAACTTCGTGATGCTACTTGGAACACTTATCTTATGTATTCCGGACTTTATAATTCAGTTTTTGAGGTTATTCAGAATATCTACGAAGAAGAAGTAAAAAGTCTTGCCGGAAAAACCATCAAGGAAGACTCCTACAAAACTCCCGAAATCCGTTTATCTGAACATGTCGTCGTTCTCTATGCACGGGAAAAGATTGATCTAAATGAAGGCGGTTTGATTGACACGATATTTCGATCAGCGTCAGATGAACTGAAGTATCATATGATGGATTTTATCGGAAGAAGCTTGCAGGGCGAAAAGGATCTCAAGAAAAACGTGGTGGCTCTGTTTAAACAATTATGGGAATGGAGAATCCAGATGGTCGGCGGTATCGAGAAGATGCCATTGAAGGAACTTTCAGCTTTTGGATGGTGGTTTGCATCAGGAAAATTTGAAAACTCCTGGGCTTTCGCTTATCTTGAGAAAGTCTTGCAACGAGTTGGAATAAGCCGATCAAACCTTTACGTGTTCGAATATATGAGCAAGGTGTTTCCGGCATATCCCAAGGAATCTTTGCGTTGTCTCCTTCTCTTTATTGATAAAAATGATGATCCTTGGTTCTTCTTCGGCACTCATAAACAAAAAAAGGTGTGGTCTATCCTTGAACAGGCAATGAATTCGTTAGACGACAATAGCCACAGCAAAGCAGAAGAGATTATTCACCTGCTCGGTTCCAAAGGATATCTGGATTACCGTAAGCTTCTTAAAAAATCTGAACGACAGGGTCCTGCAAATAGCAAATAAGCCGGTTTAGATGTGGTAAAGTGCGTCGTTTCCGTCTTCGCCACTGGCATGGCTGTTTGCGATGTGTAAATATGCTTGCGTTTAGTGACGCTATGTGAAAGTATGCCTGCATATGGTTAAGCGAAAATATTGGCTTAAAAGGATCGAATCGGCCTGGCGCAAGCATAACGTTGTCTGGCTGGCGGGGGTGCGGCGCGTGGGCAAAACGATGCTTTGCCGCTCGCTTGCGCATGTAGAGTATTTCGACTGCGAGCGGCCACGGGTTCGCCAGCAAATGGAGGACCCGGAAGCGTTCCTCGAAAGCCTACGCGGCAAGCGGGTGGCGCTGGACGAAATCCACCGATTGGCAAATCCATCGGAACTTCTCAAAATCGCGGCCGATCACTTCCCCGACGTTCACATCGTGGCTACTGGGTCATCCAGCCTGGGCGCTTCGTCCAAATTCGGCGATACCCTGACAGGACGGAAAACCGATGTTCGGTTGACGCCGATGATTTTGGCCGACCTCGACGATTTCAGGGATGCCGGTTTGTCGCACCGCATGCTCCACGGCGGGTTACCTCCTTTCTTCATGGCCGAAACTGCGCCGGAAACCGAGATTCAGGATTGGCTGGATGCCTATTGGGCCAAAGACATCCAGACGCTGTTTCGCCTCGAACGCCGGGCCTCATTCCAAAAATTCTTCGAACTGCTCATGGCGCAAAGCGGCGGGATCTTTGAGGCTTCGAACTTCGCAACCCCTTGCGAGGTGAGCCGTCCGACCATTGCCAACTATTTGAGCGTACTGGAGGCCACCTATGTAGCGCATGTGTTGCGGCCTTTCAGCACACGCCGTACCTCCGAGATCGTCTCCGCACCAAAGGTCTATGGATTTGACACCGGCTTCGTGTGCGCTTTGCGCGGGTGGGATCGTCTCCGCGCCGACGATATGGGATATCTCTGGGAGCACCTGGTTCTCAATGAATTACTTGCCCGCGTCGGACGGCCAGGGCTCGGCTATTGGCGCGATAAACGCGGGCACGAGGTGGATTTCGTTTTTGCCCGCCGCGGCAAGAATCCGATGGCCATCGAGTGCAAGTGGCGCGCGGCGCGCTTCGATCCGGCGGCCCTGCAATCGTTTCGTCGGTTGTATCCGAAAGGACGGAACTTCATCGTCGCACAAGATGTGGAACGTCCGTTCAAGAGGCGTTTTCCCGAGGTGGAGGCCACCTTTTGCCCGCTCGATTCCTTGATCGAACTGCTTGCAGGAGAATAACGTACATGGAGTCCCGAGGGTCACCCATTAAAGGCCAAGTCAGCGCATGATGCCGGAATCCAAATCGGAAAGCATTCTTTACCAGACGGAGGATAACCGGACGCGCATCGAGGTGCGGCTGGAGAACGCAACGGTCTGGCTGACGCAGAAGCTCATGGCCGAGCTTTTCCAGAAGGATGTTCGCACCATCAACGAGCACATTCAGAATATTTTCGAGGAGCGCGAGTTGTCGCCGGATTCAGTTATCCGGAAATTCCGGATAACTGAAGCGCTGGTTTCGCGAGGAGAATATGGGGCGCATCCGGAATTATAGCATTTATCAGGGGCTACAGAATCGGGCGGCGTGTCTCGCCAATCGCCATTTGAATCGGTGGACAAACCAGTGTCCGTAACTTCGCTTTTCGCGACTCCGAGAACATTCCAACATTCTGCAGAATGTTGGAATGTTCTCGGGAAGGGGAAGCTCCGCACGTCTAATTTGTGCCACGGCAGACCAACCGGAAATAACAGGCTTGTCTGGAAGGCGGGAACACGGTATTAATCCGAACGAAACTTCCATAGTGATGGAGAAACTTGAAATGATTCTGTTTTTTGACTTAGAGACAACCGGGCTTCCTGCCCGTCGCCAAGCGCATTACTCCGAACTCAGCGTCTGGCCACGTATCGTGTCGCTCAGTTGGGCGCTGTTTTGCGGGTCAAACGCGAAGGTGAAGCATTACTGCACAATTATCCGACCTGATGGCTTTACCATTCCTGCAGAAGCGACAAGGATTCATGGCATTACAACAGAACGTGCTCTTTGTGAAGGCGCACATCTTCACGCAATACTTGCCTCGCTATTGCAGGATATAAAATTGCACAGGCCAAAACTCATTGTGGCACACAATATGGATTTCGACCGCCCCATTTTACTATCCGAGTTTCTGCGACTGGGTCTGGACGACTCGCTTGCGAGTCTGCCCACGTTCTGCACAATGGCCTGTACGACGCAACTTTGTCGTATCCCGCGCGCCGGTGGAGGCTATAAATGGCCTACATTGGATGAACTCCATCGTCATCTTTTTAGAACCGGCATTGAGGGGGCACACGATGCTGGTTCAGACGTCCTGTCGTGCGCAAGGTGTTTCTTCAAGCTCCAGAAGATGGGATTGACGGCGTATTGATTGAATATACACCCGTCCTGTCAGGGCTGTGTCATTCTTCCCCGCGAACGCCGCGTGAGGGCACGCGGCCTTCCAAAATAACCGAAATTGTAGGCCCGGTGCCCTCGCCGGGCGCGGACTGGCCGAGAATGACGCAGCCCTGCCCGTCCTATTCCCCGTGCGGTAAATTTGCTTGCCGGAACAGGGGGAATCCTTAACAATACCTTCGTTCGGTTATGGTGGAGTAGGGCAAATAACCTTCTCGGCGTCCTGATCGCCGGGCGTGTCGCATGAAAAAACGAATCAATCTCAAGGGCCGCAGTCTGTTGAAGCTCTCCGATCTATCGGATGCCGAGATGCTGTACTTGCTGGATTTGGCGGACCGCCTGAAGCGCAAGAAACAACGGGGGGTGCGCGGCAATCTGTTGGCGCGGAAAAACATCGCGCTGATTTATGAAAAAGCGTCCACCCGGACGCGTTCGGCCTTCACCGTGGCGGCGGTGGACGAAGGCGGCAGCGTGGAATTTCTGGGCCACCATGACATTCATTTGGGCAAGAAGGAATCCATCAAGGATTCCGCGCGCGTATTGGGCCGCATGTTCGATGCCATCCAGTTCCGGGGCTTCAAGCAGGAAACCGTGGAAACCCTGGCGCGCTATGCCGGTGTGCCGGTCTGGAATGGCCTGACGGACGACGCCCATCCCACGCAAGCGCTGGCAGACTTGATGACCATGCGCGAGTATTTCCACCGTTTGAAAGGCCTGAAGGTGGTCTATATGGGCGACGGCCGCAACAATGTGTGTCTTTCCCTCATGATGGGGTGTGCCAAGGCGGGCGCCAATTTTGTGGATTGCACACCGCCGGAACTGGCGCCCTCCAAGGTATGTTTGGACGATGTCCAGGCCGTAGCGCGCCGGAACGCCTGCGCCGTAACAGTGAACCATGACCCGGTCAAGGCCGTGATCGGCGCCCAGGTCATTTACACGGATGTCTGGATCTCCATGGGCGAGGAAGCCAAATTTGACGAGCGATTACGGCTTCTTAAACCCTATCAGGTCAATATGGACCTCATGCGCCGAACCGGCAACGTAGATCGGGACGGCGTTATTTTCCTGCACTGTTTGCCGGCCTTCCATAACCACGAGACCGAACTAACCCGTAAGATCGGGGCGCTGGAAGTCACGGAAGAGGTGTTTGAGGCGCCGTTTTCCAAGGTGTTTGACCAGGCGGAGAACCGGATGCACACCATCAAGGCCTTGATGGTGGCGACTCTAACTGGATGTTAAGGGATTTTCCGCCATAGGCGGATCCGCCTCCGGCGGACAAAGTATGGACTGGATTCCCGCTTGCGCGGGAATGACAGAATGGCGACGCGTAATTGTCATTCCCGATCTAATCGGGAATCCAGAAAAGTTGCCGCTTTTGGCGGCCTAATGTAAAGGCGATAGCAAGCGATGAGTTCGACACTTCGCACGCTGGCGGAAATGGCATGGGATGACCTGCAGGGCCTTGCGCCGCAGGAAAAAGCAGAGTGCTTCAATGTGGGTCTGCGCCCCTTCCATGTGTTAATGGCCCAGCAGTTCACGCGGCCGCTGTTGGAGGAATTGGGCGTGATGGCCACCCGCATTCGCCAGATTGCCAAGAGCAAAACCGGCATGGATTTCCTGCGTAGCCTGCTATCGCACCGGACGGCAATGCTCTATTTTTCGCAGCCCAGCACGCGCACGTTCCTTTCCTTTCATTCCGCCTGCCAGATCCTGGGCATGAAAACAGTGGAAGTGCGCGATACCTCCACGTCCAGCGAAATGAAAGGCGAAACCCAGGAGGATTCCATCCGCACGTTCAGCTCGTTTGCCGATGTCATTATCATGCGCAGTGCCGTGGGGGGGCTCGCGGAAAAAATGGCCTGGGTGCTTTCCAACACCGAACGGCCTGTGCCGATCATCAGCGCCGGTTCCGGCAAGGATCAGCACCCGACCCAGGCGCTGCTCGATATCTACACCCTTCAGCGCAGTTTCGAAACGCGCGGCGGCATAGACCGTAAGAAAGTGGTATTCGTGGGCGACCTCGCCCGGGGCCGCACCGTGCGCTCCCTGGCGTTACTGCTGGCCCGTTACCAGGGCGTAAAACAATACTTTATTGCGCCGCCGCAGTTGCAGATCAAGGAGGACATCCTCGCGCTCCTGCGCAAAGCCCGTGCCGAGTTCGAGGTCGGCAGCGATTTTGAAAAGGTCATCCCGGAGGCCGATGCCATCTATATGACGCGTATCCAGGATGAATGGGATGAAAAGACGGGTGAAAGCGGCAAGCTCGATATTTCCAAATTCAGCTTTACGGCGGAGCACCTCAAGATTCTTCAACCGCATGCCGTGATCATGCATCCCTTGCCACGCCGCCAGGAAATCGCCATCGCCGTGGACCGCGATCCGCGCGCCGTCTATTGGCGCCAGGTGCGCAACGGCATGTGGATTCGCGTGGCCCTGCTGGCCTCGATCTTCGAATGCTTCGAGACAATTCGCGAATTCCAGGACGTCAGCGCGCCTTGATTTGCCCCGCCTTGGCCAGACTGCGGGCCTCGACGCTTTGGATTTCCACAAATCCCTGCGAGCTGACGGGGTTTAATCCCCGGCTTGCTTCCATGGAAGAATCCGCCGGATTATAGAGCGATGCGGGGCAATCGGTCAGCTTCTGAAAATAAATATTGCCCTTGTAAAGTCCCACCTGAACGGTGCCGGTGGCGGATGCGGCCATGACATTTATGGCAGCCTGCGCGGCGCGCGTGGCCGGATCGAAATATCGGCCGTCATAGATCTGGTTGGCCACCAGATTCGAGAGATGTTTGAACAACAAGGTGGCGCGCCGGTCCATGGTCGCCTGGTAAACACACTCCAGGCAACGTCCCAGCAGTTCCATGCCGGGCGCCTCATAGACGCCGCGGCTCTTGATTCCGATGACCCGGTTTTCCAGGGCGTTCTTCATGCCGATGCCGTTGCGTCCGCCGATCCGGTTGGCCGTTTGCATGGCCTCCAGGGGTGCGACTTTTTTGCCGTTGATGCGGATGGCGCGGGCCTTCTCGAAATGCACGCTAAAGCGCTCCACTTTGTTGGGGGCCTTGTCGGGCCACACACCCATTGTGGGGGTTACAATCGTACAGGGGGTTTGGAGGCTCTCCAAGTCCTCGGCTTCGTGCGAGAGGCCCGCCAAGTTGGCGTCAGTGGAATATCTTTTCTTGCCGGAAGCTTTGGCCGCCATGCCGAAGCCCTTGAGATAGGCCGCCATCTGGGTGCGGCCGGGAAATTCGCGCAGTAGTTCCGGATCGCGCCAGGGTGCATACACGTTCATTCCGGGGGCCAGTACGTTGGTGTAGCGCTCGAAGCGCACCTGGTCGTTGCCCCGCCCGGTGGCCCCATGCGCCAGAACGGTACAGCCGCGCTTTTTCATTTCGGGGATCAGGCCCTGTACCGTCACCGCCCGCGCGACGCCAGTGCTGTTCCAGTAGCCGCCATCATACATGGCCTGGGCCTTGATGACCTCGAAACAGGCCTCAGCCATTGAGCGCTTGAGGTCCACGATTACCGTGCTTGCGCCGCAGGGCGCCATGCGGGTCTTGATGGCGCGGATATCGGATTCGTCCGGCTGGCCGAGGTCCGCCGTGAAGCACACGACGTCAATCCCCAGATCCACGAGCTTTTTGGTTATGGTCCGGCTATCCAGGCCGCCGGAAACGCACAGGCCGACTTTTTCGTTCTTAAGTTCATTGATCGTCATAAGAATTTCCTTTCTCCAAAAACCCGTTGAATGGCGGTGCAGGTGATTTCCTTGATGGTGGCTTCGCTCACGCCCCAGTAGGGCAGAATGTCTTCCACCAGCGAACGGTACAGGCAGAGCGAAGGATAGCCGGATTCATAGGGTGGGTACAGTTTTTCGCTGATGGCGTGGGGTGCATGGTCCGTTTCAATCCAGTCAATCTCGCCGTGCTTGAGTGCCTGGCGCAGGGCGATTGTGTCCGCCAACTCGCGCAACGGCGGGTTGACCTTGTACAACACGCCTTCCTGGCCTTTCATGTGGTCCGATGACCACATCAAATGGTGCGGCGTGACGCCGCAGGTGATTTTCAAGTACTGCCGCGCGGCCTTGACAAGCTCCAGCGATGCCGCCGTCGAAATGTGGCAGATGTGCAACGTCCCCTTGAAATTCGCCGCCCGGGCGAACGCGATCTGGTCGGCAATCGAAGCCGTTTCCGCCTGGGGCGGGCGGGCCAGGCTGTGACTGGCTGGCCGTGCGGCATCGAAACTGCGGGTGAACAAAGCTTCCTTTTCGGCATGCACGGCCAATACGCCCTGGTAATCGGCGGCGGCCAGGATCGCGTATACTTTCCGCTGGTCTGCCTCGTGCGCCAGGGCGAGGGCGCCCACCGAACGGCCGGCATAGAGTTTGATACCGACGACCTGGTTGCAGCGGTTGACCAAGCCGGCGGCTTCGCGCAATTGCCGTTCGTCGGCCGTGGCGCCCAGATAAAGCCGGTAGCGTTTCAGGTCATCGCGCGGTACGAGCGCCAGACGCGCCTCCATGTCGCTCTCCGTCAGGAGCGGCGGGTCCGTGTTGGGCATGTCGAAAATCATGTCCACGCCTTGCTCCTTGCACAGCTTCAGGACGTGGGCAATCGTTTCCTTGTAAGCCTGTTTGCCGTCACGGCAGTGGACATGGGGATCAATTCTCATGGCGTGTTCACGATGCGCTCGAGGTCGGCGCTAATCCGGGTGTACGTGTTGATAATCTTGGCGGCCTTGGCGCGGGTCTTTGGGTCCTGATAAAATTGACGGAAGTAGTCCGGATGGTTCAGCAGGGCGCGTTCGGCCCAGGCGTCCCGGTTGTCCTGGCGCGCGACAAGTTCCTTGTGAAGCGCCGCGGAAACATGTCCAGTTTCCCGCGCGATGCCCCAAGCGTGTGCGTCTAATGGCACAACCGCGAACAGCCGGAGTCCCAATTTTTTAAGAACGGTGAACCCGTCTTCCATGCGGTCCACGAACGAAACCACCCCTGCCAGCCGGCCGCCGCCTTGCTCAATGATCGGTTTCCAGTAATCCCGCACCGACGAGCCCTCATTGTTAAGGTCGGCTACGTGGAGAAAGGTTTGTCCCGCGATATCGGCGCCCAGCACCTTGCCGTTTTTGTACATCTTGAGATGCGGTTTGCGCAGGGCGATGGCAACCGGATTGGAGAAATCCCAGTCGCGCGTCTCACCGCCGGAAATGGCGTCAAAAGCGCCGGCCTGCGCTTGAATCAGGTCAACGAGCGACTGGATGGCCGCGGCATAAGCAAGCCCATCCTTTTCCACGGTGGTGCTCTGGATATAGTAAGGGCCCACCTGGCCGGAGGTATAAGGGAACCAGGGCGTACGCTCATCCACGAACCGGAAAGCGCCGGTATTCAGCAGGTTTCGCAGGTTGGTTGCCTGTATTGAAATGGCATCAAACGCAGTCATGGTCGGCATCGTTTCCCCTGTTTGTGTTCCATACCATACTAAACGTGGGGTGCGGATGCAATCCCGGTAAAAGCACCTTGCAGAGCGGTCGTATCCATGCCGGAAGGCGCGATCCGGCTCATCCTGCTGTCTGTGCCGGTGTCCTGCGGCGGATCAAGAGTTTCTCCAGTTCGACCACCCAGAACAGCGTCGAGCTCAAGATGATGCAGATAGTCAGCTCGAGGGCTGACAACGGCACGGTCTGGAAGAACTTTTGGAGGAAAGGCACATACACCAGAGCCAACTGCAATATGATCGTCAGCAATACCGCTCCCAGCAGGGGCTTATTGGACAGCAAGCCCAGGGTAAACAGCGATTGCCGATGGGACCTGATCGCGAGGACCTGTGCCAGCTGAAGGAACGTCAGTGTCGTAAAAACAATGGTACGGAAATGCTTGATGACATTATGATCGCTGAAATACGCTTCGCCCAGACTGGCATCCCAGTAACCGATCCCCAATGACACTACGCACATCAGGAGGCCCACCCATAGAATGTGCCAGCCCATGCCTTCGCCAAAGATGTTGTCCGTCATGCGCCGCGGCCGGCGGCGCATAATATCGCGTTCGGCCGGCTCAATACTGAGAGCCAGAGCCGGCAGGCCGTCCGTCACCAGGTTCATCCAAAGAATCTGGATCGGCAGTAAAGGCAAGGGCATTCCCAGGAACGGCGCTACCAGCATGACCCACAACTCGCCGGAATTCGTGCTCAGAAGGTATTTGATGAATTTCCTGATGTTGTCGTAAATGACGCGCCCCTCCTCGACGGCGGCGACAATCGTGGCAAAATTGTCGTCCAGCAAGACCATGTCGGCCGCCTCCTTGGTAACATCGGTGCCGGTGATGCCCATGGCCACGCCGATGTCCGCCTTGCGGAGCGCGGGCGCATCGTTGACCCCGTCGCCGGTCATGGCAACAACATGCCCGTGTCGCTGTAATGCCTGGACGATTTTGAGCTTATGTTCCGGGGAAACGCGCGCGTAGATGGCCACGTCTTCAACCCGATTGCAAAGCTCTTCGATCGATAATTTGTCGAGATCGGTCCCCGTTAAAACCGCATTGTTGGAGGCGATGCCCAACTGCCGGGCAATTTCCTGGGCGGTCAAGGGGTGGTCGCCGGTGATCATCACCGGCCGTATTCCGGCCGCTTTGCAGGTTTGGACCGCGTCCCGTACCTCCTGGCGCGGCGGATCAATCATGCCGACCAAGCCGAGAAAAACCAGATCGCGCTCCAAATCCTGTTTGATTACTTCGCCATTCAGCAGGCGGAAAGCAACACCCAGCACGCGCATGCCGAGCTGTGCGAGGCCGTCATTAGCGGCAAGTAATTCCTTGTGCCTGTCGGCGCTCATCGGTTGCGGGCCCTGTGCCGTCCAGACTTTGGCGCATACTCCCAGCAGGCCGTCAACCGCGCCTTTGCAGAAGGCCACCTTGGTCATGCTGCCGGCGCCATCGGCCTGCATCGCATGGGCGATATCCGGTCGGATGGCCTGGCCGATGCCATGAACGGTCGTCATCCGCTTGCGATCCGAATCGAACGGGATTTCGTCCACGCGCGGAAAAACCTGTTCCAACTCATGCTTGAACAATCCCATGGAGGCGGCTGTCACCACCAGCGCGCCCTCGGTCGGATCGCCGAGGGCCAGCAGTTTTTCGTGATGGGCGGCGCGAGCCTTCAAGACGGCATCGTTACAAAGCGCGCCGGCCGTTAAAAGCAGGGCGATGCCCGGGTGCCCGTCCGGCAGGGGGCGCCGATCTTCTTTGCCCTCCAGAATCGGGCCATTGCGTTTCAGGCGTTCCGTCAGGTCAATTCTATCCCCGCCCACGTTTAATACCGTGACGGCCATGCGATTCTCCGTCAACGTGCCGGTTTTGTCGGAGCAGATGACCGTAACCGATCCCAGCGTTTCCACCGCCAACAGTTTGCGAATCAACGTTCGCCGCGAAAGCATCCGTTGTGCGCCAAGGGCCAGCGCGATCGTCACCACCGCCGGCAAACCCTCGGGCACGGCGGCAACCGCCATGCTGATGGCGGTAAGAAACATGAGCTTGAGGTTCGCGATGTTCGTGCCGCCGCGAATCAGCCCTTGCACAAAGATGATGGCCACCAGGGCCAGGGCCGTAATCGCCAAACCTTTGCCCAGTTGGCTGAGCCGCTTTTGCAAAGGAGTGGCCTCCCGTTTAACGCTCTGCATCATTGTGGCGATGCCACCCAGTTCCGTACGCATGCCGGTGTCGGTGATCAAGGCAACGCCGCGGCCGTAGGTGACGATCGTTCCCATATAGGCCATGTTGCGACGATCCCCCAACGCAACAGCCTCGCCCATGAGCGGGTTGGAATTCTTTTCCACCGGCTCCGACTCGCCGGTAAGCGCCGCTTCCTGCACGCGCAGGTTGGCCGTCTCCAGCAAGCGGCAATCGGACGGCACAAGGTTGCCGGCTTCCAGGATAAGAATGTCGCCCGGCACCAAGTCGCGCGAAGAAATCTCCTGCACGCCGCCGTTGCGCCGCACCTTGACAGTCGGCACGGACAATTTTTTGAGAGCCGCCATTGCCTTTTCGGCCCGGTATTCCTGGATGAGACCAAGCAGTGCGTTCAGCACGACAATAAAAAATATAACCGCGGCATCCGCATATTCTTCCATGGCGGCGGAAACAACGGCGGCGATTATCAAGATGATAATCAGAATGCCCGTGAATTGCTCCCACAGGATCACCCACGGACTCTTGATCCCCCGTTCCACCAGAGCGTTGGGACCGAAAGTAGCCAGACGATTTTGGGCTTCCTGATCGCTCAAGCCGTGAGCGGCATTGGAGTTGAGTTTGGTCAAAGATTCAGCGTTCGAAAGTTTCCACCAAGCGTCCATGTCGCATGTCTCCTATGTCTTGTGAATAAAAGTAAATATCATACAGACCACTGCAATCCGAGGCAACAATAACCGGCGGGCATTGTCCTTTGAAGCAGGGCTGCGTCATTCTCGCGGCTCACCAGGGACGGTTCGCCCTACCTGCCCGGAATTCATCGATAATAGGTAGGGCGAGGCCTCCGGCTGAGCCGCAATACACGGTGCAAATTCGAGAATGACGCAGCCGTGTCCTTTGAAATTGCATGCCGGCATTGGTTCTGGTAAAAGACCCCGCAGCCGCGGCCGGGACACGGTCCTTCCTTCGGTGGGGGCGCGCGGCATGCGAGACACAAGGAGATGACATGCTGACGGCGTTTGGGGTTGCGGTATTGGCGGTGGTCCTGGCCGAAATGGGCGATAAGACGCAACTTCTGGCCATGGCCTTTGCCATGCGCTATCGCTGGCAGACGGTGCTTGGGGCGGTGGCCGTGGCCACGCTGCTGAACCATTTTCTGGCCGTGGTTGTCGGCAACGTCATTACGAACATAGTGCCCATTGCATGGGTGAAACTGCTGTCGGCTTTGTCGTTCCTGTTGTTCGGCCTGTGGACCCTGCACGATGACGCCACCCCCGGGTCGCTGCGACGCAACGCCGCGAGTCCCTTCATGACTGTGGCGATCGCCTTCTTTATCGCGGAGATGGGCGACAAAACGCAGTTGATGACGATGACCCTGGCTGCGGACCAAGCCGTAAAAATCGGAGGAATTGGGCTTGTGGCGAAGATCCAGCAGATTGTGCCCATATGGATGGGCACCACCGTTGGGATGATCGTTGCGGACGCGATCGGTATTCTGGTCGGTATTGTCCTGCATAAACACATTCCGATGCACGTTGTCAAGTGGGTGGCCGCTGTCACGTTCGCGGTTTTCGGGATGCTGGGGATACACGAGAGCCTGGATCTTCTGTTGCCGAAGGGGGTTACGATCCACCATGGTTATATCATTGGATTAGTGCCGATTCTGGCCGTGCTCATGATCATAATCGCCTGGCGGAGTGCGCGGCGGGCGGGCGCAACGAAGGGTTAAGGTGACGTCGAGCGACGGGATTGCCAGGCCGGCGAGAGGGTGATGTCCCGCACTTTCCGGTCCAGCTCCTCCGCGACGCGCATCAATCCCGGTTGGGAGGGTGGATCGTTGGTCGTGTCCCACTCCATTCCATAGTAATCGAAGTGGATGCCGTCAGGCGCAAAATAGCCGTTGCACGCCTGGTTGGTAAAGAGATCGGCCAAATCAAGCAGTTCGACATTGGATTCCCTGGCCACCCGGCGCGTAATCTCCACATATTCATCGTGCGTGCGATTGCCCTGTTCCACGGAAACGACGTATTCTTTGCCGACCACTTCATGGGTCAAGGAGCGGCGTGGCGCCGTGATCAGGACGGGAATGGCGCCGGCCGCATGAATTTCGCGGACAAAGGCTTTTAGCGTGGAGTGGTAGGCGTCCGGCGGTACGCGCGGTACGCGGGCATCGCCGTGGCTTTGCACGGCCACGTGCTGAACGGGATTCAGGATCCAGACCACGAGGCGGAAGATGCGTTTCTGCCGGAGCAATTCGAATATCCGTCCGGCAAATGGGCGCATTTCCAAACCCATCCGCTGGCGATCGGGCTCGTCCGTAAGCCAATGGTCGTTCCAGCCATAATACAATGTGACAATGTCAGGGGTCAATGATCGCCCCGTTTTTTGAAACAGCCGCAGGCCCTGCAGGGACGAATAGCCGTGGACACCCATGTTAAATGCTTCCCAGGCGCCGGGCGTGGGTGGATTGTTGGTGAACCGCGCATGCAGGTATTGCGAATAGCCCGGACGGCCTTGGCCGGTCACGGAATCGCCCATGCAAATGACGCGGGTCGTGCCGGGCTTCTTGTGCGGATCCACCTCGCGGTCGCGGAAGCCCAAGCTATTGATCCGGCGCCCCGCCAAATAACTGCCCGGCTGTAATCGGAAGATCAACTCGGCGTCCGGCACTGTATCGGCGTTTTTCAAGCCGCCTTCGCTGTTTTTTCCCTGAATAATAATGGGGGGCAAAGCCACATTGAACTTGGTCCAGGCCAGCGCCGATTCGAAGAGGGCAAAAAAAACATACGTTATGATGAGCGCAAGGCATATTTTCTTGAAAATGGCCGACTCCCATAGGCCGCGAATATCGGGATATCCCCGCGCCAATGCCCGCGCCAGGAGTTGCCGCACCACCAGGATAAGGACCGGAACGAGAGTTGGCTTGAGACCCCCGTGAATGGTAAGGTGCATTGGCCCCAGATTGAATCGGAGGGGATCCAGCAACCAGGACAGGAACATAATCAGGAGTGCCCCTGCCAACAGCAAATCGAAAAGCCCGAGGCAGAGGACGCCAATAAACCGGCAGGACGTAAGACGGAAGACATTCATTTTATTTCAGAACAGTGTATAGATGAAAGGCGCCGTAGTTTGCCCCAGAACGATCAGCAAGGCCATCAACAGAAGCACCAACACGACGGGCACAATCCACCAGGCCTTATTGTGCCAGGCGAATCCCAGGAATTCTTTCAGCAAACGCCCCAGGTATTTTAGAAATCTCATTAGCAGTCTCCTCGCTTAATTGAAGTTCGATCGCTCAGTCCAACACGTAATCCTCACGCCATTTTTTCTTTTCCTGCCAGGGCGGCTGGCGCTTCTTGTCCAGGATAAACGGCCCCAACACCAGGGCATCCATCTCCGTCCGCATAAAACACCGATAGGCGTCTTCCGGCGTGCAGACGATCGGTTCGCCACGGACATTGAACGAAGTGTTTATAATGATGCCATATCCGGTCTTTTTTTCAAAGGCCTGGATAATGCGGTAATAGCCGGGGTTCACCGCGCGAGAAACCGATTGAACCCGCGCGGAGTAATCCACATGCGTTATGGCGGGCACATCGGATCTTACCTGCTTGATCCGTTCGCGCACGGGAAGTTTTTTGGCTTCGGCCATGCCACGACACCGATTACCCCGCACCGGCGCCACCAGGAGCATGTAGGGGGAAGGTCGGTCCAGGTCGAAATACTCGCCGACACGCTCTTCCAGGCAAGTCGGAGCGAACGGGCGGAACGATTCGCGGTACTTGATCTTGAGATTCATGATGGCCTGCATCTTGGTCGAACGGGCGTCGCCAATAATGGAGCGGTTCCCCAATGCGCGTGGCCCGAATTCCATACGCCCGTTTACCAAGCCGATGACCTGCTCGGAGGCAATCAGGTCGGCGATTCGGTCAGCCCACAATTCGGGGTCGCTTATTTTTTCGGCCGGGTAACCCCGGGCCAGCAAGAAGGCCTCGATTTCGGCTTCGTCGAACGCCGGTCCCAAATATGATCCTTGCATCCGGTCGTGGATGCCGTCAGCCACACGGGGCTGATTCCGAACCACATGCCACACCATGAGCGCGGCGCCCAGGGCGCCGCCGGCATCGCCGGATGCCGGCTGAATCCAGATGTTTTTAAACGGCCCTTCCCGGAGAAGCCGGCCGTTGGCCACGCAGTTGAGCGCCACGCCTCCGGCCAAACACAAGTTTTCCAATCCCGTGAGCGCCCGCGCGGTGCGCGCCATGCGCAGGATGATTTCCTCGGTCACGACCTGGATTGAGCGGGCCAAGTCCATTTCCCGTTGGGTGATTTCAGCCTCCGGTTTCCGCGGCGGCCCGTCAAACAGCCGATCGAATTTGGCATTGGTCATGGTTAACCCGTCCAAGTAGCCGAAATAGTCCATATTGAGTCGAAACGAGCCGTCTTCCTTGAGATCCAGCAGGTTGTCCAGGATGCGCTTGACGTAGGTCGGTTCGCCGTAGGGCGCCAGGCCCATAAGTTTATATTCGCCCGAGTTGACCCGAAATCCCGTGAAATAAGTAAAAGCCGAATACAGCAGGCCTAACGAATGGGGGAAGCGGAGCTCTTTCAGGATGTCCACGCGATTCTGCTGACCCCGGCCGATTGTGCTGGTGGCCCATTCGCCGACACCGTCTAATGTCAGGATGGCGGCCTGCTCAAAAGGGGAGGGGAAAAAAGCGCTGGCGGCATGCGACTCGTGGTGCTCGGGAAAATATACAGGTATGCCCGGGGAAAAACCCAGGGATTCCAGCGTGGCTTCGATTTCCATCGGAATCCAGAGCTTTTGCTTCAGCCACAGGGGCATGGCCATCATGAAGGATTGCAGGCCGCGGGGCGCCACACTGAAATAGGTTTCAAGAATGCGAGCGAACTTGGTAATAGGCTTGTCGTAAAAAGCAACGGCATCCAACTGGCCCGGGGCAACCTTGCCCTCTGCCAGGCAATACCGGATGGCTTGCAGGGGGAAGCCGGCATCGTGTTTTTTGCGGGTGAAGCGCTCCTCCTGGGCCGCCGCAACGATCTCGCCATCCCGCACCAGGGCGGCCGCCGAGTCATGGTAATAAGCGCTGATTCCCAGGATGTTCATCAATACTGCCTTGTATACGGCTGCGGGGTTGCCGGCGGCTTGTGGTCCACCCAGTAAGAACTGCGGTTGCGTTCAAAACGGCGATGCATCGGGTCCTTACCCATAAGCTTCAGGATCAGACGCGTCGGCGCGAAGCACAGGTAGAAAAAAGGCATAAGCATCAGCCATGTAATACCAATTCCAACCATGCGGCCCAGCCATTGACCGGCCCGTTCCAATACGCGGAATAGCGATGGGATAAGAAATCCCGAAATAATAACCACCGCGCTTAAACTATAAATTGCCAGCCCTAACCAAATCTTATGCCCGACCATGGTCAACAGCGTCGCCACAATCGCCATAATGGCCGCTTGAATGATAGCGCGACGCTTATGCCCGCCCGAGCGGCTCTTTGTTAAGGAGGTCGTAATGGGGTCGCGCCAGGGCCACGTTGCCTGCGCGACACTTTGCATGGAGGTTGAATTCATTGTAGGCCATATTGAGCGTTAAGTAAGCTTGCGCCCTGATAAAGACATGTAAAATACACGAGTCCTCAAAACATTTAAAGTAATAAATGGCGCTTGTCACGATCCGGTCGCGGTCTTTTAATCACGTACCGTCAAGGATATGACAGCGCTTGTCACCGACAGGCGGGCTTGATATGATGACCCCAATTCATGAAAGTTCTCGTTACAGGTGCTGCAGGATTTATCGGATTTCACGTGGCCAAGTCGCTTTTGAAGGACGGCCATGAGGTGATTGGCCTCGATAATTTCAACGATTATTACTCGGTGCGATTGAAGCGCGACCGGCACGCTTTGCTGGAAAAACAGAAGGGCTACACCGGCAGCGCCGGCGATCTCTGCGATTACCCGGCGCTTCAGGAGCTGTTTCGGAAGCATGCGTTCGACCGCGTCTGCCATCTGGCGGCGCAACCGGGGGTGCGCTATTCGATCACGCATCCGTTCGTCTATCAGAAATTCAACAGTGATGGGTTCTTGAACGTGCTGGAGGTCTGCCGGCATCATAAAATTCCCCGGCTGGTCTATGCCTCCAGCTCCAGCGTCTATGGCGGCAGCCGGCGCTTGCCGTTCCGCGAAACCGATCCTGTGGATACGCCCATCAGTCTCTACGCGGCCACCAAGAAAAGCAACGAGCTCATGGCGCATGTTTACAGTCATTTATACGGACTACAGGCCATCGGGTTGCGACTGTTCACGGTCTATGGGCCCTGGGGACGTCCTGATATGGCGATGTGGTCGTTTACGGAGGCCATGCTGCGCGCTCAAGCCATCAAGGTGTTTAACAACGGAAACATGCGCCGCGATTTCACCTACATTGACGATATCGTCAGCGGCATTTGCGCGGCCCTGTTTGCCGACGGCTTGGAGCGCTACGACATAATAAACCTGGGAAATCACCGCTCGGAAAACCTTATGGACATGATCAACATCCTGGCCGGGGCGCTTGGCGTAAAACCGGTCATGAAATTGCTGCCCATGCAGGCGGGCGATGTCATGGAAACTTACGCCGATATTGAGAAGGCGCAGCGCCTGCTCCAATTCCACCCACATACCGCGCTGGCCGAGGGCATCCCTGAATTTGTGGCGTGGTATCGCGATTATCACGGATTGAAATGAATGCCCGTCCAGAAACACGCCCGCTGCCGGCCGCGCTCATGTGTGAGTGCCGGGTCCTTTTTGCGTTGACATGGCAGGATCTGCGCAATCGCTATGTCGGCGCGACCTTTGGCTTGCTTTGGTCGTTTATCCAACCGCTGATCATGGCCCTGATTCTGTGGTTTGTGTTTGCCGTGGCTCTGCGGGCCCAACCTATTCACGGGATACCGTTCATCGCCTGGTTTTTAGTGAGTGTCGCCGCCTGGAACTTTTTTGCCGATTCGCTTGGCACGGCCACGCAAGTTTTCCGGGAATATGCCTTCCTGGTCAAAAAGATCAGGTTTCAGATCGAAATCCTGCCGTTGGTCAAAATCCTCGTGGCGGCCTTTGTCCATGTATTGTTTTTAGCGGTCGTCATTGTTGTTTTGCTTTTCTACGGGGTGCCCGTATCCTGGTTCTGGCTGCAAATCCTGTATTACATGGCCGCGCTGATCCTGCTCGTGCAGGGCTTAAGCTGGATCACGGCATCGCTCAACGTATTCAGCCGCGATGTGGCCTACGGGGTCCAGGTGCTGTTGCAGTTGGGCTTCTGGATATCGCCCGTGTTCTGGGAGTTCGATATGATCCCGGACCGATTCAGGGCGCTGGCCACTCTGCTCAAATTGAATCCGTTCGTATATATCGTCCAGGGCTACCGCCATAGCCTGGTCGAACAGATCCCGTTCTGGGCGGATTGGCGTCTCATGCTCTATTTCTGGTGCTTTACGCTCTTCGTGTGGCTGACGGGCTATTATCTCTTTAAGAAGCTCAAACCCCAGTTCGCCGACGTGCTGTGAATGAAAGAATAAATTCCAAAATTCAAATTTCAGGGAAACGCAGCCAAATCGGATAAATTAAGAAAAAATTGGTTTTTTTTGATTTATTTTTCCAGATTTGAATATTCCTTGGAATTTGGTATTTGGAATTTATTTTTTTTGATTTGTTTCATCAGTGTCCGAATGCGCGCGATCACGGCGTGGGTGGTCGTTTCCGGCGTCGAGGCGCCCGCCGTAATGCCCAGCGCGCGCACCCCTCTAAACCAGCGCGGATTGAGTTCGCCCGGCGATTGAATCCAATGCGTGCGCGGGTTCAATGCCTTGGAGATCTCATAGAGCCTTTTGGTGTTGGCGCTCGTGCGCGAGCCGATGATCAGCATGGCGTCGTTTTGCAGAGGAAGGACCTTGATTTCCTCCTGTTTCATGCGCGTCGGCTTGCAGATTGTATTGCAAAAGCGCACGTCGGGAATGCGTTTCTTCAATTGTTCCACGATGGGCAGGACCCGGTCCAGGTTTTGGGTGGATTGAACCACGACGGCCGCCTTGCGTACCCGTTGCATGGCCTTCCATGGGATGGGGGACCAAGGATCAATGATCACGGCCCGGCTGGCAATCTGGCCGATAATGCCCAGCACCTCGTCATGGCGGCGGTCGCCGATGACGATTATGCGGCGCCCCCGCCGGTCCCTGGATCGGACGATCCCGTGGATTTTGCGAACCATCGGGCACGTGGCGTCCACGAGGGTATATCCGTGGCGGCGGGCCAGGGTCAGGATCCGGCGGGACGCGCCATGCGCGCGGATGAGCAGTCTTCCGTTGCGTTTCGGTCCCAAACGCTTGATTTTACGGATGCCTGCCGTTTCCAGTTCCCGGATCACGGTTTCGTTGTGCACGAGATCGCCGAGCATGCAGACGGCCTTGTGCGAGGCAGCCAGATCGCGCGCGATCTTGATCGCGCGCCGCACTCCAAAACAAAAACCCGCCGACTGGGCCAGATGAATTTGCATAATAGCTCTCGTTATGATAAGGTGTATCCGTTTATATCAGAAACATGGTCGGGTTGTCATGGTCATTTCATCACATGAAAAAATCATTTGTCGGATTCGGGTTCGGCGCCATCCAGGCGGGGCTCTTTCTCTACGAGGCGCATGCGTCGGGTCAGTTTAACCGGTTTGTGGTGGCCGAGGTTTTGCCGGAAGTGGTGGACGCCATTCGTAAAGCCGGCGGCCGCTACCGCGTGAATATCGCCACCTCGCAGGGGATTGAGAAAAAAGAAATTACCGGGATCACGATCCTTAATCCGGGCGATCCGGCTGACCGCGAGGCGCTTGTGGCCGCCGTGGCCGATGCCGATGAACTGGCTTGCGCCTTGCCCAGTGTCAAGTTTTATGAGGCCGGCGGCGCGGCCTCCGTGATCAGCGTGCTTGCGGATGGGTTTGCCCGGCGCCGCTCCCGCGGCGAGGCGCGCCGCAGTATCGTTTATGCCGCCGAAAATCATAACCACGCGGCCGAGATTCTGGAAGCGCATTTATGCCGGAGCCTGACTGTCCCGGCAGAGACGCTCAGAACGTCTGTGCAATGCCTTAATACCGTTATCGGCAAAATGAGCGGCATCGTGACCGATGAGGCGCAAATCGCGGACCAGGGTTTAGCCCGCCTGGCCGGCGACACGGGACGCTGTGTGCTGGTTGAAGCTTTTAACCACATCCTCATTACGCGGATTGCCTGGAACGACTTCCCGCGTGGAATTCCGATTTTCATTGAAAAGGACGATCTCCTGCCATTTGAAGAGGCCAAGCTTTACGGTCACAATGCGACGCACGCCCTGATGGGCTATCTTGCGCGCGCCCAGGGATACGATACGATAGCCGATGTTCGCCGGGATGCGCGGATCCCTAACCTGGCACGTACCGCCTTCCTGCAGGAATCCGGCGCGGCCCTGATCCGGAAATACCACGGGCTCGATCCACTCTTTACGGAAGTGGGATACCGCGACTACGCGGAGGACCTTTTGGACCGGATGATGAATCCGCATCTACGCGATCTTGTTGCGCGCGTTGTCCGGGACCCGCGCCGCAAATTGGGATGGGATGACCGCCTCGTGGGCACTATGCGCCTGGCGCTGGGGCAGGGGATCACACCAAAGCTTTATGCCCTGGGCGCCAAGGCGGCGCTGGCCATGTTGCGTGAGAACGAGCCCGAACAGGACGAAGCGCAACTCCTCGATGCAATTTGGGCCGGAGTTAAGGCCGATCCGTGGGAGAAGCAAAAGGTCAAGGAGTTGATTCTCCAAAGTATGGCATAGAAAAGGTCCCATGGAATACGTCATTACCAAAGCCGCCCAGCGTCCGAGCCTGAAAGGTCTATGGGAAGAGCCGGCTTGGCGTGAAGTGCCGGTCGTGGAACTCCGTAATTTTCTGAGCCAGAGCAAGTCCCGTCACCCGCGTACGGAAGCCAAGGCGGTTTATCAAGCCGAGGGCATGTTCGTATTTTTCAGGGTTTTCGATAAATTTGTTCGTTGTGTGCACACCCGCTATCAAAGCAGTGTCTGCAAGGACAGTTGCGTGGAATTTTTCGTAGAGCCTCGGGCGGGGCGCGGTTATTTCAATTTTGAAATCAATTGCGGCGGTACGTTGCTGTTGTATCATTGCCAACCTCCACCCGCTGTGGCCACATGCGAATCGAACGCTCCGGCGGACAAACCGGTCTTCAAACCAGTGCCGTGGGAGCTTGGCCGCCAAGTCGTGATTTACCATTCTTTGCCGCCGGTCATAGACCCGGAAATCGAGGCGGACACGGAATGGCGGATCGAATATTTCATTCCATTTGCGATTTTCGAACCCTATTTTGGCCCACTGGGTCCGATTGCCGGTCAAGTCTGGCGCGCCAATTTTTACAAATGCGGCGATGAAACGTCCCGTCCGCACTGGGCCGCCTGGGCGCCGATGGGGGCGGAATTAAACTTCCATTTGCCGCAATATTTTGCCCCGATTAAATTCAGTCCGTAATTCTAACAAGGAGGAATGGTTAAATGCATATTACTTCCAAGACAATGCATGGCCGGCAAGGATGGGAATTGAGCAATGACAAGCTGGCGCTTTTTCTGATGGCCGGCGGCGGAAATATAGCCGGACTGCGGCTAAAAGGTCGTCAAACGGTCAACCCATACTGGATCCCGATCTGGAAGTCCATCGAGCCCGGTGTCTATAGGCCGCGGGACGCCAAACGCTATGGCGTCAAATTATTAGCCTGCATTGCAGGCCATAACCTGTGCCTGGGCGCGTTCGGCGACCCCTCGCCGGAGGAAGCCAAGTCCGGGTTGGGGTGCCACGGCGAGGCGCCCGTAGCGCGCTGGCGGATTCTAAAGCGCAAGATTACGGCGCGGCGCCTGGTCTTTCAGTATGGCTGTGTCCTGCCGATCGCCCAGATGCGATTTGCGCGGACGGTGACGCTCGAGGCAGGTTCATCCATCGTGCGCATTCGCGAGGTCGTTACGAACCTGGCGCGGCGTGATGTCCCGTTCACGATGTGTCAGCATGTGACTTTCGGGCCACCGTTCGTGGAGCCGGAGGTGACGATCTTCGACATGCCAGCCACGAAGGGACACACTTTCCCGGGTCCGTTCGGCGGGCGGCAACGCCTGAAACCGGATGCGTCCTTTACCTGGCCTTTCGGCCCGGGCGTAAAAAAGAAAGTGGATTTGCGGTTCGTCGGTCGGGAAAAATACGGCGACTTTACGGCCAATCTGATGAACCCGAACCAGAAACGCGCTTGGTTCAGCGCATTGAATCCGCAGCTCGGATTGATGGTGGCCTATGTCTGGCGTCGCGCGGATTTCCCCTGGCTCGGCATCTGGGAAGAAAACCACGACCGCAAGACAGCGCCTTGGAATGGCAAGTCGCTGGCCCGCGGCATGGAATTCAGCAATAGCCCCTTTCCAGTGGGGCTGCGCAAGGCCGTGGACCGGGGCCGCTTTCAAGGCCAGCCGACGTATCGGTGGCTGGCAGCCCGGGGGCAAGTCGCATACGACTACGCGATCCTGGCGTGCCCGGTGGAAGCGACCTGCAAGGGCGTTGCGGCCATTACGCCGACAGGCAAGGCGTTTGGAGTGGACTTGGTCATTTAAGGTCAGTCATGAGCGAATCAGGGGATATAGGGCAAAAGTTTCTGTGGCGGTTGCTTATCGCACTGCTGTTTGCCATGGCAGGCGGGTTTATCTTATGGTTCGCACTTACCCGGGGAATAGTGCTATTGGCTATGCCGGGTCTCGCCCTGTTGCTGATCGCCGTTTTTATCATGGTAGGACCGATTGCCGAAGCTTTCGCAGCGTTGTTCGGTTTCTCGATCTATCCGACGGATTATTTTAACAAGGCGCCGCCGGCCTACAGCATCCCGGAGGCGCTCATCAAGCGGAAACACTACCATGAGGCGCTGGCGGCCTATGAAAAAATCGCGGCCGAGTATCCGGAAGAAGTTCAACCTTATGTCGGCATGATCGAAGTCGCGCTGATCCATCTCGACGACCGCCCGTTGGGCAGTCTGATTTACTACAAGGGGATGGATACGCTTAAGAAACCGGAAGACCGCGAAGCCCTGGGGCGTCTTTATAAAGCCATCCACTCCCGGATCGAGCCCAAGCCACCGTGGGAACGGGACCGCATCATTCAGTTGCCGAAGCAGGCCAAGCGGCCGTAGGCGGCATGATCTTCCGGCTATTTCACCACGGCGCCGGATGATAAAGCGCCATCCACCGTAATCAGCCGTAATTGGTTGTCGCCGGACGCGGCCAATAACATGCCTTGGGATTCAACGCCCCGGATTTTGGCCGGTTTAAGGTTGGCAACCACGACGACGGTTTTGCCGATCAGATCTTCCGGGCGATAATGCAGCGCTATTCCTGCGACGATCTGGCGCTGTTCCGTTCCAAGATCAACCTGCAAACGGAGCAGTTTGTCGGCGCCTTCAACTTTTTCCGCCCCTGAAATTTTAGCCGTGCACAATTTGATTTTGGCGAAATCGGCATAATCGATTTGGCCTTGGCCGGTGTCTTTCTGTTCCGGCGCCGGCGTCGGTTTGGCGGGCTGATTTTTTTCTTCCTTGTTGACGGTAATCCTGGGAAATAGCGGGATCATTTCGCCGACGTTTGTCCCCGCGCGTGTCTTGCCCCAGACTGCCAGATCGCCGAAAGCGGATTCGGTTTCCGGCAATCCCAGCGCCAAACGCAATGCGCGCATCTTTTCCGGCATGACCGGCGCGAGGAGCGAACTTACAATCCGCAATGTCTCGCAAACGGAATAGAGCACGGTCTGGAGGGGGCCTTTATCCGTTTGCTTCGCAAGAACCCACGGCTGCTTGACTTCGAGATAGCGATTGCATTCGCGCACGGCGCCGATCACGGCGGCCAAACCCAGGTCAATGCGCATATTCTCGATGCCCTCGGTCATGGCTTTAGCGGCTGAAAAAACGGCTTCCTGCAAAATCTTTTCTTCCTGTCCTTCGCCTGTCGGGGCCGGGATTTTACCGTCAAAATGAACCGTGATCGGTTTCAACACGCGGCTGAGCAGATTGCCGAGATCGTTGGCGAGGTCGGCGTTATAACGGCGGATAAAGGCTTCCTCGGAAAAATTACAGTCCTGGCCTGCGACCATTTCCGCCATCAGGAAATAACGAAAAGCATCAACGCCGTAGCGTTCCGCAACTGCGAGCGGGTCAACAACATTGCCCAGAGATTTGCTCATTTTGGTTTCGCCGACGAGCCACCAGCCATGGGTGAAAATCGTTTCGGGCATTTCGATTTTCAGGGCTCTGAGCATGGTCGGCCAGTAAACCGTATGATTGATGTGGATATCCTTGCCGATGAGATGGCAGGAAACCGGCCACCATTTTTCGAATTTGTCGTCGTCATAAAAACAACCCACGGCGCTGACATAATTTAAAAGGGCATCGAACCAGACATAAGTTACGAAATCCGGATCGAAGGGCAGGGGGATGCCCCATGCGAGCCGGCTTTTCGGGCGCGATATGCAAAGGTCGTTCAGCGGCTTTCGCAGAAAGCCGAGCGTCTCATTCCTGCGGTAATCGGGCTGGATGAATTTGGGGTGTTCTTCGATATAGTTGATCAGCCACTGCTGGTAAGCGCTCATTTTAAAGAAATAATTCGATTCGGCGATCGGCTCGAGGGGGCGCCCGCATTCGGCGTTTGTGCATCTGGCCTCGGCCGTATCCTTTTTGGGATAAAATCGCTCGCATGTCACGCAATACCAGCCGTCATACTCGGCTTTGTATATTTCGCCCTGGTCATATAGCTTCTGGAGCGCCTTCTGGACAACGCGGATATGCCTTTCTTCGGTGGTGCGGATGAAATCGTCATTTGTGATGTCGAGTTTTTTGCACAGCTCTTGAAAACGGACGACGGTTTTGTCGGCCTGTTGTTGCGGGGTGATCCCCGCTTTTTCGGCGGCACGCTGAACCTTCTGGCCGTGTTCATCCGTGCCGGTCAGGAAAAACGTGGGCTGGCCGCGCCAACGGTGATAACGGGCCAGAACATCCGCTAAAATGTCGGTGTAGGCCGGCCCGATATGCGGCAGGTCGTTGACGTAATAAATCGGCGTCGTTACATAGAATTTTTTGTTTTCCATTAGTGATGTCCAAAATAATATTCCCGCTCAAGAGCGAGAGGATGGTGTCTCGTCAGGCGACAATAGCGGCGCCCGCGATGGGGTGCCACATTCCAAGCCAGGGAAAAAGTTGCCCTGAATCGGACATTAATGATAGATCATGAGCCCATGTTTGTCCATCCCCATAAGTTCAGATGTTCGATCATAGCCCGTTTAGTGTCCGCCCTTCGGAAAATATGCGGGGCATATATTCGCTAACGCGTTACTTTCCAGTTGTTTCCGGTTTTATTATAGCCCCAGATCCGAGTCATTTCCCGCTTGTATGTTCCCGGTCGCACGTTATAGTAACCCCCATTAACTTCGTGTGCTAAGGTGCTGCCGAATCCAGCATCGGTCCGCCGAAATGAGATTAGCTATGCCGATCAAACAAATCAATCTCCTGCTTGTCGAGGACAATCCTGACGAAGTGACGTTGATCAAGGAGCAATTGCGCAATGTCAAAGATGTTCACTATAATGTCTTTGCGGTTGGCCGGCTCGATCAGGCGCTCGTGCGGCTGGCCGAAGGACGCATTGACCTGGTTATGCTGGATCTCACCCTGCCCGACAGCCAGGGGGCGGATACATTCAATAAAATTTACAGGCGGTTTCCCGATGTGCCGATCATCGCGTTGACGAGTGTGGGCGACGAAACTTTGGCTGTCCAGCTGGTGCAGGAAGGCGCGCAGGACTATATCGTCAAGGGACAAGGGAGTATCGCTGCGCTGGCACATGCCATCCGCTATGCCATTGAGCGGCACCATGTGCGACTGTCCAGCCAGGACGCTTTAAAACGCCTGCGCGAGCTTAACGAGTCAAAATCCCAGTTTGTGGCGGAAGTCTCGCATGAAATTCGGACGCCACTGGCCATTATGCGTGAATTCGCTTCGCTGGTCCGGGATGAAACCGTCGGCCCGCTGAACGAGAAACAGAAACAATGCCTGGACGCGGTGCTGCGCAATAGTGACCGGCTCACGGAGCTCGTCAACCAGATTCTGGACCTGGCGCGGATTGAAGCCGGCAAGATGGAGCTGTGCAAGACGAAAGTTGATTTGGCGGCCCTGCTGGTTCAATTCCGCAACGATTTCATGCCCGCTTGCCAATCCAAAGGCCAGGCGCTCACACTGGATGTTCCCGACAGCTTGCCGACGGCGCATTGCGACGTGTCGAGTATTCAGCATATCCTGACAAACCTGATGGGCAACGCCCAGAAATTTACGCCGGAAAGCGGTGTTATTCGTATTCGGGCCAGAGAAGAAAACCGCTTTCTGCGCGTTGACATTGAGGATAACGGCCCCGGCATTCCCGAAGATGCCCAAGACAGGATATTTGAGGCGTTTGTCCAGATAGATCGCCAGGATGGTCCGGGGGCCAAGGGGACTGGGCTGGGGTTGAAGATCGCCAAAAGCCTGGTGGAGTTTAACGGCGGGTGCATTTCCGTGGAAAGTACGCCGGGCCATGGCAGTTGCTTCTCTTTTACCATTCCGATGTATGACAAGGAACTGCCTGCCCGGATTCTCGTTGTGGATGATGAGGAGATCGTTGTTCGGATGATCGAAAATGCACTTCGGAATTCCGATCGGAAGCTGGAGGTCAAGTCGTCGTTGAGCGGGTTCGAGGCGCTGGTCATTGCCGGGGAGTTCAAGCCGGACCTTGTTATTCTCGATATTCATCTGGCGGACGTGAGAGGCGAACAGGTGTTGCTTTCCTTGCGCCAGCGGGCTTTCAAGATCCTCGCGATCTCGGGGGATGTCCCGTTGCTGACCGAGGTTGCCAAACAGGGAGCCGATGACTATCTGGCCAAACCGTTCGAGCCCAATGATCTGTTGGATAAAGTGCATTCCCTGCTGGGCGTTGACCCGAGAACTTATTTGGAACCTGTCGAGGAAAAAGACGGCTGACACTGGTCGGCCTGCCCGCAGTGCTACAGCGTTGCAGGCGGGCCAGAGATAGAGGAGTAACACAATGGCGCCTGCGAAAAAAATTCTCTTGGTTGAAGATGAGCCGGAATTCCGGATGGCGTTGCGCATGCGTTTGGAAGCCAATGGCTACGAGGTCATTGAAGCGGAGGATGGCGTCATGGGGCTGGATATGGCCCGGAACAAGAATCCGGACTTGATCATGCTCGACATCATGTTGCCAAAGATGGATGGGTATAAGGTCGCCCGGCTGTTGAAATTCGATGAAAAGTATCGTAAAATTCCGATCATCATGCTCACGGCGCGTGCCCAACAGACGGATCGGGAAACCGGGATGGCCGTCGGGGGCGATGCCTACCTGACCAAGCCCTATAAGTCCCAGGAAATGCTGGGCATGATAGCCAAACTTCTTGCCGACGGGGCCGGTTGAGCGTATAAGAATTTCAATGTAACACATATTCTGGATTCCCGTTCCCCGGTCAAAGTCGGGGACAAGCTTCACGGGAATGACAGACTATGTACGCGTGCTTGTCATTCCCGCGAAGGCGGGAATCCAGGGTTTTCATTGTTGTCGCCTTTAACCTGATTTGAAAGCATCGAAAATTGTAATGAATCAGGATATCAACCGGCCGATGTTGGCGCAGACGAACGATGAGCTGGCCAAGCGCCTGATTGCCAAGGGCTTACTGACGGAAGAAATTATAAAAAAAGCCCTGGCAATCAGCGCGGAAACCCATGAACTGCTGGTTGAAGTAATTGTCAATCTGGAGTTTCTACCCAAGCGGACGGCTTACGAGGAACAGGCCGGTATTTTTAATGTGCCCTTCGTTGATCTTGAAGCTTACATATATAACCCCGCCGTGGTTGCCCTGATTGACGAGAAAATGGCGCGGGAACTGGAAGTGTTCCCCTTGTTTTCCATCGGCGACTCCCTCACCGTTGCGTTGACCGATCCCAGCGACATTACCGTTATTGATCGCCTGACGAACGCGTTGGTAAAATTCACGATCGAGCCATGCCTGGCCGCCCGGAGGGATATTCACGAGATGATCAACCGGGTCTATTCCGGTCATGAGGAGTTCAAGGAATTACTGGATCAGATGGGCGAAGATTCCGTGCCGGGCACACTGGCCGTGAAATCGCAGGAAAGCGTCCTGCAGAACAGCAAGTCGCCGGTCAGCCGTCTGGTGGACATGATCCTGGCCCAGGCCGTTCGCGACCGGGCCAGCGATATTCACATTGACCCCGGTGAAGGGCAGCTCAAGGTCCGTTTCCGCATTGACGGGGTGCTCTATGATATTCCGCCGCCGCCGCAATATCTGCACCCCTTCATTATTTCCCGTATCAAGGTGATCAGCAGCATGAATATTGCGGAAAGCCGCATTCCACAGGATGGCCATTTTCAGGTTGCGATTGACAATCGCACGGTGGAGGCTCGTGTATCCAGCATGCCCACGACCAACGGCGAAAACATGGCCATCCGCCTGTTCGATGCCCGATCAATGACAATTCCGTTGGAGAACATGGGTATAGCCGATGCCCTCCTGCCAAAAGTTGAAAGGCTTATTCGCCGTCCCCACGGCATGGTCGTGGTCACGGGGCCGACCGGCAGTGGAAAATCCACCACGCTCTACGCGATGCTCTCCAAGGCCAGGTCGCCGGAACGCAATATTATCACCATCGAAGACCCTGTTGAGCGGCGCATCAATATGGTTTCCCAGGTCCAGGTCAATGAAAAGGCGGGCCTGACCTTTGCCTCCGCGCTCCGCAGTATTTTGCGTCAGGATCCCGATGTCATTATGGTGGGGGAAATCCGTGACCAGGAGACCGCGCAATTAGCCGTCCGGGCGGCCTTGACAGGGCACTTGCTTTTCTCAACCATCCATACCAATGATGCACCCGGCGCGGTCATCCGGTTGATCAACATGAATATCGAAGCTTTCCTGGTGTCATCCTCAATGGCGGGGGCGATGGCCCAGCGCCTGGTGCGTTGTATCTGCGAGGAGTGCAAGGAGCCCTATGCGATTGCCGGCAGTTTGCGTCAGCGGTTGACGGCCGCCGGTATTGTCTTGCCGCCTCAGTTGTGGCATGGCAAAGGCTGCGCCAAGTGCCGCGCTACCGGGTACTGGGGGCGCATCGCCGTTTTTGAGGTGATGACTGTGACCCCGGAACTGGCCGATTTGATTGCTGCCGGCGTGACGACCGATGCCTTGCGAGTCCAGGCGCACAAGGACGGCATGATCGGCATGCTGGAAGACGGCATCGAAAAAGCGGGGCGGGGTGTCACAACCTTGGAGGAAGTGCTCCGCATCGCCGTCCTGGAAAATATTGCCGATATGCCCCTGCCGGCGGCTTCGCATCTGGAAGAAAAACCGGAAGCCAAAATCGCAAAAGAAGGCCTGGCGGCAATCGCGACGGCGGGAAGCCTTAGTTTGGATCTTGACGATTACAGGAAGCAGATGACAAGCTGGCTGGCACAGAAAAAACGCTGAGCGTTCGCGGAACGCTGAAATTGGAAATTTGAAATTCGAAAATTGGGCGCTGAAGTCTATAAGTTGCGGGCCGTGAAAGCCAAATTTCTAATTTCCAGTTTCAAATTTCAAGCCGTGAGCGGCTGCAAAAAGGTGATGTATGTACGAGGAATACTGGAAATTAAATTCGCGCCCGTTTCATAATACGCCGGACCCCAAGTTCTTTTACCACTCGACTCAGCACGACGAAGCGCTCATGAAGCTGACCTACGCCGTCACTGAAAATATGGGGGGGGCGCTGTTGACCGGCGCCTATGGATGCGGCAAAACGCTTTTATCCCGCATTCTGCTTCAACAGATCGGAAAATCCAATGTCTCGAAATTGTGCGCGGTCCAACCGGGCATGACGCCGCTGGATCTGCTCCGGAACGTTGCGCGCGAAATGACGGAGGATGCTCTGCCGGCGGATCGTTCGAGCCTGATGGCCGATGCGCTTTTGGAAATCATCGAAAAGGCATTGACGGAGAATAAGCGGGATGGCAAGCACACGGTGCTGGTCATTGACGAGGCCCACATGCTCGATAATCAGGCGGTGCTGGAAATGCTTCGTCTGCTCTTGAATTTTCAAAGCCATGACGAATTTTTACTGACCTTGCTTTTCCTGGGGCATCTGGAACTGGCGGAGCGTGTGGCCGGGTTGAAACAGCTGGCCCAGCGCGTTCCCATTACGTGCACGTTGAATCATTTTGACAACGCCGACACGGCCAGGTATATTCAGACCCGGCTTGCGGTCGCCGGCCGGGAAGAGCCGCTTTTCCAGGATGACGCCTTGAATCTCATCTTCCGTAATTCGGGCGGCATCCCCCGGCGGATCAACACCCTTTGCGATGTAAGTCTGGCCTTGGGCTATGCTCAGAAAGCCGGGCGGATCGATACGAATTTGGTTTTGGAGGCTGCGGAAAAGTTCGGCGTCACCTGATAGGATTAACGCCGCGTGAGGTCACGCGGCCTACAGGAAATGGGCCGTTTTGTAGGCCCGGTGACCCCACCGAGCGGGTTTCTCAACGAACAAACATTAATGCAAAAAGGGGGTTAACATGGTTGCCGTGAACATTAAATTGATCATCCTCTGCTTCGCTCTGGTTTGCCTGGTATTGACGGCCTTCCTGCTGATCTGGCCGAACGTCTTCAGGGCGGTTAATCGCCTGTCAAAAAAATGGATTTCAACGGATGCCTTGGAAAAGAAATTAAACCAGACCCATGATATTGACGAACAATTGCTGCGCCTGCGCAAAATCATAGGCTTCGTCCTGCTGTTGCTTGCGGTGGTTTTTATTCTACTGTTTTTCCTATGAGAAATTACACTTATCGCGCGCGCAACCTGACCGGCCGAATTGTCGAAGGGACAATTGGGGCGAATGACCAGAATGCCGCCTACGAGCAGTTGACGGAAGACAAGCTCATTCCCGTCGAAATTCGGTTGGAGACCGCGTCATCGGAACACGCGTTGCCACGCCTTTTTTTAGAGCGGATTCGGGATGAAGATGTAATCCTGTTCACCCGCCAGTTGAGCGCCATGTTGAAAGCGGGCATTCCCATTGTCCAAACCTTCGAGATTCTGCAGGCTCAGGTCGAGAACAAGAGGTTTAAGCAGATTCTCGCCGGCGTGAGCCGGACCTTGACCGCCGGATCCCGCCTGTCGGAGGCCCTGGCGGGATACCCCAAAGTCTTTGTACGGGAATACGTGAGCATCGTCGTGTCCGGCGAAACCGGCGGCGACCTGGTGAAAGCGCTGTCCAGCATCGCGCAGTGGATGGAACGCGAATTGGAAATCCGCACGGCAATAAAGTCAGCCCTGCGCTATCCAATCATGGTTTGTATCGCCTTGATCATGGCCGCCATCATCATGTTGACCTTTGTGATTCCCAAGTTTGCGGCGTTTTTCGTCAAATCCACCGTTGCCTTGCCCCTGCCGACGCGCATGCTCATGGCCGGCAGCAACCTGCTTCAGCATTCCTGGCCGATTCTCCTCGGGATGGCCATTGTAATCGGGGTCGGTACGGTGTACCTCATGCGGATTAAATCGGTTCGATTGCAGATTGACAAAATGAAATTTAATATGCGCCTTCTCGGCCCGGTCTATACCAAGATCGTTGTGGCCCGGTTTGGCCGGATATTTGCGATGCTGGTGCGTAATGGCGTGCCCGTGTTGAAGGCGCTGGAAATCGCCCCCGCCGTTGTGGCTAACACTTTTTTTAAAAAATTGCTGGCCAATGTGAGACAGTATATCCAGGATGGCAATAGCATTGCGGACGCCTTTTTAAATGAAATGCCCATATTTCCGCCGATGGTGACCAGCCTCATTGCTGTGGGCGAAAAAACCGGCAGTCTGGATGACATGCTGGACCAAGTGGTTGATTTTTACGACATGCAGATCAATTATACGCTGAAAAACATGACGACAATGATCGAACCGATCATTACCGTCATCATTGGCGCGGGCGCGCTCTTCCTGGCGCTATCAATTTTCCTGCCCATCTGGAACATGTCCCAGGCCTTGACGAATCAGGTGCGGTAATGGGGCGTTGCTGGGGCTTAACTCGTTTGTAAAAGTTGTTGTGACGTCATATTTTAATATTGACATGTTTTGGCAATATGCCAGTATGCTGACAAGCGAATAGTGGTATAAACGGTGTCCCGTGTCGTTGCGGACACCACTGAAAGGAGGTGTCGTTAGTAAATTTGTTCCAAGGGGATGGTTCCGTCAAGGAATAGCCTGCCATGGGGCAGGTCCGTGCGGATCAAGTGCGGCTCAAACCAGGCCATGTGCCATACCAGGGTTGCATGAAGGATCCGCGCGTGGGACTGAACTGTCCAAGTCCGAAGCTATAAACAATGAGACCGGTAGCAGGATCAAAAATGATTTGCGGGAACCGGCCAGAGGAGAAGCAAAATGAAATCGAATGCATTCACACTGATCGAGTTAGTGGTTGTGATCGTAATACTGGGAATCCTGGCGGCCATTGCGATCCCGAAGTATATTGACATAACCGAGCGAGCCAAATTGGCGGCTGACCGTTCCCAGTTGGGCGCGCTACGAAGTTCCACACACCTGCTGTATGCCCAGAATATTCTAACCAATGGCTCCAGCACAAATTGGCCGTCAGTAGGCCAAGTATGGAATAACCTGACGACGACGAACGCTTGGCAATCGACTAATTACATAGCGTATCCTCCCGTCTATACCCAGACTAACGGCCTGTGGGCGGTAACGAATGGGTTGGAATAATGACAGGATCGGTTCTATAGTTCGATTTTCGACGTGCGGGGGAGAACGCTCCCCCTCGCGTCGTTTTTTTTTATGGGGGACAAAGCATGATGTCGTCTGCGAAAAAGATTCTGTTGATAGAGGATGAGCCCGAGTTTCGAATGGCGCTGCGCATGCGCTTGGAATCCAATGGCTACGACATTATTGAGGCCGAAGATGGGGCCATCGGGCTTGATGCTGCCCGGCATCAAAATCCTGATTTGATCATTCTCGATGTAATGTTGCCCAAGATGGATGGGTTCAAAGTAGCGCGGCTATTGAAATTTGACGCAAAATACAAAAATATTCCCCTGATGATGTTGACGGTTATGTCCCAGGAAAGTGATCGTAAGATGGGGCAGGCGGTAGGAGCGGATGCCTATTTGACAAAACCCTATCAGCCGCAGGAATTGCTCGATACGATCTTAACCCTTGTCTTGCGGTAAACCTGCCCGCTATTCGCAGAGTCGCTTTGCCTGAGTAACTGCCATGACTATGTTGCGGTTTAATTCTGAGCGTAGCGCCGGATTGGAGTGCGGTTCAACCGGAGCCAGGATGGTCGTGCTGGTCCGCCGTCCCGACTCTCCAGAGGCCGGGAGCGCCTTCCAGGTCGAGCATGTCTTTCTTGAAGAAGTCCTTTTTGAGTCGCGGATCAAAGGTAAAGCCCGCCCGCCATTGGACATCACTCGTCAGCTTCTCATGCATAAGAATCTTTCCGGATGTAAAACGGTTTTTATCGCCAACGGCGCCATGGAAAGCTGCTTCGTAATTCTGCCAAAGATGGGCAAGGCCGAGATCGACGGCGCCATGTTGCTGCAGGCCAAGAAGCTCATTTCCTGGGAAAGCGAAAAGCCAATGATGGCTTTTATCGGGGCCGATTTTCTCCGGGAGCGCGTGGGGTATCTGGTCGGATTGGCCGATTGGAAATCCGTCAAAGCCTGGGGACGGTTAATTGAATCCAGTGGCGGGTTGGTAGACGATGTCACACTGGCTGCATGTGCCTACCAGTCCCTGGCCCGATGCCAGCGCTGGGCCGATGAATTCCCGGTTTTTTTGGTGGCCGATCTGGGTGCCACCACTTCTTGCTTCTATATCCTGGATCGTCAGGCCGTGAAGTTCATGCGCAAAGTGCCGGTGGGCGGGGACGCTATAACCAAGACGCTAACGACCGTGGTGACCACTGATGGCGGCCCAATTCAGTTGACCGATCTTGAAGCCGAAGATGTGAAAATCACCGGCTATCTCCCTTTGGCTGGGAAAAAAGAACCGGAGACTCGGACGACCACGTCGGCGCCTGGCGCCAAGTGGCCACTTGCCCCGCGACGGGGCGACGTGGCAGACGATGCAAGCCAGACTGCGCCAAAACGGATTGAGCAGATGGAGGTATTAGCCAGGCCTGTGATCGAGCGGATAACCTCCGAAATCGTGCGATCCGTTCAGTTCTTTACGGATAACGTGGGTCAGAAAGTTAATGCCGTGTTTCTGACCGGCGGCACAGCCGAACTGCAAATCCTGAAAAAACACCTGGAAACATCGGTCGGAATGCCAGTTCGGGTGATTGATCCTTTTGCCGGCATGGCGTTCACGAACCCGGGCACCCGGAATTACGCCGAAAAGCACGGCGCCCGGTTGGCTGTAGCCACGGGACTGGCGTTGGCGGAAAAGCCGGCCATCAGTCTTCTGCCTCGGCACGTGCATTTGGTGAAGCGCGTAGCCGCGTTAATGCCCAAGGCGGTCGCGGCCTTGCTGATCCTGGGTTTTTTACCCCTGCTTGTAGCCGGAACTTACCATGCTGTTAAAATCAAATTGGTTCGATTAGAGGTCCGTCAATACCAACCGTCGCTTCAGCAGGCCGTGATGGAACGCGCTCGGCTCGATACGCTTCAAAAGCAGTGCCAGGAATCGTCAGAGTATATCAGGACCCTCCAAAACATGGTCGGACGTAACCTGATCTGGCCGGGTATGCTTAACGCATTGGCCGACGCGATTCCCCCTAATGTTGTCCTGATGCGTTGCGAGGCCGGGGTTGACCCGAATCACCCTTACACGGTTCTGCTGGAAGGAAAAATGCTTGCATCTGCCGCGGGATTTGGTGATGCGATGTCATCAATGCTGTCGGCGCTCGGCGCGTCGGTATTTTTCAAAAAGGTCAATATTATCAATGCCCAGGCGACCAGCGCCGAATCATTGCTGGGGACGTTTGAAATTCAGTGTGAGTTGGTTCATTAGCTGTTGAGGTTGCCATGTCGAGTTACACCAAATCGCTGATGGCGTTGGGGATCGCGCTGATTGCCGTGGTTGTTGCCGCTTTCTGGCTCCGGAGCCGGGTTGTCGCGTTCAACGATTTGTGCAGGACGCGCGATGATATGAAGACCCAGATAGCGGGGATCCAGGGATATGCCGCCCTGATTGCCGACTTTGAGCAACGGCTGGAAACGCTCCGTCGCGACATCAAACAAATCACGGGCAAGTTTGTTGGGAAGGATTACGAAACCCCCCAACTGGTCAAGGCCGTGGTAAAGTCAGCCTCGCTGTCCGGCATGGAAATGATCAATGCCGTCAAGTTGGAACCCAGGACCGATGAGCTATCCAACCCGATCCGTGCAGATGGGGGGCGGACCGTGAATGTAATTTCGCACGAGATTATCCTAAAGGGGTCTTATCCGGGATTTGTGAAATTTTTACAGAGCATGGCCACGTGGGAGATAAAGGCAAAGATCGAATCAATGGAAATCGAGCCAGGCTCCGCCGGAACCTCGCCGGACGAGATTGATGTGAAGTTGCACTTGTCCGTGTTTTCACTTTCGCAAGAACCGGCTGGCCGGCCGGCGCGGACATTGAATTAGGCGGCGGATGCCGCACGCCCGGTGAGGGCACCGGGCCTACAGCACTTTTTTTTGTAGGCCGGGTCCCCTGACCCGGCGGGATTGAAATGCCTTTGCATCAAGGCAGGTGAACTATGGATCAGAAGCAACGAGATAAAATCGCCTGGGTGCTGGCTGTTGTGCTTGGGCTAGCCCTGATTTATCTGCTGGCTGTCAATGTTTTCAAGGTCGGGGAAAGGCGTACGCCTCCTCCCGCGGCGCTGCCTCTGGCGGCAAGTGGCCACATGGCCCCGATCCAAATGGGGGCCAACGTGGCGCCGCCTCCATCAATTGGCGCACAGGTTCAGAGCCAGGCGCCGGAGCATACTTTGGATCCTAAAGTGCTTGCCGAACAGCAACAGATTGCGGCGCGAATGCCGCGACGCAATCCGTTCAGCGCAGCGCAAGCCAGCCCTGCCACTCCGGTGTCCCAGCCAGTGGTGTTTCAATCCGTGGAAGCGGCGCAACCGGTCAATAACGCATTCACGCTCAAAGTCGCAGCCATTGTATCGCGGCCGGGCTCCAACAAGCGGATAGCCATGATTAATGGCAAAATGCTTGAAGAAGGCGATCGTATCGGGGAGTGGACCATTCTCAAAGTAAATCCTAAAAACGTTGTCCTGGGCAACGGCGCCCAGCAAAAGGTTGTCGGGGTGAAGTGAGAAGAAATGCAGAATGAAGAATGCAGAATCGAATGAAGAAACAAAGTCAGAATAATTCTGCATTCTGCATTCTGCATTCTTCATTTTCTTCCGGCTTCAGTTTGGTGGAACTGGTGGTCGTCATGCTCGTCATCAGCATCCTGGCGGTGCTGGTGATCGAAAAAATAACCGCGGTCTTATCCTCGACCCGCGCCCGGTTGGCGGCCAATGAGTTGCGTGTTAACCTGCGTTACATCCAAAACATGGCCATGGATCGGGAACGGACCACGCGCGTGATCTTCAGCGCCGCCTCAAACTCGTATGCGGTAGCCATCTGCGATACGAGTGCACCGGGAAACTACGCGGCGGCTGTGAGCCCGATTACTCAATCTCCGTGGCTGGTAGATTTGGACGAGCAGTTTTCCGGCGTGGCTTTTTCCGTGAGTAATATTCCCGGCAATACGCTCTACTTCAGCGCAACCAACGGCATCCCCTGCTATAATACAAATTCGCCGCTGATGACCAACGGAAGCATTAATTTTAACTCGGGCCTGATCGTGACCATTGTGAAAGTCACCGGCTATATCGGGCTGGAATGAAAAATGCAGCATGAAAGCTGAGTAGTAACGAATGAAAAAAGCATGTCAGAAAAATTCTACATTCTACATTCTACATTTTCTTGCGCCTTCACCCTGATTGAACTGCTCATTACCATCGTTCTGGCCGGCATTGTCCTGCTGGCCCTGATCATGAGTTTTCATGCATCGCTGCAAGGCTTGGCAAGCCAGGGATATCTTTTGTCGGCCAATCTGTTGAGCGAGGATTTGATGAATGAAATCCGGTCCAAGCAATTTGTTCAATCGCACACGAACGTTGGCGCTAATCGCGTCAGTTATGAATACGTGGATGATTATAAAGGCCTGACCGATGCGCCGCCGAAAACGATTGAGGGCGTCATATTGAGCAATTATATCGGGTTTACCCGCCGGGTGTTCGTCGCCAATGTGAGCAATGTTTCTGACTGGATAGCGCCGACGGCTAATCCTACGGATTTTAAGCGCATCACGGTCGTGGTTAGCAACGCACAAATATGCGTATCCAATGTATCGGTGGTGAGCCGGTATGATTAAGAAATGCAGAATGAAGAATGCAGAAATATTTTCCGCCAAAGCGGATCCGCTTCAGGCGGACAGGTTCAGGAATATAATGGGATGAAAAAAGCATGTCAGAATAATTCTTCATTCTTCATTCTGCATTCTTCATTTTCTTCCGCCTTCACCATCATCGAAATGGTGGTGGCCATGGTGATCATGGCGATCATTGCGCTGGCCACGATTGATTATCTTGTCAATGCCGGCCGGGTTTATACGCTCCTGCTGGCGCAACGACAGGCCGACAGTGATGCCATGGAGGTCGTAAAACGCATGCGGCGCGATGCGCGCACGTGGCAGGCCAACATCACGAATGCAGGCGCAGAATGGGCTTTTTCCACGCCGGGAGGAACCAATTCATTCAAATTGTCAGGGAATACCGTGTTCCTGAATAGTAATATCCTGGCCAAAAACGTTCAAACTTTTCGGTTGGATTATTATGACGCCACGAACGGATTATTAACGCCGCTTCCGCTGAGTCCAAGCAACCGGCCCCGTGTTTCCCGTGTCGCCTTGGAATTGCGTACAACCAATAATTTGACGGCCTCGGAATTGAACGTCAATTTCTTCCTGCGGGAGGGATTGCTTAAATGAAATATCGCATTCTGCATTTTAGAGTACGAGGGGGAGGCGATGGCAGGCTTCAATGCTGTCATTCCCGCGAAAGCGGGAATCCAGTATCTTTCTGTCATTCCCGTGCAAACGGGAATCCAGTTCCGTTCTGGCTACTTCTGGATTCCCGACCCAGGCTCCGCCGGAGCGCTTCGCCGAGGCGAGTCGGGTCGGGAATGACAGGAAATATTCAGCCCCCCCAGATGGCTGAGGGTTTGCATTTAAGAAATCGCTCCGGCCTGACCCTGATCGGCATCATCGTGGCGATTGTGGTTATGGGGTTACTGGGCGCCGGCGTGCTGATGCTCGTCTCGACCGGGTCAATGGAAAGCATTCAGACGCTGAAATCGGGCCGGTCTTTTTGTGCCGCCGAGAGCGGCGTCAGCGCCGCGCGCGCCTATATGGCCACCAATGTGGACTGGTACACCAATTCCAGTGCCATTACGGGAACAGTAGGGCAGGCTTCCTTTAGCGCGATTTTGGATACGCATGGCGGGATCACCTCGGTTGGTTCAAAAGATGAGGTGCGATGGACCAGTATATGGCGGCCAACGTGGCATGCCATGCTGGTTTATGGAACCAGCACCAACGTCGGCACTCCTAAATACAGAATCTGGGGTGGTACAAACTGGTCGGCGCCATCCAATACGTTAAGTGTCGGAGCGGCAAACATCAATTGGGTGGTTGTGAAAGCCTGCCCGCGCAGGAACGAATACGTTGCAGCCACTCTGGATACAACTAATGGAGTCAAAGCCCAGGTATACCGCGACGGAAGCTGGAGCAATCTCCAGACAATAGCCACAGTGGACAATGCCGCCTACCGGGGCGTGGATATTGCCTATGAGACCCTTTCCGGTGATGCCATGGTTGTGGCCGCCAATAACGCGCCCAATGTTACCTGCTATGTCTGGGACGGCGATGCATGGTCCGCGCCTGTGACAATTAGTCTTCCCAGGGGTAATAAGGCCAACTGGGTAAAGCTCGCCTCGGACCCCGTTTCCGATGAGATCATTGTGATGGTTCAAGATGCTGCCCGATGGTACACCGCCGCGGTCTGGAACGGCGCCGCATGGGGAAACGTGAAACTACCTGCCACCCGGTCGCCTGGCGTACAATATGAATCCATGGCCATGGAATATGAAACCAGCGGCAGCCAGGCCATCATTGTTTCTGCAAATGGAATAGCGGCCAGCTTCAAATGGAGTAGTTGGAACGGGACAACCTGGAGCAGTGAAGGTACGACTTCCATTGGGGACGACTTCTACTGGGGTACGCTGGTCAACGACCCTAATTCAGACAACTTACTCTTGACTTATATTGATACGGACAACGATATTGGCAAAGTATTTTGGAACGGCTCAAGCTGGATGACATACATTCCTGAGCTGGAGACCTCGGGGAACTCCGATACCGCCCGCCCTGTTCAGGGACAGTTCGAGACCCTTTCCGGGCACGAAGGCCATGCGCTGGTGGTCTACAGTGATACGACGTACGGCCGCTCGCGGCATGCTGTGGATCCCTCCGGCGCCACATGGGATACCGAGGTCAGTGTTAGCACGATCAGGGACTCGTCTACGGTTCAGACCAGAAGAACTGGAGACGGAAAGATGTTGGGGCTGTTCTTTGATGACGTTAATGACCGGTATGACTTTTCCTGGCACGACGGGACCGTTTGGTCCACCATGCAGACATTGGAAACCGCGCCTTCGGTCACTGTCGCGCCTTTCAAAGAGCCCTTCATGATGGCGCCCCAACTCTGGGTCCTGCCTTAATCGTGACTTACATCTGTTTTGACGGCCGCACTAATGGATATTAGATGGTTAGCGCTCATTCGAGTTGACGGGCCAGTTCCCCCAGCAAGCGCCGATGCCAGGCGATAACCTCCGTACCACGGTATCCGTCCGGCCACAAGGCTCTGGGCAGCAACGGATCCAGCGCCATGGCCGCGCGGTATGCTCTGTTTGTCTCACGTGCAAAAAACCACAACGATTTTTGCGGCAATCGTTTCGAACGCAAGGCATCCCAATTTCGTTGCGCATTCGCGCAATACCATTGCTGACACTGTTCCAGCAAATCCGTGGGCCAGGCCGTGCGTACCACCTGCTCGGCGGGCAATCCCAGCACGGTGCGCGCCTCGAAGAGATAGGCATACGACTCAATTCCCGCCGCCTTTACCAGATCATCATATTCTGGTCGGATATCGCGGGGCGTGATCCAGACACTCCCCTGCAGACGACCTATACGTAGCCGATGCAAGAACTGCCGTAAAACATTCCGATAGCTACGCTGCGTCTCGGGAATGTCATAGACCATTAAATACCAGATCCCCGGCCAGCGCTGCCGCCACCAGCGTTCCGGGCGAAAGATATCGTCGGTGGCGCGCTCGCCTTTGGCGGTCAGGCGTAATACCGGCTCTTTTCCAGCCCCGCGCCGATAGGCCACCAAGCCTGCCTTGCACAATCGCCGACGCGCTCCATCATAAGCCAAGGTGTTGGGAAAGCTGCGGCTCCACGTAAATGAGCGGCCCCGAGTCGCTATCAATTCGACCGTCATCAACATAAGGTCCAGGAATTCCTCTCCCAGCCGACGACGAACCACCGGCAAACTGAATCCCGGATGATCGAACCACTGCCACATAACACACCCTCCATACGAGCCATTCGTGTGGCTGTTATTTCACGTACGATCAAATCTTCCTCCAGCAACCTTCGTTTCTATAATATATCTGTTTATGCGGCCGTCAACACAGAAAACACATATAAGACAGTGTGATATTAAGAAAAGTCTGATATTACAAGCACGATCGTTTTTCAACGAGGTCGAGAAAGCTGACATTGTTTCTGTTGTGATGTCGGCATTAACGGATGTAGGGTTAATGCGTGGGGAATGCATTGGGGGCGTTTGTAGGGTCAAGAATAACCGGTGACAAACGGAAACCAAAATATCGCCCCGGGTCTTTACTTGGTTCGCATTGCGTCTTTGAGCTTTTCAAGCACCCGTTTGACCAACAAAAAGGTTTCCCATTTCAAACCAAACCGGTTTTTGGATTCCGTGGCAAGCGACCAGACCAGCTTGCCGTTCTTGGCGTTAAACAACCTGGATTCCAAGGTTATGACGGTATTTGTCGCCAGCGCCGGTGGATCATAATTATCCTTCCAGGAATTTTGTAAAAACCCTGACAGATTCATTGGAACGGGGGGTGCATTGTCTGCCGCAGTTTTCGTATGTTGCTTGCTGTTGACCATGCGGATCACCAAGATGCCATCGGCGCGCATCGCCAACGCAAGCGAAGGCAACTGGCTGGTCGTGTTTTCGTTCAAACTGGGCACCAGGTTATAACTGCGGGTAACCATCCGGTCCATGTTGCTGATCTGCCAGGCAAATTCGTCTTCCCACATGCGGCGGGTCTGATCCTGCTTGAAGAGCGCCACCACCATGAGATGCCCGAATCGGGTGCCGTCCGTGTTCCGCCACTCATTGAGTGTTTCCGTGGTAGTGCAAGCGGCCAGCAAGAGCAGACCCAGAGTCAGGCAGGATGTTTTAACGATCATTTGTATTTTCATGGAATTATAGTGGTTAGCGTTCCTTGGTCCCGTATATGAGTATGTCAATGCCCAATATCAGGCTGTAGTTTGCCTCCCAGTCGTTTTCATCCTGCCAGCTCACGTTCGGTTTGATCAAATAGTAGAGCCATTCTTTATATAGGTGCCCGCGATACAGAAACGTCAGGTTGTAAGACTCGATGATGTGCAGACCGCCGAGTACCGAGAATCGGAAGCCGCCGCCCCGGGCAACGTCACTGCCGTCGGCCAGGCGCCCGTAAACGGTTTCATCGAACAGTTCGTTCGCATATCCGCTGAGCAAAGTCAACTCCCAATCCCAGCCTTTCAGGTAATCGTCATTAGGCGGCGGGAGGCCAGCCGCTTCGTTGGCCTGTCTTTCCTGGTTCAGTTGGTCCATATCGGCATTGTACCGGGCGCGGCTCAGCTTCAGCGAGGCGACGGGGCGTATTACCCAGCGATTGACCCACCGATTCAGCATCAAGCTGCTGATTTCATAGACGCCGTCATCGCTTTCCCAACCGACTTTCTGTTCCGGATACACATCCCAGGAGTAAAACTTATAGCGGGGGTCCCAGGCTATGTTGGCGTAAACGGATGGCAGCCATTTCAACCGCACACCGGCGGATGTATCAATATCCTTGAAAATCCACTTTTTGAGCCCTACGCGGAAGCCGCTCATCCCTTGGTTGGAGTCCTGGCCGGGCAGGGCCATGGGATCGAGCGTCGAGATCGTCAGCCGTAGCTGTTTTTCGGCGTTCAGCATGTGAACTTCGCTCTCGGTGTCGGCCAGCGGCCTGAGCGCGAACTTGTTGGTGTGCGCAAAATAATCCGCTTCGACCTGCAGGCCGATCCTGAACTTGGCCGGCTCGAAGGGCACGCGATTCGTCGGATCATTAATGAACCAGTTATCCGTGCGCTGGATATTCTGTTCGGACATGACATTGGCCGTGTCGTGAAACCAGTCCAATCTTTGTAGCCAGTTAGTGCTCGCGAACCATGAGTTGGTGTTGGTTGTAATCATAGGATGATTGGTGTTGGATACAGAGGTGACGGCCTGTGTATCTGCCGTAGATCTCCTTGCCGCAGGGGTCGGAAGAGGCGGAGACACATGCGTCGGCCGGACATCCCCGGCCATGGCCGCCTGAAGTATGCCGGCGCAGAACAGGATGGCGCATGCGATATAAAAACGAGAGAAGTTATTCATTATCGAAGAAAGGCCGGTTTCCGTTTCCCGATCATGCAATCATAAATCAAAAATCAGCAATCAAAAATAGTTTTGCGCTTGCCTGACACAAATAGCTCTGATAAATAACATACGGTGTCTGACACGTCGATATCATAAAACTACATCAAAGGAATATAATCCATGGCCGATAAACAAAGCACCGCCATCTCGCCGACGCGGGCGGACGATTACCCGGAATGGTACCAGCAGGTGATTCGCGCCGCCGACTTGGCGGAGATCTCGCCCGTGCGCGGATGCATGGTGATCAAGCCCTGGGGCTACAGCATCTGGGAAAATATCCAGCGCGTACTGGATGGTATGTTCAAGGCCACCGGTCACCGTAACGCTTATTTCCCTCTATTCATTCCGTTGAGTTTCCTGGAAAAGGAAGCCAAGCATGTGGAGGGCTTTGCCAAGGAATGCGCGGTGGTTACGCATCACCGCCTGGAGCTTTCGCCGGAAGGCAAGCTTGTGCCCGTGGGCGAACTCGACGAGCCGCTGGTGGTGCGGCCAACTTCAGAAACCATCATTGGCGCCATGTTTGCCAAGTGGGTGCAGTCCTATCGCGATCTGCCGCTCCTGATCAACCAGTGGGCCAACATCGTGCGCTGGGAGATGCGCACGCGCATGTTTTTGCGGACCACGGAATTTCTGTGGCAGGAAGGCCACACTGCCCACGCCAGCGAGGCGGAAGCCCGCGAAGAAACTGCGCGCATGCTGAAAGTTTATGCCGAGTTTGCCGAGCGCACCATGGCCATGCCGGTGATCATGGGCGAGAAAACCGAAAGCGAACGCTTCCCCGGCGCGGTGGCCACTTACAGCATCGAGGCCATGATGCAGGACCGCAAAGCCCTGCAGGCGGGGACCTCGCATTTCCTGGGCCAGAATTTTGCGCGCGCCTGCGAGATCAAATTCCTGGACGCCAACGGCCAGGAAAGCCTGGCCTGGACCACCTCCTGGGGGGTCTCCACGCGCCTGATCGGTGGACTGATCATGACCCATAGCGACGACGATGGACTCATCCTGCCGCCGCGCCTGGCGCCGGCCCACGTCGTGATCCTGCCGGTCATTCACAAGGACGCCGACCGCGCCAGTGTCCTGCAATATTGCGACCGCGTGGCCGCGGAACTGCGTGCCGTGAGTTATGGCGGCCGCCCGTTGGTGGTGGAAGTGGATGCGCGCGAAGGGCGGGGTGGGGACAAGGTGTGGGGCTGGATCAAGAAGGGCATTCCCGTGCGCCTGGAAATTGGTCCGCGCGATATGGCCGCCGATGCCGTTTTCATGGGGCGGCGCGACAAACCGCACAAGGAGCGCCGGAGCGTGCCGCGCGCCGAGTTGGTACAAACCATCGGTGCGTTGCTGGATGAAATGCAGGATATGATCCTGGCACGGGCACGCGCCTTGCGCGAGACGAATACCCGCCGGATTGACAGCCGCCAGGAGTTTTACGATTTTTTCACGCCGCGTAACACCGCGAAGCCGGAAATCCACGGTGGCTTTGTAATGGCCCATTGGGGCGGCGATGCGGCGGCGGAAGAAGCACTGAAGAACGATTTGAGCGTCACCATCCGATGCATTCCGCTGGATTCTCCGGAGGAACCGGGGACCTGTCCCTTTACCGGCAACCCCAGCCCCCGCCGGGTTCTGTTTGCGAAGGCATACTGAGGCAAGCGGTAAGCGGCATGCGGGCGGCGGGAAGAAACGATGGGGGTGTTTTCCTCCGTGTGCTTAGAGCTTACCGCTTACCCCTTTGCTCCTCAGACTGCCTTTAGAAGAGGGAGTAAACGACACCACATTGGACGCGCCAGTCGGCGCCGGCGGCGCCGCTTTGCACCTCTTTGTGGCCGTAGAGTCCTTCCAGGCCCAAAGTCAGCAGTTTGAACGGCTGCCACATAAGATTCAAACTGGCGTAGTGAGTCTGGTGATAAGCGTTTGGACCTTGAGATGTCTCGTTGTTAATGTTGACCAGACCGTAGCTGGCCGTAGAGCGCAATTTCTCGCTCCATCCATGCGTATAGCCCACCATGGCGCCAATGTAGGGCAGGGCCTTCAGGTCACCCGCTTGATTGTAGGCGGCATCGTTGTTGAAGAAGTCGTCATTATCAAAGCGGGCGATACCCTGGCCGAGGGTTCCCTGCAGTTGGAGCGAATCGCGTGTGAAGAACGACTTCACCACCGACAGGTTCAAGCCCCCGCCTAAAACGGTCTGATTGCCGTTGGTTTCGCCGTTGGCGCCAAGAAGGCGGCCGATAGCGGCCAACTGCACATGGCCAAACGATGCTTCTTCCCAGCGTATATTCAAGCCGATATCGGGCGCATGGTTCACCGGCACAGCCGTTGGGTCGCCGGAGTTATCCACTTCAGCCGAAGGCTTCTCCACGCTGGCGTTTATCTGCCATTGCTTGTTCAAGGGGAGTTGGTAGCGCAACAGCGGCAAGCGCGCGGAAATGGCTGAGTTCGGGCCTTCGTAGTCCAGCGTATCGGGCCAGATATCCGGGTCTTCAAAAGAGCTGAAAGTTTGTCCGAGAATGATGTTGTAATACTGTCCGTAAAGATGGCGAATGCGGAAATTCATGGTAGCACTGCCGGACCCGAAAAAGTCATTTTCATAGTAAAACCTCGGCGTCCCTCCCAGTGTGGGAGCGCGGACATCGAGCATGAGCCGCGAGCCTTTGGCTGAAACGTTGAAACGGCTCCCCCCGCCCTTGGTCGGATCTCCTTCCACCGGGATTTTCGCGGTAACAAATTGGTCGGGGTCGCCCGGATTCCCCGTGTCGAAGATAAAGTCCACGCGCGGCTTGGCGTTGAATTTGATCATTGCCGGGGTGTGGGGGATGGGGATGAAACCCCGGTACTGTGGGTCGAGCGTCAGATCGTCCGGGCGGGGCGCCGCCACCTGGTTGTCGATATACGTTTGGCGATAGATCACCTGGCTTACATGCCCTGTCGGTTGTTCGGCCGGCACATATGCCTTTTGCTTTTCCAAGTCCGCGACCTTTGCTTTCAATTCCTGGACGGCCTGGTCGAGCGACTTCACGGTGGCCTTGAGCTGATCGGTTTCCGCGGACTGCGCATACAGCGCCGGTGCGTTGGCCAGTATCAGCAAACTTGCGAGCATCAAACTTAAACATGCCTTCCAGTTCATAAACGGTCCCTTGTAAGTCAATTGCAGAACTCCATAAAACACCGCTCATAGAGCGGGGCTACACAAACATGGCTAATCGCAATAATATAATTATCATTGAATTAAGATGTAGCACCGTTCTATGAACGGTTTCTTCGATTTGACTTATGCAATTTGCCCTCGTGTTAATACTTCAAAAACTTTTCTTGAATTTCCTTGGGGTTGCTGGTTTTCATCAGTGCCAACATGAGGAGTACGCGGGCCTTCTGGGGGTTGAGCTCCAGGGCCGCGACCGTGCCCATCTTGTCGTCGTCTATCTCGACGTTGCGCACCACAAGACCGCTGCCGGTGCGGGAACTGCGCACGACCACAACGCCTTTCTTTACGGCGTCACCCAGCGCGGCGAGCGCCGGATCCGTGCTGTTACCATCACCGACCCCAGCCAGCACCAGGCCCTTGGCGCCCTTCTCCACGGCACAATCGATAAAATCGCGGCCCAGGTTGGCGTAGGAGTAAATGATCTCCACCGGGGGCAAAACGTCCACGCCCTCGACCGAAAACTCCGAAGCCGTGGTATGCGGCGGTACCGGCTTATTGAAGAAATGCACCGCGCCGGTATTGGCCACGCCGGCGCGGCCGCGGTTGGGGGACTTGAACGTGTCCAATTGGGTGCTGTTCTGCTTCTCGACTTCCCGGGCATAATGAATTTCGTCGTTGAGCACCACCAGCACCCCGCGTCCCCTGGCGTCCGGGTGGATGGCCACAGCCACGGCATTGTAGAGGTTCGCCGGGCCATCGGCGCTGGTGGCGGTCGCCGGCCGCATGGAGCCGACCATGACGACCGGCTTGTCGCTCTTTACCACCAGGTTTAGAAAATAGGCCGTCTCCTCCATCGTGTCGGTGCCGTGCGTAATGACCACGCCGTCAACATCATTCTGTTTGAGCACCGTGTTGACCCGCTTGGCGAGTTTCAGCCATACCTCATTGTTCATGTTCTGACTGCCGATGTTGACGATTTGTTCGCCCGTCAGGTCCGCCAGTTCCGAGATTTTTGGGACTGCCTTGATCAGGTCCTCAACCTGGAACGTGCCGGACTTGTAGCCCACTTCCTTGGTGCTGGCCTGCGCGCCGGCAATCGTGCCGCCGGTCGCCAGCACCACGATCTTCGGCTTGGCCGAGACAACGGATGCCAGCGCCAGCATTACGGCGGTAACAGCGGCCAGAACCAATACCATTTGATGTTTCATTGATCTCCTTTTATTTGGTTACCCAATCATAGTCTTGGAAATTTGCCGAAATTTCTGTAGCCGACGTCGCAGACGTCAGAACTTCCGCGGTCAACGACCGCGGCTACAATCAGATCTTGATACTAAACGATCACTTGGCCGCCTTCCATTCCTTGACGTAATCCTTGGCTGCCTCCACCATGTATTGCCCTATTTTCGGATAGGCTTCCTCGGGCAGATTTGCCAGCGAGACGCGTACGGACCATTGGGGGCCATCGAATCCGCCGCCGTGCATCAGGACCACGCCCGACAGCTCAGCCAGCCGGAACAGAATATCCACCGGCTCGTAGTTTTGCTTCAGGAATTTGGCAAAGTCCGCGCCGAACGCGTGCTCGGCCCAGATCATCAGGTCCAGTTCGCAATAGTAACCGGCGCGGTTATTGTCCGCCGGGTAGGGCAGTCCCAGGCCGTCCCAAAGCGCCTTGAAACGCCGCCGGACGATCAGCTGGCAAATGGTTTTATAGCTGTCTGCCGCGTCCGTCAACGCAAACAAGGAGAACAGCGCCATCTGCACCTGCTGGGGAAGCGACAGGCCGGCTGTATGGTTGAGCGCCACCGAGCGGCTGTCGGCCACCATGCGGTCAATAAACTTCATCTTTTCCGGCGTCAGGGTCAGGGTGTCGTAGCGTTTGTTCAGCGCGGCGCGGTCTTTCGCCGGAAGCTTCGCGATCATCCGATCAAAAATATTTTCTGCATGGATGGCGATGACACCCAGGCGCCAGCCCGTGCAGCCGAAGTGTTTCGAATACGAGTAGACGCCGATCGTGTTATGCGGCAGTTCAGCCATCAGCGAACGGAAGCCGGGCACGAAGGTGCCGTACACGTCGTCAGTAATAATGATCAGGTCGGGACGTTTCGTCTTCACCAGCTTAACGAGCCGCTGCAGGGAGCTGGCGCGCATCGCGTAGGAGGGCGGATTGCTCGGGTTCACGAGGAAAAAGGCCTTGATACGCCGGTCGGCCAGTTTGTCGATTTCGCTATCGGCATACTGCCAGGTATGGGTGCCGTCGGCACGCAGCTCTTTGTTCGCGCTGATTTCGACAACCCGGAACGAAAAGCGATCGAGTTCGGGAATCTCGATGTAGGGGGTGAACGTTGGCACGCCGAGGGCGATGGTGTCGCCGCGATGGAGCAGGCGGTTAACCATCAGCGAGTCAAACGTATAACACATGGCCGCCGTGCCGCCCTCGACAGCGAACAAATCATAATTACCTTTTGGTGGCCGGCCTGCGCACATTTCCTGTGCGAGATAGGCCTGTACAATGCGTTCCGTGCAGTGGAGCATGCGGTCTGGAGTGGGATACTGGTCGCCGATGATGCTATCGGTCAATTCGTGAACGAATATATCGGCGTCAAACCCCAGTTTTTTCACGCCGTAGTCGAAGCCCACCCGGAGCAGTTTAACCCCTGGGGCGTCCGGATTTCGATCGAGAAATTCAATGAATCGCTTGGCAATCCCCGGCTTTTGCGGCATGCCGCCGGTATCGGGCACGTTGAGGGTGCGCTTCGATTCTTCAATGCCGAAGCGGCCGAGGGTGAAGAAAGCTTCGCGCGGCGTGGTGCAGACCCAGTTCGGGTTGCCGCGTCCGGCATTGAGCATCTGCGTCGTGCTGTTGCGGGTGTGCTCCTCGGCGAGTTGAATCAGGTTGTTTTTTAATTCAAAAGGGCTGAGGATTTCCAGCGCTTTTTCCTGGGCACGCGATACGAGCTTCGGTTTGCTCGGGCTCATGGGCATTCCTCCGATTGTGGGTTTATGGTTCAGTGTAACAACATAACGATGATAACACCCCAGATCGTGAGCAGGGTGTTACCCACGGCATAAGTCACGGTGTAGCCGAGCGCCGGAACCTTGCTCTTGGCCTCCTCCTGGATGGCGCCCAGCGCGGCGGTCGTCGTGCGCGCACCGGCACAGGCGCCCAACAGGATGCCGGGATGCATTTTGAATATATATTTGCCGACCAGCAGGCCGACGACGAACGGGATCAGGGTCACCATCACCCCGGCGAAAAACAACGTCAGCCCCTGCTGTTTCAGCCCCTCGACGAACCCAGGCCCCGCGCCGATGCCGACTACCGCAATAAAAGCGCACAGGCCCACGTTGTTGAAGACCCACAGCGCCGGGGCCGGGATGCGGCCGAAAACGGGGTGGACGGAGCGCAGCCAGCCGCACACCAGACCGGCGATAAGCGTGCCGCCGCTCGTGCTGAGGGTGAGTGGAACAGAGCCAAGCGTGAAGGTGATGGCGCCGATTATGGCGCCCACGCCGATACCCAGGCCCATGAATACCATATCGGTCATATTGGTCGGACGGTCGGCATAACCCACCATCGGAATTACACGTTCAACATCGCGCTTGGCGCCGCCGATCTGCAGGACGTCGCCCAGGTTTACCTGTGTGCCGGGTGTGACGGGCAATTCCACTCCGGAGCGCGTCAGTTTGCGCACGAAAATGCCGCGGGAGTTCCGTCCGGTGTCCATTCCGGCAAGCTCCTTGAGGGTCTTGCCGTCAATCTTCCTGCGCGTAATCACTACATCAAGGAGTTCCACCGGAAAGTCAAGCAATATGGGGTCATCAACTTCGATCCCGAAAGTTGGTCCTTCGCGCAGTTCCACATCGTGGCGCGCAGCCAGGGCGACCACGTCCCCCGCGTGAATGACCTGATCAATGGAACTCTCAATAATCTTTTCGCCCTGGCGGATGCGCTCGATACAGACCCGCGTGGGCAGGAAATGTTGCTCGGTCTCGTCCACGGTTTTATTCGCGCAAAAGCTGTCCGCGGATACGCGGTAGGCCCGCACCACGAATTTTTGGTAGGCCGATACCACGCCGGGCTCGGCTTCCGTCGCGCCCATCTGGGCTTCAAGCTTCTTGCATTCCTCGGCCAGGTTCACGCGCAGGAGTTTCGGGGCGATGGATGAGAGGAACCATGCCGAGCCGGCGGTACCGAACAGATAGGTCACCGCATAGGCCACCGGCATGTGGTCGAGAAACACTTTCTTTTGATCGGCCGCTACGTTGGCTAATTGGTTGATGGAGTCTGTCGCCACACCCAGAACGGCTGAGATCGTGCAGGCGCCGGACAGGAGCCCCGCGCCGAACCCCACATCAAGCCCGCAAATCCCGGCGGCCGCATAGGCAGTCAAAAGGCACGTGACGCATACGATGACCGCGAACAGCACTTGCGCCAGGCCGCCGCTCTTAAGCCCCCGAAAGAACTGTGGTCCGACGCTGTATCCGACGGCGAAGAGGAACATCAGGAAGAAAATGGCCTTTACGTTAGGCGAGATCGTGATGTGCAACTGCCCTACCAGCACGCCGGCGAGCAGGACGCCGGTCACAGACCCGAGCGTAAACTTGCCGATTTTTATTTTCCCGATGAAAAAGCCGATTGCCAGGGTAAGGAAGACGGCAATTTCAGGATGATCGCGTAGCGTTTGAACAAGCCAGTGCATCATTTTTTGTTACTCCTTTTCAATTTACACCTCAATCACGGCGGTCAAGTTGTCGGCGGCGAAATGCGGATTGAGTGTGCCCGTTTCCTCGTCCACGAGCTTGCGGAGATACGCCTCCAATTCGCGTTCATATTCGCATTCACGCTCGCTGTCGCTGAGCCATTGGCGGGCTGACATCAGGCTGTGCTCGCCGGATTCGGCTTCCCGGGCGCTATCATACCGGTTGACCATGTCCGGTTCGAGAAAATGCTTCAGCACGTGGATAAATTCGATGTTGCTCAGAACCGCTTCCGGCAGGTACTGCTCGATCTGGCTGGCCAGGATGTTTTTGAAATCCAGCAGAGTATTTTCGTTGGAATCGGCCAGGCTCGCAATCTGGCGTCCCTTCAGCATTTCCAGGCCGACCAAGCCGGTGCTGAAGATATCCGATTGGACGAACCCCGGCTCCCGGCGGTGGCTTTCCGGCGCCATGTAGAGCGGACTGCCCAGGAGAATGTTCACCTGTTCTCCGATCCGCGCTGCGCGGCCGAAGTCCACCAGTTTTACCGTACCCTGGATATTAACCATGATATTGGTCGGCTTAATGTCGCCGTGGATAAACCCGTTGGCATGCAACACCGCGATGCCGCGCAAGACGTTGCGCAGAATATAAAGCGCCAGGCCGGCTTGCAGACTGACCCGGCCATCCTCCACTCGGAACAGCACGTTGAGGAAGTGGTCCCATTCCTCGGGAGTGCTGCGGGCCCGGGCGATTTCCATGTGTTTGCCGTCTATGAGGAACTGCAGGTCCACGCCGTCAATAATCTGCATGTGCATGTAGCCAATGCCGTTGCATTCCTCGTAGAAATCGCTCGATACCATGTTGACGTTGTTGATCGGCTGTAACAGCGAGATCTGCTTGGCGATCCGGCCCATATCCGTCCAATATTTGGCCGCGCTGGAATAAATGCCCGGGTCGAACAGCTTGATTGCGTGATGGGTCAGACAGGCACGGGCGCCATGGCGCGTTGCCAGGAAGACCACCCCCTGCCGTCCGTGGCCAAGTTCCTTGACGAATTGATAGGCCACGGGATAAGGGATGGCGCGCGCGCGGATGAGCGCGCGATAATTTTTCAGCAAATCCGCAGATTCGCTATCGGTCGGCGTCGGCTTAGAGCCTGTGTCCGTGCCCGATGGAGACGCCGGCAGGGGCGGCGGCTGGTCCATGACCACCGTGGATTGCATTGAAATAAGGTCATTCATTGCGGCCATTATAGGTGCAGGACGCCGTTTGGCAAGTGTTTGCGACGCATTATTATACCAAGCATTTTTTGACAAAGAGCGTTAATCCTGTTAAGTTCCCAGTTCATGCAATGGCTGATCAATAAAATTGTCGGTACCAAGCACCAGCGCGATTTGCGGAAACTGCGGCCACAGGTCGAGCGCATTAACGCGCTGGAACAGGAATACCAAGCCCTCTCCGAAACCCAGTTGCAGGCCAAGACCGCCGAGTTCAAGGAGCGCCTGGCGCGCGGCGCGACGCTGGATAGCCTGTTATGCGAGGCCTTTGCCGTGGTCAAGAACGCCTGCCGGCGGCTGGTCGGTACAACCATCACCGTGTGCGAGCATGACATGGTCTGGGATATGGTGCCCTTCGACGTTCAGCTCATGGGCGGTATGGTCCTGCACCAGGGCAAGATTGCCGAGATGGCCACCGGCGAAGGCAAGACCCTTGTGGCCACCATGCCGCTCTACCTCAACGCGCTGTCGGGCCGGAGCGTCCACCTGGTGACGGTCAACGATTATTTGGCGCGCCGCGATTCGCAGTGGATGGGCGCGGTCTTCAAGTACCTGGGGCTCACGGTTGGTTGCATCCAGAACCAGATGAACCAGGCCGAACGCCGGGCGCAATACGCCTGTGACATCACCTACGGCACGAACAGCGAATTCGGCTTCGATTACCTACGGGACAACGGCATGGCCTTTACCCGGGCGGAAGTTGTCCAGCGCGAGCATTTTTATGCGATTGTGGACGAAATCGACAGCATCCTGATTGACGAAGCCCGCACCCCCCTCATTATTTCCGGCCCCGCGCCGGTTTCAACGCACCAGTACGCGACCATGACGCCGCTTGTGGATCGCCTTGTCCGCAAACAGCGCGAGCTCTGCAACACGCTGATACAGGAGGCCAAGGACAGCCTGGATAAAGGCGACACGGAAAAAGCTAAACAGCGTCTATATCAGGTCCGTCACGGCATGCCCAAGCACAAACAGCTTCTGCACCTGCTGGAGGACACGGCGACCCGTAAACTCCTGGAGCAGGTTGAAAACTCGTTTCTTACGCAAATATACAAGGAACAAGCGCGCGCCCTCAGCGAGGAGTTGTTCTTCACAATTGACGAGCGCGGGCATGACGCCACGCTGACCGAAAAAGGTTGTGAAGCCATGAGTCCATCCGATCCTGACGCCTATGTTTTGCCGGACCTGATTGCGCATATGGCCGTCATTGATGGCCAGGCAACTCTTTCGCCGCAGGAAAAGTTGGAGCGCAAACAGCAGGTTCAAAACATGTTTGCCGAGAAGAGCGAGCGCATCCACAACGTGGATCAACTGATCCGCGCCTATTGTCTCTATGAAAAAGACGTGGAATACGTGGTCCAGAACAACCAGGTGCTGATTGTGGACGAGTTCACCGGCCGCATCCTGCCGGGCCGCCGCTGGAGCGATGGCTTGCACCAGGCCGTAGAGGCCAAGGAGGGCGTAGCGATCGAGCGCGAGACGCAAACGCTGGCCACAATCACAATCCAAAACTATTTTCGCCTATACAAGAAACTGGCCGGCATGACCGGCACCGCGGAAACTGAGGCCAACGAGTTCCGCGACATTTACCATCTGGATGTGATTGTGATTCCCACCAACCGGCCGGTGCGGCGGGTGGATACCAACGACGTGGTGTATCGCACGCGCCGCGAGAAATTCAGCG
>Ga0074199_1000491_pt1 | contig 60193 bp, 41 predicted proteins | sample EPASupsiteSAE347_FD_64528 | JGI IMG/M metagenome (GOLD analysis project Ga0074199, IMG submission 64528) | Bioremediated contaminated groundwater from EPA Superfund site, New Mexico - Sample SAE3-47 | ecosystem: Environmental > Aquatic > Deep subsurface > Groundwater > Contaminated ... | reverse complement strand
CTCGTCGCTGAACGATGCCGTGAACGGACCCGTGCCTTTCGTTGCCGCTGCGCTGAACCCGGCAACCGGGCCGGAACCGGCCGGGTACCTGACGGTCAGGATCGCGAGCGGGAGCTTGTAGTACGTACTGGAAGTCGAATTCCTGTACGTCATGGCACTGTCGAGCCCTTCCGCGAGGTTCCCGGAGATATCCCACGTATCGGTGCCGAAGTACTGTCCTACCGGAGTCCCCCCTGAGAGGGAGGATCCCCGGAATGTATAGCTGCCGTCACTGCTTGCGAGGTAGAGGGAGGTCAGGTTTGCCGACATGCCCGCGGTAAAACCGGTCGGGGCTTCCGAAGTGCCGAACACGGTCGAGCCCTCGTAATTATACGGCGACGCAGTGTCCAGCGAGTTCGTGGTGTCGTGGCCCTGGTTGACCCAGTACCAGACCCGGTCCTCGTCGCCGTCGTCGTACGCTATGACCAGCGTCATCATCTTGATGCCGCCCATACTTATCAAAGAAGATCCCGAAGGTACGGCCTGGACCTTCACGGTCTGGCCGGAAATCTCATCGGTCAGGTCGTACCACATCAGGTAGTCGCTCGTAACCCGGTTCATGTGGTCGTTTAACCAGACCCGGCCGGTGCCGCCAGCCCCGGGGAACGAGTACTCGGTGTTGAACGTTTCCTGTTTCACGATCTCGTAGGTGCCGTCGTTGTCTGCATCGATGTTCACGGTCACGCTCCCCGGGTAGTTAACGGTCATGGAGCCATCGTAAACGGTGACATAAAGCCGGGCCCACCGGATGGCGGTATGGGCCGGCAGGGTGAATGTCTTTGATGCGGATCCTCCCTTGACATACGTAGGATACGAGTCTGTCCACAATCCTCCCGAGACTGCGCCGGACTTCACGGTTTCGAGCGGGATGCTGCCATAGTAATTGGCCGCGATCGGGGCGGTACTCGCCGTGACCGCGTTCGTCGCGGTCCGGGACGCGCTTCCCCCGGGCCCCGTGGCGGTCAGCGTGACCGTGTAGGTGCCGGCGGCCATGTACGCGTGCAGGGGGTTCTGTTCCGTGGAGGTGCCGCCGTCGCCGAAGTCCCAGCTCCAGGCATAGGGCGACCCGACCGATGTATCCGTGAACTGGATTGTCAGCGGTACGTGCCCGGCGGTCTCGTCCATCGTGAACGTGACCGACGGGGCCGCAGACGCGGCGTCGGTGACCGTGATCAGGTTCGTCCGGTTGCGGGAAGAGATGCCGTACTCGCTCCATGCCGTGAAGTTGACGGTATACGATCCTACGATACTATAGGTATGCGTGGGGTTCTGTTCCGCTGAGGTGTTGCCGTCGCCAAAATCCCAGCTCCAGTTCGTCGGGAAGTTCGTTGACGTGTCGGTGAACTGGACGGCGAGGGGTGCCGGTCCGCTGGAGGCACTTATGGTGAAATTTGCGACCGGTGGGGGAGGAGTGACGATGATGAACGATATCTTTCTTTCAACTGTAGATCCGTACGAGTTGATGACCGTCAGATTCACTGTGTAGGGGCCCTCTGTTGTATAGGTGTATTCCGGGTTCTTGTCGGTGCTGTCCACGATGCCGTTGTCATCGAAGTCCCATTGCCAGCCGGTGGCCCCGTACGAGAGATCCCTGAACTGGATGGCTACCGGTGCCTGGCCGGAAGTCACGTTCGCGGAGAACGTGACCTCCGTGGGCGGGGCCTCATAGGAGACTTCCATGATGACAGCTGCGAGGTTCATGTATCCGCTATCTTGGGTAACGGTCAGCTCATTCGTCCCGTCTTTCAGGGCGCTCGTGATATCGTAATACTTGAAGCCGGGATCCCCGCCCCCGGTCCCTTTCAGTGAGATAGTATCCGAGTTGAATGAAATGGTATTCTGACTATTATCAGCACCTGATGGCAGGATTGTTGTCAGCTTTGCAGATGAGATTCCTGTTGTCGTAACATTGTTGAACATTGCAAAGCCGACACCACCATAGAGAAGGCTGTCGCATCCTTCGTCCAGCCAGATTCTCCGGAGAGGTTCCCCATCCCTCTCATAAACTACAACAAGAAGGGCGCCGTAGAGGCCGCCCTTGGGCCGGGCCGCAGTAATGACTGCCGTGTTGCCGGCTTTATCGAAATACGGTGTCACGTCGTAGATGGCCTGCCCGTTGTAATCATCAACAGAGGGATCGGTGGTTCCATCCCCATAAAATGCCATCTGTTCAACGGTGTTGCCGTTGAATACTACATTGAACCCGGGATTTCCATTGTCACACCAGGTATAGGATTGGTACAACCTTGCGGCTTTAATGGTGGCACCGTCAGGTACCGGCAGGTTCACCGAGGTCCATTGTACCGTTGTGGAAGTCCACTTTCCCTCGGTCTGGTAGCCGGAATCCCCTAAAGAGTATACAACTGCTTCATGTCCTTCCGTGTAGTTGCCGGTCTCCAGATCGAACCCGCTGTAGTACCTGCCGCCCTGGTAATAACTCCCGCTCCGGACCACCTTCGCGGGAGTGGTATATAGGTTGTTGGTCTCGTTGAGTTCTGCAATCGCATGTTCGGTGTCAAGCGTGATGGTGAGCGGGACGGTGTTCCCCAGTTTACGGGAGGTGACCGGGTCGGTGACACTGATCGTGGTTGTACTGCCTGCGGCAAGCGAAGCGATATCAAACATAGTCGAGTTACCATCCAGGGTAAAATTCGCTTTGAATGCCGGGGCATCGCTTGTACCACCATTCTTGATGGTTGCCGTAACGGTATTAACGGACCGGGGAATCAGGGAACTGATCCCGGTGACGTCGAGATCAGCGTTGGTCGGCGATATGGTGATAAGATCGGTCATAACTTTTCTATCTGATCCGTCCGGGCCGGTGACGGTAAGATTGACCGAGAAGGTGCCGGATTCGGTGTAGAGATATGTTGGATTCTGGATAGCGGACTCAGGTATTCCATCGTTATTGAAATCCCAGGCCCAGCTGGTTATTATACCAAACGATTTATCGGTGAATGCGATGGCAACTGGCGCCGTCCCTGAGGTTACGTTCGCAGAGAAGTCTGCGACCGGGACGGTACTTGGTTCTTCAACGGTAATGTACTCAGTCTTTACCTGACTATCGCTGCCTCCTGCATTCGATGCGGTCAGGGTTACCGAGTACTTTCCCGCGGTCGTGTATTTATGGAGGGGATTTTTATGTGTGGCATTTGTGGAATCCCCGTCACCAAAGTCCCATAACCAGTCCGTAACATATCCCGTGGATTCGTCGGTGAATTGGATCTCAACCGGAGCATTTCCGGTCAGGGTATCCGCAGAGAACCCGGCAACGGGCGGGGCGGGCATCGTTGTTGTGATGAGATCGGTCTTCGTCTCCGTTGCGTCTCCTGCGGCGTTCGTCACCGTGAGTTTCGCGGTATAAGTTCCCGCATCGGTAAAGGTGAATACCGGGTTGGGGGCAACGCTGTCGGTCACGCCATCGTTATTGAAGTCCCATGCCCACGATACCGGCTGGTTCGCGGAAGCATCCGTGAACTGGACGGCGAGGGGGAGGTAGCCGCTTGTTGTATTGACGCTGAAATCCGCTGAGGGTGCCGTGGCCGGCTGGACGATGGCAGGCTCGGTATCTGCCAGCTGGCGGACGAAGAGCCAGTCATAGTAGCCGACACGTGAGGAGGACATCGAACGTATAAAAACAGGTAATGATGCAGTTAAAACAGTGTTAAAGGGCACCGGGGAATTTGATCCAACAATTAACGAGGTATAAGTCGAATTCCACGACAATTCCACTGGTTGATACGTATCAGTAGACCAAGTTCCCGCGCTGACACTGGATCCCACTGAATTAGCATATGTTGTGAATGTACATGCATGGTTGGCACTGTTAATTAGTAGATATGTATCATTTGTGGCGCCGCTGGTGTACTCGAAACCGGTTCTGTGCCCATAACCGTAGAGGTTTGCGTAGTAGCGCAGAGATGCATGATTTTGAAAATACGTATTGGATCGAATCTGATTGTTTCCCTTCACCGCTAACAGCGAATTGCTTATTGTGACTCCGGTACCGCTGACCAGACTCCATTTTGTTGTATTCAGAGAAGATCCTTCAAAGGTATCAAATAGAGAAAACGTAGCGTCACCATCCGCTGCACTCACGATTGTTGCATTCCCATAAAAGAGGTCGACCGGGACTGTATTGCCGGATCCTGCCGGGATCGATGGCACCTTCACCCAAAATGTGGCGTTGTCAATCCCCGTCGGGGTCTCCATCCAGTAGTTCAGCAGTGTTCCATCACCAAGTGCGAAACGGACATCATTGAAGTCAGGCTGGGCGATACCCGGCAGGTGGATATTCTCCGATGAATCCGTACCGGTTACGTTATACAGGATGAATTTTACCTGATAATCCGAGAGATCTGACGCTGCACCATGGACGTAGGCACGGTAATGGCCGGTGAAGCTTCCAGGATTCCAGTCTGAGGCCGATACAGCCGCAGTACACAGGATCAGAAAGCAGACGAGGGTGAGCAGCGCCCTCCTCTCCTCTGGACAGTCCAACACCAATAAATGAGCGGGTACATTCGAGGGGAAATTCCGGGGAACGGGCCGGGTGCCCACTACGTAACTGACTCTTGACTTCATTTATTCTCTCCTCATTGTGGTCTGGACCTTTCCCTAGAGTATAGAGGTACGGAGCAGATGGACACAGGTTATAAACCAAGGATAAATTGGGTATAGCAATGGCCGGATGCTGAAATGATACGGCCGTTTGTTACAAACGAATCCACACTTCAATCTGTGAAATAATCCTTAATTAAAAGTATATACATTTTCAATTCTTATCAAATTTTATGTGAAAAAAAATGATAAACGTAATACAAACCCTCTGAATGTCTGACTATGGAATGTTTAGACAGAAATGCATTCGCTTATAAAGATCATCTATTAATTCCCTGTATATATTTACATAACAGGCATATTTACGAGAATATAATCATTCGGTTGAAGTGACTGACCAACTGAAAAAAAGGGTTAGGATTAGGTGGTGGACTTCAGGAATAGGTGACCTTCAGGAGCGCCATTCCGGTTTTATACCACTTGTTGGTTCCGTAACGGTCATATAGCAGTGTATTATCCATACCAAGATTGACATTCGTACCCAAATCGAACTGGTTGACCCGTGCGTAACTGTTGGATCCTACCGTCGATGATGGTGTTGTTGGATTTGTGTTCCACTCGTAATACCCGTTTGCTGATGCAATGTCATTGGTATACAATGTGGCGCTGGAAACGGTTCCTCCTGAGGGGAGGTAGAAGACCGTAGTAGCATCGTAGCCATCGTCGTAATAGGTGCTAGGATCCATGCCTTCATTGATCATGTACCGCGTGGTTGCACCACCATCAGAATTGTATCCGTAGACGAGTACGGCTTCCTTGATGCGACCGTCGAACCTGCCGGATACGTTAGTCGTGTTGATGTACAGTTTCATGGACGTTTTGTTCATGTAATCCTTTACATCAAAGATCGCAACAAAATCGCTTGTAACACGGCACAACCCATTACCCGAGGTTACGAACGGGGCCGAGAGTGAGGGTGTACAGTTCGTTCCCTCAGTCGAGTTGAAGTACTCGCGGTCCAGTGCCTGAAGGTTGGCAAGGGTGACCGGTTCCGTATCCGGGCGAGTTAGTCCCACTGATACTGTTCCCTGCCAGTTCTCAGTCATACTTGCGGTGTATGGAACAATGTACAGCCGTGCGAACTGGATGTTTGAAGTCTGGAGTCCTGTAAATTCCGCGGTCGTGTTGTCGTTGTTGATCGGGTTGTCGGTCTTCCAAGTATTAACAAACTTAATGGCGACATCGCCTGTGACTGTACCGTTCACCGTTGGTTGCGGGACTGTTCCTAGCCATGCAGTGTCCGCCGACACTACGCCGGCGAGCGACAGGAGCGCGACGAGCACCAGCGCGATCATGAGCGCGTGGTGCCTGCGCGGCCGGGCGCTGCCCCCGAACAGGCGCGAGAACCTGCCGGGTTTGTTTTCTGTTCTTTTTTCCATAGTGCTTTTCTCCTTTTTCGTCCGCGGGACCGTCTGCGGGCCGAATGCGTGCATGCCCCGTACGGTTGCGAACACGTAACCCTGTGCGCACAAGCTATTAATACGTTTTTGAAATTATGTAGCATCAATTTTTACGAATGTATTTTTTGTGATACTAAGCCGGGGGAACAGGCATAGCAACTCTAGTATATACTGATGGTTATGCGATAATGTCCCTCCATATACACCGGAGAATATACAAACGGATTGCCATACACGCACATTACCTGTGATCGTAAATTATCCTGGTGAGATCGTGGGGTGAATCCGGAAAAAGGCCCTGGACACGCCGGAATTACCGAAGGGGAGCCGGGATATGCGGTCTCCCTGTCCGAAAGGCGTTCTTCCCGCCCTCTCTTTTTTGCTACAACCGATGCCGGGCCGGCACGAAGTACACCGCCCGACCCCCCCCCACTCAGTACCGTTTCCGCTCCACAGGATCTGCGACGTGAAATGTGCGGTTCCCTGCCCGGGACCCGGGGAGGGTGCGGGGGGTCGGGCGGTGTACGTGCGGGATGTGCCTGCAGTCTCCGGCGAATAATTCTCTGCAGTCCCCTGCCCGGGCCGTCACCATGTACACCTTCCGACCCCTGTATGCCCTCGCGGGCGCGTCCTGATAATCGCCGGGCGGGCCCGGGACGGAGTCATGGATGTGCAAGGGGCAGGCTCCCGTGTGGGGCGCGCCCGGGTTTGCGGCCGGGCGCGGCCCGCCCGCATCCATCCGGCACGATCTGCGGTGCGGGAGTGCGATTCTGGTCTCCCGACCGGACATACGCGGTTGCTGGACAAACCAGAAATCAGAAAAATCATGCATTCAGGGATCAGAAAATAATATTTTTCAAGAATATTATTAGCACTAAAATAGACACTTAGGATCGGGTATTATCAATGAACCATAATAGTATGAAAAATCTGATTACAAAAAAATTCCCGCATTCCCGGCCGGAATACACGCAACCCCTTATTGTACCGTCGTGATCTGGGGGTTTGGGGGCAGGATTGATTGTACCCGTACGAACGAAAGTACTCTGCTCCGGTCCGATCGGAACAAAGAATTTTTATACTAATCGTAAGACTTTTAAAAAAAAAGTAACACGCTATGCAAAAAAACAAAAATATTTTATTATTAATAATGAGACATAGAAGTGTGAAATTGTGCCATGAAAGTCACCAGGGATAACCTGATACGGAATGAATACGACGCAAAGGAATTCCTGCTCGGTGCCGGCGTCCTCCGTGCCATCCAGCCCTGCGCCCTCTGCGGCAGCACCCGCGTGATCGCCGCGGGCCGGGGCCGGAGCCGGTGCAGCGACTGCGGATTCACCTGGGGCCTCCGCCGCGGGAGCATCATCGAGAACACGCACCTCACCTACCTGCGGTTCATCCGGCTCATCAGGATGTTTGCCGACGAGATACCTCCGGACGAGGCTGCCGCGCAGCTGCATATGGAGATCGGGATGGTGAACCGGATCTACCGCAGGATCCGGCTCGCTGTCGCGGATTTGCCGCCCGCACCGGAAGATCCCGAAGGATCCTGTACGCGGGGCCTCCCCCCGTACCCCGCGTCCCCCCGCACGGATCCCATCGTGTTCGGTATCCGTACCCATTCCGAGACCGTCGAGGTCGAACAGTTCGGGACCACCTACCCGGACCTGATCATCCAGATGGAGATTCCGTGGTCGATCCGCAGCAATATCCTCTTCATCGATGTCTGCGAGAAACAGTACCACGGGCTCATCGCATTCTATCCGGACCGGGAGAGCCAGGAGACCGTTGTTGTCCGGCCCAAGAACCACACCTCCTGGCCCCCCCTTACGGTCTTCTGGCGTTTTGCCCAGACCAGCTGGTCCCGCCACCGGTACCTCCAGCGGTCGCAGGTCGCCGACTATGTCCGGGAACTGGCCTTCCGGTACAACCACCGCCATATGGACATGTTCCACGCCATCCTCGGGAAGCTCTCGCAGTACGAGTTCTCCGACCGGCAGGCCGCGGGGGAGCGCCCGGGAGCGCCTTCCCCCGTGCTGGGGACCGGGGAATCCTGAAAACCCCGATACTACGAAAATAAAAAAGATACTACGTATTACACAAAAATCACAATATTTATCTGAATTATTATAACAAGTACACACAATCCGGCTTTTTCCGGGAGGGTATCTGATGGTTCACCTATCTCCGTTCACGGTTCTCGTTCTGCTGCTGGCCGCGGCGCTCGCCCTGCCACCCGTATCTGCCCTGTATGACTTCGAAGGACTCCCGCTGGCGGTGACCGCCCAGGGGACCGTGCAGGGGGATCTCCTCACGTTCGGGACGTACGGCCTCGACAATCCCCCGTACGAACTCCGGTTCGCCCTCCCATCGGCACCCCGGTATGCCCGGGTGTATACCGGTGTCTGGGGCGGCACGGAGAAGTACACCGGGTGGGCGGACCTCGTCATCAACAACAAGAAGAAGGTGCGCTACCTCCTCTACGGTGACCGCGACCAGAACCGCGACCTCTACGAATCCGGCCACGGGATCTACTGGATCGCGTACGAAACCACCGATCTCCTCACGAAAGGCGACAACCTCATCACGGTCACCACCAGCAAGGATGCCGAGGGCAACAAGCTGGACGGCCGGGTGTACGCCATCGTCGTCGTTTCCGCGGTCGACAACCCCTCGTCGGGCACCCAGACGCAGTACTGGCTTGCCGAAGGGAACGAGAACCTCCATGGCGAAGGCTGGGCCGGTACCAATCCGACGAAGCACGAATCGGCGGACGTCACGTTCGCCGGCGCGGATCTCACGGGACTCTCCCGTGCCAACCTCTCAATCCTCCTCCTTGCCGGGGGAAAGGGCCAGCCCGACTACGTGGAACTGGACGGGCAGTCCCTGGGCGTCCCCGTCCGTGCCGCGAACGGGACCAACGTCACCGATATCGGGGACGAGGTCTCCTTCGATGCCGGAGGCGGCCCGGGCACCCCCTCGCGCTATGTGGATATGGAGACGTTCGATGTAACGCCGCTTGTCCGGGAAAAAAATACCGTCCGTTTCCTCCGGGGCCGCGACCTGGACGGGGACGGCCTCATCGCAACGACCGGTGACGCCCCGGAGGGTGAGGACTACATCCACCCCGTTCTCGCGCTCCTCACCCTGACAAAACCCGGGAGTGCGGCGGCTGTCGATCTCGCTGCAGGAGACCTCCGGGCGGACGATGCCTACACCGGGGAATCCGCTGTCATGAGTGCGGAGATCCGGAGTCTCGGCGCCATCCCGTCAGCACCCGTCCCCGTGATCTTCCGGGTTGATGGAACGACCATCAACACCACGCCGGTGCAGGTGCCGGCAGGCGGCGTTGCCGTGGCGCGGGTCCCCTGGAAGGCGGAAGGGGGAACCCATACAATCTCCGCTGAAGTCGCGAGCACTGCGGATGTGCGGGCGGACAACAATGCAATATCCCGGGATATCACGGTCGGCACGCCTCCCGATCTCTCGCTGGCGGCAGGAGCCCCGGTGCGCAAAGGTGTATCCGATGGCCCGGCTCCCACGAAAGCACCCCTTGCCGTTTTCCCGGTCCTTGCAGCCGCGGGGGTGCTCCTCGCTCTGCGGGGACGCCGCCCGCCCCGGGCCGCGGTCCCGGCCACGGTGCTGGCGCTGGCCGCGACCCTTGCCCTTGCCGGCCTCATCGTACCGGCGGGCGCTGTATCCGGCACGCAGGAATACACGCTCCCCCTGACAATCACCAACAGCGGGGGAAGCGACGCACCGTCCTTTACGGTCATGGTCTGGCTCGACGGGGAGAACGTGGCCGAAAAACGTATCGATAACGGAGTCCGCGCACATTCCTCGGTGATCGTGAATATCCCCTTGTTCACCACCCCCGGCACGCACGAGCTGAAGATCGTTTTAGACGAGGCCGGGCTGGTCAGGGACAACAACCGGGACAACAACCTTGTCCGGGACCGTTATGAATTCCCGGAGTAACCTCGCCATGGTGCTTGCCGTGACGGCCTTACTCGTCGCCCCCGCTGCCGGCACCTATGCCGGGGACAAGCCGCTTGCCGACTCTTTCTTCTTCGATGGCAGGGGCGGCTACCAGTTCTCCACCGGTAACAGCACGTACAGCGGCACCCTGTATACCGGAGACCGCTATCCCGTCGTATTCACCATCGACCTCCCGGAGGATGCAACGATCCGGTACCAGCGGTATTACGTGTACTGGGCCTGGAGCCGGAGGGACCAGCAGTCCGTGTATCCGACGTTCTCCGTGAGCGACAGCCCGAAAACGGGCAGCACTTTGGAACCGGCCGCCCGGTATACCGACAACAAGGGGTTTTCGAGCCCGAGCGACTTCTACTCGGGGGTGGACACGTTCCCGGGGACACCGCTCGGGCCCGGGAAGAATACCGTCACGCTGGTCGTGACCAATACCGGGGAGGGCAACAGCACCTTCGTAATCCAGGGCATCGGGGCGCTCGCCGTGTACGAGAGCGCGTCCTCGCCGGGTGGCCTGATCCTCGTTAAGGAAGGGTGCGACATGCTCTACAACAGTTTCGGCATCACGCAGCAGATGGCAACGAGCCGGATCGATTTTTCCCGGGAGATCGATACGGGCCGGATGAAAGCGGCAACCCTTGATCTCGTTGCACCCTCGGGGGGATACTCACGGTCGGACATCATCCGGAAGAATGCCCTGTACGTGAACAGCCGCGGGGAGACTGCCATCCCGCCGTTCTTTGCACAGATCCTTGCGATCGTCTTCCCGGATGCGCGGGGCGGGGAGTGGACCGACGTCTTCGACGCCACCAGCCAGCGGCAGATCGGCATCGAGACGCGGGATGTCACGCGGTATATCGGGAGGACGGGGAATTTTGCCGCCGTCCAGGACCGGGGCGATTACCTGCTCCTCACCAACGCGATCCTGAAGGTGGAGTACCGGGAGCGGACATGACAGCGATCATTGAAGCTGACGGGCTGAAGAAGGCGTACCGGGGAGACGTTCCGGCCCTTGCGGAGGCCACGCTCTCTATCGGGCGGGGGGAGATCGTCACCCTTATCGGGAGGAGCGGCTCGGGCAAGAGCACGCTCCTGAACATCCTCGGGTGCCTCGACTGCCCGGACGACGGCACCCTTGCGCTCGACGGCATCAAGGTGAACTTCCACAATCCCGCCCAGCTGGTCTCGTTGAGACGGCAGAAGATCGGCTTTGTCTTCCAGCAGTTCAACCTCCTGCCGTACCTGACGGCACAGGAGAACACCGAATACCCCATGCTCTTCAATTACCGGAAGCCCGCGATCCGGGCCCGGGCCGCGCGGGATCTGCTCGCACTGGTCGGGCTTGAAGGGCGGGCGGACCACCACCCGGCCGAGCTCTCCGGGGGTGAACAGCAGCGCGTGGCGATCGCCCGGGCCCTCATCAACGATCCTCCCATCGTCCTTGCCGACGAGCCCACCGGGAACCTCGACGAGAAGACCAGCGGGGAGATCTTCGGCCTGATACAGGCGATCTGCCGCGAGAGAAAGACCACGTTCTTCATCGTCACCCACGAGCGGGAGTTCGGGAAGTACGCGGACCGGTCCCTCCGGCTGCACGACGGAAAGGTGACCGGTGCATGACAAAAGTGATCGACTATGCAAGGCTATCAGCCCGCCAGCTGATGAAGAAACGGATGCGTGTTTTCCTTACGGCGTTCGGCATCGCGATCGGGATCGCCGCAGTCGTGGGGATCGTCTCGTTCGGGGAAGGCATCCGGTACCAGGCGATCGAGACCATCCGGCAGCAGTCGGATCTCACGCTCATCGAGGTGACCGGTTCGGTCCGTGAGGATACGGTCATCCCGATCACCGAGTCGAAGGCCGGCCTGATCCGGCAGATCCCACACGTCGAAGCGGCCGGCCCGGTGTACCAGGTCTCGTTCTCCACGCTCCGCCAGACTTACCTGTCCGTGACCGGGATCAGCAGCGAGGATCTCCGGGCGATCTTCAGTCCGGCGTTTACCTATGGAGAAATGTACGACCCGCTGTCCAACCAGGTGGTCTTCGGGCACGAACTTGCCGGCAATCTCCAGAAGTACGAAGGGATCCGGCAGGGGGACCTCTTCACCGTTGTCATCCGGGAGTACGAACCGAACGGAGCGCCGTCTGACCGGAAGCTGGCGATCCGGTCGGCGGGGATCCTGCGGGAACGGGGCGACGCCCTCGACACGATGCTCCTGATGGACCGGGAATCCGTCAGAACCATCCTGAACGACACCCCGCCGTCCACTGCCATGTACGTCCGGGTCGACGACCCCGAGCACGTGACGGCCGTTGCCGGTGAGATCCAGGCACTCGGCCTCTCGGCAAACGGCGCATTCCGCCAGATCGAATCGGTCAACCGGTTCATGGATCTCGTCATCCTCTTCCTCTCCATCTTTGCCGCCATATCGCTCGTGGTCGGGGCCCTCATGATCGTCAACACCATGATCATGTCGGTCTACGAGCGGACACGCGAGATCGGGGTAAGCATGGCGCTGGGCGCCTCGCAGGGGGACGTGATCACGCTGATCCTGACGGAATGCCTCTATATCGGAATCATCGGCGGGCTGCTGGGCGATCTTCTGGGCATCGTGTTCTCCTGGGTGATCAACACGGCGGGGAAAGGATACCTTCTCGCCCGGATGGGCGACGTCCTGTCGGGATTTGCACGTTACGACTTATCGCGCGTCACGCCGGAGATCCTGATCCTGGGCTTCCTCGTTGCAGTCGTCCTCTCGCTGGTGTCCGGGATCTACCCGGCACTCAAGGCAGCCCGCATGAACCCCGTCGCGGCGATCCGTCATGCCTGAGGAGGACGTGCAGGCAGGAACCGCTCCCGGTGCACCAGCGTCCGCTACCCGGGGTTTTCCGGGAACGGATCATACTATAAGGAACTACAGGACCGAACCATCATGAAAGAACGAGAATTCCTTTCAGCAGGCCTTCGCCCTGCCCTCATCGCCATGATCATCCTTGCATCCCTTGTCATCCTTGCCTGTACTGGGGCGGGATGTACCGCCCCCGCATCACCGGCTGCGGCACCGGCAACCGCAATCCCCCCGCAGCCTCCTCTCGCTGCTGCTACGTCCCCGGCGGCTGGTGTTACGGACGCCCCGCACACGCCCTTCGGGCGCATCGTCGTAACCAATGCCGATGCCGCGGAACTGCTTCTGGTGCTGGGGGCCGAGGGCCAGGTGGTCGGCGTCTCGGACACCGTGAAGAACCACCCGCTGCTCGGGCCCCGGTATGCCGGAGCGGCAAATATCGGGTCGTGGTCCGCCCCCGATATCGAGACGATCCTCTCGCTCCATCCGGATGCGGTGATCAGCTACTCGAGTTATACTCCCAAGAATATCGGCCTGATCACCTCGGCCGGTGTCCCGCTCCTCCTGATCGACTGCTATAAGATCGACACGCTGGCGTCCGACACCCTCCTCCTGGGAAACCTGACGGGCAGAAACGATGAAGCCGCCCGCTACCTTGCATTCCTGGACGAGTACGAATCGCTGGTCCGGTCCCGCACCGCGAACCTGTCTATGGACCGCGCCCCCCGGGTCTATTTCGAGTCCTACAGTGATTATTCCGCCCTGACGATGGGATCGGGCGGCGATCAGCTGATCGCGATGGCCGGCGGCAGCAATATCGCCGGCCTGCTCCCGGCCACCTCTCCCAAGGTCAACGCCGAATGGGTCTATGCGGAGAACCCGGATATTATCGTCAAGGTGGCCGCAGCCGGAAAGAGCGATGCGGAGCTCCGCGGGATCCGCGGAAATGTCTCCGGAAGGACCGGGATCGCGGGAACAAATGCCGTAATGAACGACCGGGTATATATCCTGTCGAACAGTGTCACCTACGGGCCGCGTTCGGTAGCGGGGCTGGTCTACCTTGCCAAGATCCTCCACCCGCAGGAGTTTGCCGATATCCGGCCGCAGTCTGTTCTGGACGACTACGCGGGACGGTTCGTGCCGGGGGCAAACCTGACGCCGGTTTTCCTCCCTGACCTTTCGTGAAACGCAGGGGAGCGTCCGTCTGCCCGCGGCTGGTCCGGTGCAGTATGAAAAACGATCGAAAAAATAATAAATAATGTCCTACTATTTATTACGATAATTTCAATAATTATTAATAACGGCGCACTAGATAAAATCCGGTATGATACCTGCCAGGCCCGGCCCTTCACAGCATTTTCCTGCCGGGAACCCCTTCCCGGCATTGCAAAGCCGGCCTTCGGGAAAAACAAATGGTACACCCTCTGCGAACAACCCTGCCGGCATCAGGCTCTCCCTCCTTGCAGTTGTCCTGTTCGGGGCGCTCCTGTCCTGTACCGGGATCGCCGGCGCCAACGAATACCTGGGGGGGATCCCCCTCCAGACGGTCAGCCACGGGGAGGTCTCGGGAGGATTGTACTACGGGGTATACCCGGGCTTTGCCACCACTGCGCACCAGTCGTTCTCCCTTCCCGCGTACAAGGATATTGCATGGGCGCGGGTGTACGTGAGCGTCTATTGCGGCCACAAACAGAACAACTACCCGGGGACCGCTACCATCAACCTCGATACAAATGGCGACGGGACCAACGATATCCTCCTTGCCACGGAGACCATGGATGTCCCTTACAGTTATCCCGGGGCCGGGGGGACCGGGCCGGTGGACCTGGGGCACGGCAACCGGGTGACCAGCGACTATCTCTTCTGGTATGACGTCAAGGACCAGATCCAGGGAAACAAGAAAGTGGGCGTGGACGTAACGACCGCAAAAGCCACCTCGTCGTCATCGTTTGACGGCAGGATCAAGTTCATCGCCCTGATCGTTGCTTACAACGATGGGGACCGGGACAAGGTTTATTACTGGGTCAACCAGGGCCACGACCCGATGGATGCGGCGAATGACAACGGGTATACCGGTGAGACCGAGTTCGGTACCTCCGCGATCGCTGCCGAAGAAGATGAGGAATTCACGGCCACCCTGTCGTCCCTGTATATGGCCAGCGAGGACGGGACCTATACCTTCAACGGCGACGAGCTCTCTAACGGGAAACCGCAGGGATCCTATTTCGGTTACGAGGACTGGGATGTATCCGATTCAATCACCCTCGATGAGGACTCCACCCTCCAGTACGGGCGGTCCGCCCAGTACTTCAAGCTGCCGCTGGCCCTCCTCACGGTAAGGTTCAAGGAACAGCCCGAGGGCACGCTCGAAGTCACGTCGTATCCTGAGGGTGCGCAGATCCTCCTTGACGGTGAGGAGCTCGATAAAGTCACCAACCAGACCCTTACGGGAATCAGCATCGGCGAACACTCGGTTCAGGTAATCCCGGAGGATACCGAGAGGTACCGCGAACCGGACGAGCGGACGGTCACCCTTAACAATGGGGAGACCCTGCCCGTCCATTTCGTTATCTCACCGATAACCGGATCGGTGGATATCACATCGGATCCTCAGGATGCATGGATCTACCTTGATGGCAAGAACACATCCCGTCAGTCGGACACGCTCCTTGAGGACGTGATCGTCGGCAATCATACCATCGTCCTGAAGAAGGCGGGTTACAGGGATGCCAACGCAACCGTCACCCTTGAGGAAGACAAGGTGGAACCGGTGTCGCTGACCATGATCGGGAAGGACGGGAATTCCACGGGCCTCACCGGTAATGTAACCGGCTCCTTGGGGTATACCGGCACCGCCCTCACCCTGTATGCCCATGATACCGTGCACGGGGGACTGGCCGTCACCGGGTCCGGCAGCTATTCCGGTCTGCTCGGAAAAGGCATGGACATAACCTATCCCCTCACGGCCAACCTGACGCCGAATGCCACCGTGAAAGATGCCCGGCTGTATGTCTACTCCACGTGGAGCTACGATGCGGACGCGCTCGCGGGAAAACCCTCCTCCCTCCAGGCCACCTTCAACGGGGAGCCGCTGGAGCGGGACCGGGTGTATTCCGACCGGAAGGGGGAAGGGACGTACGACTATCCCGTGGAGACCCATTGTTACCGTATAGACGGGGACCTCCTTGCTGATGCCCCCTCATCGATCACCATCACGAATATCGGAGGAGAAGCTGACAAGGTTGCCGTATACGGGGTACTGCTGGTTGCCGCGTATGAAGATCCCCTGGGCCCTGACACCGAATACTGGATCGGGGAAGGATCGGATGCCGTCTACGCCACCCCCGAATTCGGCGTGGATTCGGAGCATGCTGTGACCCGGATCACCTTCCCGGGGGCCGTCAACACGACGGCGATCTCCGGCAGCGAACTCTATGCAGTCAGTACAGCGGCATCCGGGACTGCGGATGATAACAACCGCGTGACATTCAACGACCGCACGTGGCAGGATCCGATGACCGCCGGATCGTCCGGTATCAGCATTGCCCGGCTCAATGTTTCTGGTGAAATCCGCCAGTCCGGGAACCGGGCCGGGATCGGGAGTGTTATTGAAAAGACCAAGGGCGATTATATGGAAAACCGGAACCTGATCCTCGTACTCACGTCGAACGGGGACGGTGCGGCAACAGCCGGTATATCGGTCTCCGGTGAACCCGGTGAGGAGAACACGACCGAAGAATCCCGGGTCCTGTCCGTTGACCTCAACGCCACCGTCCTTGCAACCGGCCCGATCGAGGAATCGCTCAACCAGACCGGCCGGTATTATACGATCCGCGTTCTCTCGAATCCCCCGGGTGCGATGATCCTGCTGGATTACCAGTACTGCGGCAAAGCGACACCGGACACGATCCGGCAGGTCCCCGGGGGAAACCATACCGTTTCCGTGGAGTTACCGGGATTCGATACGGTAGAAGAACGGATCTTCCTGTCCACCAACCAGACCATGACGTTCGATATGGAAACCCACGGCACAACCCTCCTGTCCGAGGGTAAGATTCCCGAAGGCCAGCAGGCACTCCTCAACCAGGAGGACTTTGGCGGGATCTACGTCACGTCCAGCCCCGAAAAGGCCGTCATCTATATCGATGGAAAGAAGACCGGTTTTTCAACCCCCGGCCTGATCTACGGGATCTCCCCGGGGAAACATACCGTTCAGGTGAAGCTGGTCTCCAAAACAGCCGGCCAGAATACCCTCAAGTTCCCTATCGAGAAGAAGGAGGTCTGGGTGGATGCCGGTGTGATCAGCGAGACCACGTTTTTGCATTATGAAAACCCGTACATCTCATCCCCGATGATCAACTCCACCGCGTACAACAATTCGGTCTTTACCGTCAACGGGGAGATGCGGCAATACCGCGTGCCGGAAAAGGTAGACCTGCAGGAATCCCAGAATTACCTGACCTTCAGGGAAGGTGACGCGTATATCACCCATACGGTGTTTGCAGGGATAGCCGATAACGAAACCTGGGTGGAACCGCGGCGGTACACGCTCAACAGCGTCATGATTGAATCGGAGCCTGCCGGTGCCGATATCTATGTGGATGGTTTTCCAACCGGCCTGACAACCCCGTACCTTATAAAGAACCTGTCGGATATGGAACACCGGATTGTCGTCTCCAAACCGGGTTATTACCCTGTTGAGAATACGTTCCGGATTGCCGGGACAGACCTGTACCGCCGCTTTGTCCTGGAACCCTACATGAACGGGCGGCTCTCGATCATGAGCACACCCCCCGGGGGAAAGATCTACCTCAACGGCAAGTACACCGGGCAGAAAACACCCTACACCTTCCAGTACATGGAGGTCGGGCTGTATTCCGTGAAGGTTGTCCTGAACCAGACCAAGGCGGTTGTAGATGACTATTTCATTGAACCCAATGTCGACAACGAACTCAACCTCACCCTGAAGAAAAAGGAATAGGGAGAGTGCCATTCTTTTTTTGTCAGAACAGGAAAAAAGTGGAGCGGGAACCGGGAACCATTCACGGCTGCGGATTCGGGGGGCGGTCACCGCGACACCGGTGCGTATCCCCGTCCATTCCGCTCAGGAGGGATCAGTACGCGCCGACCGTGATCTCGGTGATCTCCCGCACCAGGGTCATGTTGGGGTACGGGGACGGCCGGAACGCGAACCGGGTCTCATGTTCCGAAACCGGGTCTACCACAACATTCTCGCATGAGGCCAGGTTCCCCACGCTGGTCTCATTGACCGATGCCCATAACGTCTCGTTCCACCGCGTCGAGTTCCGATACCGCCAGTCTGGGAGGGTATTGACACTCAGATAGAGGTTTGTGGCCTGCTGGATCTCTTCGGTGTGGACGGTGCTTTTGAGGACCAGCATCGCGTTCCCGTTCCCGCTGATCCGGGAATGCTGGCTGTCCGCAGTCATGTTCACGGCCCGGATCGTTATTTCGGTGCAGTTCCGGTTATCGGCGATGGCAACCGTTGAAGCGGCCCTCCTTGGGGGATCCACCTCCACGAGGGATCCCGCGATGTCATACGTGATATCGCTCCAGCGGTTGAATTCCAGGGGAGTTGAGAGGTTCCGTTCGGTATTCAGGACAAAGGTATTCCCGTAACTCCAGCCATATCCCTGGTTCTGCCAGAAATTTCCCGACGGGTTGTAGGAGAACTTCACGAGGCCCGGGTGCACATCGGAGTCTTCCGATGCATTGGTCCAGCGGATCCTGACGTATCCGGTGGACGGTATATCGGCAGGCGATGCATTCCATACGGTCAGCCCGCCTCCGGATCGTACCGGATCGAAGGCAAAATCCCCTCCGCCCAGAACGACGGGTTCGGACAGGGTCATTGCTTTTTTTAAGGAGACTGCGGTCCTGATATCCGAGGAGAACTCCAGGAAGCCCGTCTCAACCTCCCGGATATGGGTGATCTCGGACTGGGCCTTCATAGAGGGGACGTAATAGGCATTCCATGCAGCAAAGAACGTTGCAACCACGGCGAGAATCAGCATCATGGCAACCACCGGGGCAACGGCGTCTTCGCTCATGGGGCTATGCTCCCGGTGTAGATCACGGCATGGGGTGTGACGAGCTTGACGCTCTCGTTCCCGTACAGGTCATAGGGCATCATCACGGTGATGTTGCTTCCCAGATCGAAGACATCTTTTTTTGGAACCAGCGTAAAATTCCGGTTGTCCCACGGGATCCTGCGGGAGAAATCGCCGGTTCCGATAACGACCGACAGGTCCTCTTTTTTCACCCAGTCGCCCCCCTTGTGCCAGAGCGTGATGTTCCGCGTGTCATTGCTCATCCGTATAGTCACGCTCGGATCGCGGTCGGTCGGGAGGTAGTGGTACAATGCGGCAGCGAATACCGACAGCAGTACGATGACCAGGGCAATCATCAGCATCTCCCCGACAACCTCGGAGACACCGGCGTCATCTGTCCGACAGCGGGGCATACGTTCGTTCTCCTCAGACCCTGCCAGCGGCGTATCTTTTCGTACGATCGTGATTTTTGGCAACGTACGGGCCGAGGGCGGCAGCCAATCTCCCGCACGATCGCATATTCCGGAGGGCCAGCAAAACCCCCCGCGGATACTGCCGTTGCATGGGGGCTATCTCATCAGGCGGTGCAGGCGTTCGATACATCGGGGTTCAGCTCGCGGATATGGCCGGTCTCTGGTATGATATATGAATACACTGTAATAAAAAAACTCGTTTTCGTTACACCCATATAAACGTATAATACTAAATATTGTGTATTTGTAAATAAAAAGTGATATACACTGTTGGGATGAGGCACCCTAAAGAAACGTTATCCAGTACAACTAAAATCCAAAGGGGTATTAATTACAAGTTAGCATTAGTGTACAGAGCTTGGAGGGATCAGAATGGCGGAAAATGAAACGGGCGTCTCGCCCGTAGTGGGAGTCATGCTCATGCTCGCGGTGACCGTGATCATAGCAGCGATCGTGAGCGCAGCGGCCGGCGGCCTGTCCGGTACCGAAAAGAAGGCCCCCTCAGCTATTCTCGAAGTGCATCTCTACGACAACCGTACGTATGGCAGCGGGGCCTTCACCTCCGATACCATGACCATCGAGCATGTCAGCGGGAGTCCCCTCCAGACCAAGGACCTGAGTATCTCCACGTACTTCAGGAATGCCTCCGGCCTGGTGAAGGGATCCCTCATGGGGGAAAAATATGTTGATATCGGTTCCCGGCGCTGCGGGGTTCTCTACATCAACAACCCGGACCGGTTCGGCGATCCCCGGCAGTCATCGGATGCCGGGGGGTACCAGAGCTGGTTCGGGAACTCGTCGGCCGTGCTGATGGCCGGGGACATGCTCGTTACCCCCGCCCAGTACCTGGGCTCGTCGAACAATACCGCGCTTCACCAGATCCTCGCGATCGACCCCGATGCGGATCCCGCCTATAAGGCGGGGGCCGTCGTCAACGTGAAGATCGTCCATGTCCCGAGCAGCCAGGTGATCTTCGACAAGGATGTGGTGGTTGTTTGAAGCCCCCGGTCCTCTCAGACGAAGCAGTCTCACCGGTGGTCGGCGTCATGCTGATGCTGGCGGTGACCGTCATGGTCGCTGCAGTGGTCAGCACCTATGCCGGGGGATTTTCCGGCGGGGCTGAGCAGAGTCCCCAGAGTTCGATCCGGGTGACCCCGAACCTTGCCCAGGACCGGGTCTATTTCGAACACAACGGCGGCGATCCGTTCATGCTCAGTTCCGTCAAGGTGATCCTGCGGGAAAATGACAATACCACCTCCCTCTCGATCAACGATGCGGGGAGTGCGCAGGTCGCGGCGTTCAGCGAGGTTGGCAACACCGGCAGCAGCAGCGATACGACCATCCAGGCCGGGGACACGTTCTTCATCCAGGCCCCGAACGGGGACAACCAGACCTGGATGAAGTTCGGGAGCATGATCTTAACGAACAACACCAAGATCACGTGGTTTGTTGTGGACAAGGAGACGAGCAAGACCATCTCCACGGGAGTATTCTTCCTCTAGGTCTGTGCTGTAAAGACGGGCGGATGAATACGGGGGCTCTGCCCGTTCTGCCGTCCGGGATCACGCCGGAGGTTTGGCGCGGAACGGTACCAAGAACTTCCCGAACTCATTGTCGACCACAAAGGCATCCACGCCATATACCCTGCTGATGCAGTCGGGGGTCAGGATGTCATGCGGCTTCCCGTAACCCGCCATCCTCCCTCCGTTGAGTACGACCACCGTATCCGCGTACCGGTACGCGAGGTTGAGGTCGTGGACCGCGATGATCATGCCCGCGCCCCGCTCCCACGTGATCTGCCGCATCGTCTCCATCACCTCGATCTGGTACCGGATATCGAGGGCGCTCGTGGGCTCATCGAAAAGGAAGAGTTCCGGATCCTGCGCCAGGGCCCGGGCGATGAAGACCTTCTGCCGTTCGCCCCCCGAGAGCTGGTCCATATAATTTCCGGCCATGCCTCCCATCTCCAGGGCATCGAGCGACTGCTGGACGCGGGAGAGTTCCTCGTCCGAGACCGACCACCTGATGTGCTGGCGCCTGCCGAGGAGGACGGTCTCGAAGACCGTGGAATAGAGCGTGTAGGTGAAATGCTGGGGAACGTAGCCGATCCTTTTTGCGAGATCGACAGGATCGATCTTCCGGATATCGGACCCGTCGATGCTGATGGCGCCCGACGTCTGGCCGTGGACCCCGGCAATCGTCTTGATGAGGGTGGACTTGCCGGATCCGTTGGGCCCGACCAGGGCGACGATCTCCGCGTTCCCGACAGAGAACGAGATACTGTCAAGAACCCGCTTTTCCCCGTAATCCTTGCTGATATCGTCGATCACTATCTCCATGATGGCACCCCCCGTGTCAGTACAACCCTCTCCCCCGGGCCCGCATGATCAGGAAGAGGAAGAAGATCCCGCCGATCACGTACATGATGATCCCTACCGGGATCTCGACCGGGCTCATGATCGTCCGGGCCGCCGTATCCGAGACCAGCAGGATTGCGGCTCCCATCAGCCCCGCGCAGGGGATCAGGTACCGGTGGTCGCTCCCGATGATCATCCGGCAGATATGCGGCCCCATCAGGCCGATGAACCCGATGATGCCCGTGAAGGCGAGACAGCAGGAAGCGGCAAAGGTCGAGATCATCAGGCCCGAGAGGCGGAGGCGTTCCACATTGATCCCGAGGTTCTTTGCCACGTCGTCACCTGCAGAGAGGGCGTTCAAGTCCCAGGCACGCCGTTCGAGCAGGAGGAAGCAGAGGAGCACGAGCGGGATGAGGATGAGGACGGCGTTCCAGCTCGCCCCCCACATCCCCCCCATAAGCCAGACCATCAGTTCCCGGAGTTTCTCGTTGTTGGTGATGTACTTGAGCGCCATCACGCCGGCCGTAAAGAGGTAGCCGATCACGACACCGGCTAGGATCAGGGTCGACTGCGTGGTGCCCCGGGACCTCGATATCCAGTACACGAGGAGCATCGAGAGCCACCCGGAGACGAAGGCAAAGACCACGATCCACATGTCGTAACTCAGCAGGAAATAGGAGACCAGCACGCCCGGCCCAATGACGATGGCAAGGGCAGCCCCGAACGATGCAGCGGAAGAGAGCCCGAGCGTGAAGGGGCTGACGAGCGGGTTTCTTAAGAGTCCCTGCATGACCGCCCCGGCCACGGCGAGACTGATACCGGTGAGTATCGCAAGGAAGATCCGGGGCAGCCGGAACCCGACCACGATCAGCTCGGCCTGGGGGTTCGATGGAGCTGGGATGGAGACCGGGATACTGTCATACCATGCCCCCACGGAGGGAAGGTACGTGTGCAGGAAGTTCTGGAGCGACACAGCGCACGAGTGCCCGATGGCAAGGATGGTGTCCGCGGGCGTGATGGCAACGGTCCCGATCCCGGCGGCGAGGATGGCGGTAACCGCAACGAGGACCGTCAGCCCGGCGATCAGGGCAAGCCGGCGGGCGCTGCCCTGGCGGTAAAGCGTGTGGACGGATACCGGTTCCTGCGGTTTCCCGTTCGTGGTTTCAGTCATGTGCTCTCCTGTCGTTCTCCGGCGAGCTGATGCCTGCAGCCTGGTCGCCGCTAGGCCTGTATTCCCTTGACGAGGTCTGCGATCTTGTCAGCCTGCAGGTCATCGAGCCGGAGGTACCGTGCCCCCATCTCTTCCGAGATTGCCTGTGCGAGCCCGAACGCGATGAAGCCTTTCTCGGAATCGATCACGAACGACGCGATGCCGGCCTCGCGGATTGTCGCGGCCACCTCTTTTGCCTCATCGAACGGCGACCCTGTTCCCATGCCCACGTTTGCCTTCCCGTCCGATATGAGGATCAGGCGGGGTATGGTATGCTTGTTGATCATCATCTCGCGCCGGATGACCTCGAATCCCCGGGACAACCCGTGGGCAAGCGGGGTTTTCCCCCCTACCGGCAGCTGCTGCATGTACTTCCTTGCCAGCTCCACGCTCGATGTCGGCGGAAGGAGGATCTCGGCACCCGTTCCCCGGAAGACCACGAGCCCCACCCGGTCCCGTTTCTGGTAGGCGTCGATCAGGAGCGAGAGGATCGCCCCCTTGACCGCGGTCATCCGCTGCTGGGCACCCATACTCCCGCTGGCATCGACCACGAAGAGCACGGTATTGCCCATCTTCCGTTCGCGGACCTTCTCGCGGAGATCCGAGGACTCGATCTTCACCGCGAGCGGCCCGTCACGGCCGTTCTGGTGGGGTGCCGCCGCCCGGATCGTGGCGTCCAGCGCAATATCCGGCCCGATAACCTCCGGGATCCGGCTCCTCACATACTTCCCGTCCCGCGACTCGGTCACGCTCCTCCTGCCGCTGCCCTCCCGCCGGAACGAATCGATACGGCGGGGCGCAGCCAGCGGTTTCTGGTCCACCCTGAACGGCTGGCCTTCGGCAAAGACCGTTGTCGTGGAACCGTCGGGCATCGTATTCTCCTGCGGTTTCTGGTTTTCGGGATTCTGTTGTTGTTGGTCCGGCTCCTTCTTTTCCTGCTGCGACTTCTGGATGGACTGCTCCATCTTCTCCCTGTCCATCTGCTGCTCAGAGAACGGCTGGCGGCGCATGCGGTGGGAGAGGACGAGTTCGGCCGCCTCCCGCACATCCTCTTCCCTGACCTCGGATCTTCCCCCGAACGCGGCAATGGTAGCTGCGGTCTTCATCATCGTGATGTCGGCCCGGTGGCCGTCGACTGCCATGTCGATGCAGATTTGGGCAATCATCGTCAGCATCTCATGAGGGATGACGACATACGGGAGCAGGATGGTGGCCTGGATAATACGCCGGCGGAGTTCATCATCTTCAGGCTGCCAGGAGCGTATGAACGCATCCGGGTCGCTCTCGTACTGCCTCCGCCTGCGGATCACCTCGACCCGCATCTCCGCATCGTGGATCCCCTCGATATCCACGCAGAGGCCGAACCGGTCGAGAAGCTGGGGGCGGAGTTCGCCCTCTTCGGGGTTCATAGTTCCGATCAGGATGAATGCAGAGGGATGGGCGAACGAGATGCCCTCCCGTTCGACAACGTTCACGCCCATGGCCGCCGCATCGAGCAGGACATCGACGATGTGATCGTTTAAGAGGTTCACTTCGTCGACATACAGGATGTTGCGGTTCGCCCTGGCAAGTACGCCCGGTTCGAACACCCGTTCGCCGTTCTTCAGAGCACGCTCGATGTCGAGACTGCCGACTACCTTGTCTTCGGTTGCGCTGACCGGAAGCTCGACCACCCGCATCGGTGCCATGGTTACCGGCAGATCGGGAGCCCGTCTCTGGCAGTCGGGACAGCGGCCCTTAGTGTCCGCGGGGTCGCAGCCGAAGATGCAGCCGTCCACCACCTGCCGGTCCGGCAGGAGCCGGGCAAGCGCCCGGGCAGCGGTGGATTTTGCGGTCCCCTTTTCGCCTTTGATAAGCACTCCGCCGATCCGGGGATTAATCGCGTTCAGCAGAAGGGCCTTCTTCATCTGCTCCTGGCCGACGATGGCTGAGAACGGGTAGATGTCGTTGAAGTAGTGCATGCAGGTACCCTGGCGGTTTCCGGTTCAGTGCTGGTGGGAATGCGCATGCGTGTGCTGGTGGGCCCCGGCAGCTGCTGCCCCGGCTCCCTGCGATCGCCGCATGGACTCCTCCACTTTCCGCTGGTCCATCTGCTGTCCGGAGAACGGCCGCCGTCGCATACGGTGGGCAAGAACAAGCCCGGCCGCCTCCCGCACATCCTCCGGCCGGACCTCGTCGCACCCGTTGTACGCGGCGATGGTAGCTGCGGTCTTCATCATCGTGATGTCGGCCCGGTGGCCGTCGACTGCCATATCGATGCAGATCTGGGCGATCAGCTTCAGCATCTCGTCGGAGACCTTCACGTGCACAAGCAGTTTCTGTGCCCTGACGATCCGGTCACGCAGATCGCTCTCCACGGTCTCCCACGCCCGGATGAACGATTCGGGATCCTCCTCGTACTGCTGCCGTCTCCGGATCACCTCGACCCGCGTCTCCGCATCGTGGATGCCCTCGATATCCACGCAGAGGCCGAACCGGTCGAGGAGCTGGGGCCGGAGCTCGCCCTCCTCCGGGTTCATGGTACCGATCAGGATGAAGGCTGCCGGGTGGACATAAGAGACCCCCTCCCGTTCGATGAAGTTCATGCCCATGGCAGCCGCATCGAGGAGGACGTCGACAATGTGATCGTTGAGGAGGTTCACTTCGTCGACATACAGGATATTCCGGTGGGCCTGCGCCAGGATGCCGGGCTCGAATTTCTTTTCGCCTTTTTTCAACGCGTGTTCGATGTCGAGGCTGCCGACCACCTTGTCCTCCGTGGCGCTGATCGGGAGTTCGACCACCCGCATCGGTGCCATGGTTACCGGCAGACCGGGAGCCCGTTTCTGGCAGTCGGGGCAGAGGCCCTTAGTGTCCGCGGGGTCGCAGCCGAAGATACAGCCCTCGACCACCTGCCGGTCCGGCAGGAGCCGGGCGAGCGCCCGGGCAGCGGTGGATTTTGCGGTTCCCTTCTCGCCTTTGATAAGCACTCCGCCGATCCGGGGATTAATCGCGTTCAGCAGAAGGGCCTTCTTCATCTGTTCCTGGCCGACGATGGCTGAGAACGGGTAAATGTCGTTGAATTGGTGCATGGATGACTCCGTACCGGTGTTATCTTGCCGGAATGTTTTCTGGCAGCAGCCGTAATCTTCACTGAATATGTAATTGTACTTTTAATCTCATTTAGTATTACCTTTTTAAATTTAGTATAATAGTATGGGTAAAAATAAAAAATTTTAACAGTATATGGCACACAGATTCAGGTACATGTAATACCACGGCGCGGGCATTCTCGCCGGAAAAACAGGTACTCCTTTATGAAAATTACATCCATCATGTGGGGATCCTATGCCCCGGTCATGAAGCGCGCTGCTGAGGCCGCCGGTATTGTCTGCCATATCTATCCGGCCCGCCTGCTGGAAGAGTCCGTGGACATGCGAAAGGAAGCGATCGCAAAGATGCGATCCTCCGATGCGATCCTCCTGTACCATACCTCGGACCTCTTCTGGGAGGAGGTGGACCGGGCGATCGCGGAGATCCGCACGACCGTACCGGTCATATCGCTCGGCCCCGATCCCTCCCTCTGGGTGCAGTCAACGGTCTCCCCGGCAATCGTCACGACCTGTTACCGGTACATCACCAACAACGGCGACGAGAACTTTACCCGTCTCCTCCGGTATATCCAGAATGAGGTGTGCGGTACCGGCGGTGAAGTCCTGCCCCCGGTCGCGGTCCCCTGGGAGGGGATCTACCACCCGGATGCTCCCGCGCCGTTCGCCTCGGCCGGGGAGTACCTTGCATGGTACGCGGACCGCCGGCCCGGCACCCTGTGGGCCGGCCTGGTCTTTTCGCGGACCTCGTGGGCTTCCGGCAACGTGGCCCTCGAAGACCAGCTGATCCGGAGCCTTGAAGCGGAAGGCCTGAACGTGATACCGGTCTTCACGTATGCCATCCGCGACGATGCGCTCGGGGCCCGGGGCATGGCTGAGGTCGTGCGGGATCTCCTCTTTCCGGGCGGGGTCTCCCGCGTGGATGCCATCGTCAAGCTCATCCCGTTCCTGTTCGGCACGGACCGGGATCGTGCAACGGGCTTTGGCAACCCCGGCGGCTGCGATCTCGTCGCGGCCATGGATGTCCCGGTCTTCTCGCCGGTCGTATCGATGTACATGACGGTTGAGCAGTGGCGCGAATCGGAGGGGCTCTCCCTGGACATCGGGTGGGCGGTGGCCCTGCCGGAGTTCGAAGGAGTCATCGAACCGGTCTTTCTCGGGACCAGCCGGTCCGAGCCCGGTGGAGGCAAGACGCGGGAGGCGGTACCGGACCGGTGCGCGAAGATCGCACGGCGCGTACGGCGGTGGATCGGGCTTGCGAAGAAACCGGTGCAGGAGCGGAAGGTTGCGTTCATCCTCAACAACAACCCGTGCGCCGGGGCCGAGGCCAGCATCGGCGGCGGGTCCAACCTCGACACGCTGGAGAGCACGGCCCGCGTCCTGCAGCGGATGAAGGAGGCCGGCTATGCCGTCACTCCTCCCGCGTCCGGCCGGGAGCTGGTGGAGACCATCCGGCAGAAGAAGGCCCAGTCCGAGTTCCGGTGGACCACGGTCCAGGATATCGCGGCGTGCGGCGGGGCGCTTGCCGCCATGGATCTTCCCACCTACCTGCCGTGGTTTTCCGCACTGCCGGACGCGGTCCGAGAACGCGTGAACACGACCTGGGGCGAACCGCCCGGCGAGGGCATGGTGCTTGACGGCAAGATGCTGATCACCGGCATCCAACTCGGGAACGCAACGGTCCACGTCCAGCCCAAGCGGGGATGCTTCGGTTCGCGCTGCGACGGCTCGGTCTGCCGGATCCTCCACGACCCGAAATGCCCACCCCCCCACCAGTACCTGGCCACGTACTTCTGGCTCGACCGGGTCTGGAAGGCGGATCTCGTTGTCCACGTGGGGACGCACGGCAACCTCGAGTTTTTGCCCGGCAAGGGGACCGGCCTCTCGCAGGAATGTTTCCCGGACATCGCCACCGGGAGCCTGCCGTTCCTCTACGTCTACAATGCCGACAACCCCGCGGAAGGCACGATTGCCAAGCGGCGCGGGTACGCAACGCTCGTCGACCACATGCAGACCGCGATGACCGGCAGCGGGCTGTACGGGGATCTCGAGGAGATCGACACGATCCTGGCCGGCTACGAGACCGCCCGGCACGATCCGGCCCGGGCCCACGCCCTCCGGCACCAGCTGAGCGACGCCATTATAAAGGCGAACCTGGACAAGGATCTGCATCTCGAACCGGGGATGCCCCTTGCCCAGATGGCCGCCGCCGCCCACGAAGCGCTCTCGAAGATCCGGAACACCCGGATCCCGGCCGGGATGCACGTCTTCGGGCAGCTGCCGGAGGGCGGCCGCCGCGTGGAGTTCATCAGCTCGGTCATCCGGTTCGATGCCGGCGAGTCGTCCCCCCGCCGCGTCATCGCCCGGATCCTCGGGTACGGCTTAACCGAACTCCTCGCACACCAGGACCGGTACGCTGAGACCGCGGGCATGTCCAACGGTGCCCTGCTCGAACGGGTGGACCTGGAACTGGATCGGTTCGTCCTCTCGGTGCTGGAGGACCCGAAGATCCCCGTGGCCCTCGTCTTCGGAAAGAAGATCACCGCAGCCGAGACCCGGGCGCTCGAAACGATCCGTGAAACGATCCTGGACCTCGACTTCCGCATCGGCGCCTCCACCGAGATCGAGTCGCTGCTGCACGGCATGGACGGCCGGCACATCCCCGCCGGCCCGTCGGGCCAGATCACGCGGGGCCACCCGGAGGTCCTCCCGACCGGCCGGAACTTCTATTCGCTGGACCCGTTCCGGGTGCCGACCAGGGCGGCGTGGCGGGTCGGCCAGCGCCTGGCCGACGTACTGATCGACAAGTACTCCCGGGAGGAGGGGTCTGTCCCGGAGAACGTAGCGTTCTACTGGATGGCCGGCGACATCATGGCCTCCGATGGCGAGATGTTCGCCGAGATGCTCTGGCTGCTCGGCGTACGGCCGGTCTGGCAGAAGAACGGGCAGGTGAAATCCTTCGAGGTAATCCCGCTTTCCAAGCTCGGCCACCCCCGGATCGACATCACGGTCCGGACCACCGGCATCCTCCGGGACAACTTTGCCAACTGTTACGAGCTCCTTGACGACGCGGTCCAGGCCGTGGCCGCGCTCGACGAACCCCCGGACCGGAACTTCGTGCGCCGGCACGCGCAGAAGAGCATGGTCGAGGGCGATGCGGACTTCCGCGATGCAACGCTCCGGATCTTCTCATCGCAGCCCGGCTCGTACGCGAGCGGCGTCAACCTGGCCGTGCTCGCGAGCGCGTGGAAGACGCAGGAGGATCTTGCCGATATCTTCGTTGCCTGCAACGGCTATGCCTACGGGCGGGACGTGAAGGGAAAGGACGCCCACGAGTACCTTGCAGCGAATCTCTCCACGGTCTCGGTCACGTTCAACAAGATCCAGTCCGACGAGCACGACCTTCTCGGCTGCTGCTGCTACTTCGGCACGCAGGGAGGGTTCACGGCGGCGGCCCGCCACTACTCCGCCAACCCGGTCCGTCCCTACTTCGGCGACACGCGGGAGCCGGAGAACGTGGAGGTCCGCGATCTCTCCGACGAGATCCGCCGCGTGGTCAGGACAAAACTCCTCAACCCGAAATGGATCGAGGGGATGAAGGAGCACGGGTACAAGGGGGCGTCCGACATCATGAAACGGGTGACCCGGGTGTACGGCTGGTCGGCCTCCACGCAGGAAGTGGACGACTGGATCTTCAACGATATCGCCGACACGTTCGTCAACAACGACGAGATGCGGGAGTTCTTCGGGGAGAACAACCCCCATGCCATCGAGGAGATCGCACGCCGCCTGCTCGAGGCGCACCAGCGCAGCCTCTGGGACGCCGATCCCCGTACCCTTGACGCATTGAGAAAGAATTACCTGGAGATCGAGTCGTGGATGGAGGACTTGTCCGGTACGGGCGACTACCAGGGGGGCAATGTGGATGTCGTTTCCCCGGATGACAATCCTTTATGGGGGGACGCAATGAAGGGTATCCTTGAGAAAGTGCACGCAAAGTACCGGCGCTGAACCGGGATGATCGGTTTTAATTGCCGCTTACAGATGGCTGAATAGCACAACCTGATGAGTAATGACCAGTTCAGAAGAAACCTGATCGCGGGTGTGTCCGATAACAGGATATTTTCGATTAATACGATCTAGTATTACAAATCACCAGATATTTAACATTCAATTCCAAATTTCTGTATTATACCATGTCGGGATCTCAGGTTCCAACTTAATGGCAGTAATGCCTTGCCGGGACCTTACCCCAAGCTGAACGGTAGGAACTCATTCAATTGTTCTTTGAGGTGGAAAGGATGAAGATAGCATGTGTAATGTGGAACTCTTATGCCCGGCTCCTGCGGGAGGCAGCTTCGGAATCCGGGCATGAGCTGCGGATGTACCCGAACAGTATTCTCGAGCACCATCCTGAAAAAATAGAGGAACTGATCGGTTTCTGCCGTGAAGCGGATGTTATCCTGCTCTACCGGACCATGCGATCGTTCTGGGAGGATCTGGAACCTGAAATACGGGAGCTCCGCAAGACAAAACCGGTCATCTGTATCAGTCACGATACCACGCTCTGGGGACTCTCGAACGTTCCTGCCCGGGTTGTTGCAACCACCTTCACCTATCTCACCAATAACGGCAAAGAGAACACAAAAAACCTGCTCAGGTTCCTGGAGCGGGAGATCCTTGGGCACGATATCACGGTACAGCCCCCGGAGGATATGCCCTGGCAGGGGCTCTGGCATCCCGATGCCCCCCGGTATTTCACGATTATTACTGAGTACCTTGACTGGTATACCGGACGAAAACGTTCTGCCGCTCCGTTTGTAGGGCTTCTCTTTCCCCGCATGGCATGGGCTTCCGGATCGGTCGAGATCGAGACAGCGCTGATCCATGCACTGGAAGCGGAGAACCTCAATGTCATTCCGGTGTTTACCTACTCCGTGAAGGATAACGCCCTGACAGCTCTTGGGATGGCCGATGTGATCGAACAGTATCTGGTTGAGGAGGGGAAACCCCGTGTCGGGGCGGTCATCAAGCTCAGTCCCTTCCTGCTCGGGGCCTCCCGCGGGGATTTCTACGGCCACCGTCCCGCCGAAGCGGGCATCGATATCCTCACAACCCTGAACATTCCCGTTTTCCAGCCGATCGTTACCCATCGCATGACCATCGATCAGTGGCGTGACTCCATCGGGCTCGGGGACGATACCGGGTGGGCCGTTGCGCTGCCGGAATTCGAGGGAGTAATCGAACCAATCTTTCTTGGTTCGAGTGCGGTCGGTGACCAGGAAGACGGCGATCGCAAACCGGTGCCCGACCGGTGCACGAAGATTGCACGGAGGGTAAAGGGATGGGTCACCCTGATCGCCAAACCGGTAGCAGAACGAAAAATAGCATTTATCCTCAACAATAACCCGTGCGCCAATGCCGATGCGAGTGTCGGGGGTGCAGCCCAGCTCGATTCTCTTGAGAGTGTTGCCCGGATCCTGCACCGTATGCAGCAGGCCGGGTATTCCGTCACGCCTCCGGCCGACGGCAAGGATCTCATCACAACCATCCTTGAGCGAAAGGCGATGTCCGAGTTCCGCTGGACCACCGTCCCGGACATTATTGCCAAAGGGGGGGCACTGGCCCTTCTTGATGTACAAGAGTACGAACCTCTCCTCGCAGACCTGACCCAAAAAGCACGGGAAAGGATACGGGAGGTCTGGGGCGATGCTCCCGGGCCAGGCATGGTCCACGAAGGAAAGATCGTTGTCACGGGCGTTACCTGGGGCAATGCCCTTGTCTGTGTCCAGCCAAAACGGGGGTGTTACGGCGCCCGCTGCGATGGCGAGGTCTGCAAGATCCTGCACGATCCCGAGTGCCCGCCGCCATACCAGTACCTTGTCACTTACCGGTACCTGACCGATCGCTTCGGCGCTGATGTGATAGTCCATGTCGGTACCCATGGCAATCTTGAGTTCCTGCCGGGAAAGGGGACCGGTCTTTCAGGGGATTGTTTCCCGGACATTGCGATCGGGAATGTCCCCCACCTCTACATCTACAATGCCGACAACCCGGCAGAGGGCACGCTCGCCAAGCGGCGGAGCTATGCAGTGCTGGTCGACCACATGCAGACGGTCATGACGCAGGGAGAACTCTACGATGAACTCTTGGAACTCGACCGGCTTCTCGGGGAGTACGAGACTGCCCGTACCGATCCCTCGCGGGCACATGCGCTCCAGCACATGATCCGCGATGCCATTGTCGCAGCCAACCTTGACCGGGATATGCATGTCGAGCACGATACGCCGCTCGAAGAACTGGTATCCCGGGGGCACGAAGCCCTCTCGCGGATCCGGAACACCCAGATCCAGAGCGGCCTCCATGTCTTCGGGAGCCGGCCTGAAGGGGACAAGCGGATCGACATGATCCGATCCATCATCAGTTTCGATTCAGGAGATCCGTCCCCGCGCAAGACCATCGCCGCAATCATGGGCCTCGATCTCGCACGGCTCCTTGAAGACCAGAAAGGGTATGACACAACGAGGGGGGCATCGAACGGTGCACTTCTGGAGCAGCTTAACGGGATCATCCGGCACTTCGTCTGGGTTATCCTGAACGAACCCTCCGTTCCCTACACTACCATCTTCTCCCGCCCGGTTACACCGGAACATGCCGCGGCGCTCGATATCATAGCCGACCGGGTCCGCGATATCAACCGGCGGATCGAGATCACGGACGAGATCGGATCGCTCATGAACGGGTTTGCGGGGGGGTATATCCCGGCAGGACCGAGCGGGATCATGACCCGCGGGCAGGACGATATCCTCCCGACAGGCCGGAATTTCTATTCCCTTGACCCGGATCGCGTCCCGACGCGTTCCGGATGGAGGGTCGGCCAGCGGCTGGCTGAAGCGATGGTGAAGAAATACACCGAGGAACAGGGGACCGTCCCGGAAAATGTTGCATTCTTCTGGATGGCCGGCGACCTGATGTATGCCGACGGCGAGATGATGGCCGAGATGTTTGCCCTCCTCGGGGTGGAGCCGGTCTGGGGAAGGAACGGGAAGGTTGTATCGTTTACCATTATTCCCTTGGAGAAACTCGGCCGGCCGCGGGTCGACCTGACCGTACGCAGCTCGGGGATCCTCCGCGACAACTTCAGCACACGCATCGACCTCCTGGACGACGCGGTCTGTGCGGTTGCCGGTCTTGAAGAACCCCCGGAGAGGAACTTTATCCGGAAACATGCGCTGAAAAGCATGGAAGAGAACCAAAGCAGCTGGAGGGATGCTACCCTGCGGGTCTTCTCCGGCCAGCCGGGGACCTACTCGAGCGGCGTGAACCTTGCAGTATACGCCAGTTCGTGGAAGGATGAAAAGGACCTTGCGGATATCTTTGTCACGTTCAACGGCTACGGGTATGGCCGCGGCGTTCCCGGCAGGAGCGCCCACCCGCAGCTGGCCAGCAGCCTTGCGTCCGTTTCGGTTACCTTCAATAAGACAGCCACGGATGAGAAAGACCTGCTGGGATGCTGCTGTTATTTCGGGAACCACGGCGGCCTTACCGTTGCTGCCCGCCAGTATTCCGGCAGGGAGGTCAAGGCGTACTATGGCGACACCCGCGAGCCGGAACATGTCGAGGTGCGGGACCTTGGCGATGAGATCCGCCGCGTGGTCCGGACAAAACTCCTCAACCCGAAATGGATCGAGGGGATGAAGGAGCACGGGTACAAGGGCGCAGCGGACATGATGAAGCGGATCGGCAGGGTATATGGCTGGGAGGCGTCCACGCAGGAAGTGGACGACTGGATCTTTGACGATATTGCCGAAACGTTTGTCAACAATGACGAGATGCGGGAGTTCTTCGAGGAGAATAACCCGTACGCGCTCGAGGAAATTGCCCGGCGCCTCCTGGAGGCAGAACAGCGGGGTCTCTGGGATGCCGACGAGGATGTGCTTGAGGATCTCAAGAAGAATTACCTGGAGATCGAGTCCTGGATGGAGGACCTGGTGACCGAAGGCGATTTCCAGGGAGGCAGCATCGATATCATGACCTCCAGGGATATCGATATATGGGGAGCCCCGATGGAAGATCTCCTCGCAAAGGTCCATCACCGCCCGAAACGCGAATAACTCTATAGTGAGGGGAGAGGAACCACGACCATGCCTGCAATCGAGACCCACGACCTGACGAAATACTACGACACGCTCTGCGCTGTCGATCACCTGACGCTTTCCGTGAACAACGAGATCTTCGCCCTGCTGGGCCCGAACGGCTCCGGCAAGACGACCACGGTCCTGATGCTGACCACCCTCCTGCGCCCGACCGAAGGGAGCGCCAGGGTCTGCGGCCACGATGTGGCGGCCGAGGGAGAAGCAGTGAGGAAAACGCTCAGCTATGTTCCGCAGGACATGGCCGTGGATATCAAGCTGACCGGGCGGGAGAACGTCCGGTTCTTCGCGGACCTGTACGGCGTCCCGCATGCCGGCGACCGGGTGGACGAGGTCCTTTCTGTGATGGAACTCTCCGACCGGGCTGACGACCTCATCCGCACGTATTCCGGCGGGATGCGCCGGCGGCTCGAACTGGCGCAGGCGCTGGTCCACGAGCCCCGCGTGCTCTTCCTGGACGAACCGACCATCGGGCTCGATGTCGCGGCCCGGAAGAAGATCTGGGAGCACATCCGCGCCTTAAAAAAGAAGGGCATGACGATCTTCGTCACCACGCACTACATGGACGAGGCCGACCAGTTCTGCGACCGGGTCGGGATCATCAGCAAAGGCCGGATCGCGGCCCTCGGTACCCCGGCCGAGCTCAAGGCCCGGCTGATGAAGGACGTGATCACGGCAACGGTCGAAGGGATGTTCTCTCCCCCCGATGTGGAGGGCGTTGCCTTCGTGGGCCGGAGCGGCGACGAAGTCTCGTTCACGGCCGAGAACGGGAGGGAGGCGCTCCCGCTCCTTGCCGATGTGCTCGGGAAGGCGGGTGTCGCGGTCCGGTCGCTCTCGCTGCGCGAGCCGACGCTGGACGACGTCTTCCTGCAGGCCGTGGGCCAGCAGGAGGAACCGCATGGGTTTGAAGACGGGAAATTCCGGATCATGCTGAGGAGGCGGAAATGAACGGTATAATCACCTATATGAAACGGGACTTCACCAAGTGGTTCCGCGGCCGGGTTGCCGTGGTCTCGTCCCTTGTCATGCCTGCGGCATGGCTCATTTTCGTGGGACTCGCCCTGCCCGTAAAATTTACCGGAAACTACCTGGACTTCATCACACCGGGCATCCTCGTCATGACCATGCTTTCGGCCGGGTTGTCGGGCGGGGCATTGTTGATGTTCGACAAGATCCTCGGGTTCCTCAACAAGTTCCTCGCCCTGCCGACCCCGCGGAGCAGCATCCTCGTGGGTAAAATTCTTTTCATCACCGGCCGCGGCCTGATCCAGGCAACGATCATTCTGGTCATCGCGCTTTTGATCGGGGCAACCCTGCTCAGCCCGGTCCAGTACGGCCTCACGTACCTTGTCCTCTTCCTCTTCGGGGTTTTGATCTCGACATTCGCCACGACCATCGCGCTGTACCTGGACGACCACGATTCCTATAATGCATTTAATTCGATGATCTCGATGCCGCTCTTCTTCACGTCGAGCGCCCTGATGCCCTACAGCGTCATGCCGGCCTGGCTTGCCACGATCGCACACCTCAACCCGCTCAGTTATGCAATCGATGCCGTACGGGATGTCACGGCCGGCGGGTTCCCGGCCCTCCCCATTCTCGTCCTTCTCGGGCTGACCGGCGCAGTGCTCGCGATCTGCTCGCGTGTCTTCCGGAAGGTGACGGTATGATCCGCAGGCCGGCAAGCATTTTCATCATGCTCCTTCTTACCGCTTTTATCGTGGGAGCCGGGTGTACTATGGGGCAGAGCCCGGCGCAACCCGCGACGGTGTCAGAGACCGTTTTATCAACCACCGAGCCCGTGTCCGGTACCTGTGATCCTGTCACGATTACCCAGACCGACGGATCCGAGGTCACCCTGCCCTGCCACCCGAAGCGGATCATCGTTGCCAACAGCAATGCGGCCGAGATGATGATTGCCATCGGGGCCGGGGACAGGATCGTGGGCGTCACCCAGCCTACTACCAATATTTCGTATATCATGGAGAAGATCCCGCAGGCGGAGAACATCGGGGACTGGCAGGTTCTTAATGCCGAGAAGATACTATCCCTCCACCCCGACATCGTGGTTGCATTTTCGAGTCTGAAACCCAAGAATCTGGATCAGCTGACCGCTGCGAATATCAGTGTCGTATATCTTGATTGTTACCGGCTTTCGACGCTGGCAAACGATGCCCGTGCCCTCGGGACGCTGACCGGTACTTCAAATGAGGCCGAAGTGTATGCCCGGATGGTGGAAGACACGGTTGCCGAGGTGACCGGAAAAGTAAAAATGATCCCTGCAAGCACGTATCCCCGTGTATATCCGGAAGCATATGCAGAATATACCGTTTCGGGGCCGGGTTCCGGGGCGGATGAACAGCTCACTCTTGCCGGAGGGAAGAATATTGCCTCGGAAATTACCAGTTCGTCAGCCAAGATCAGTACGGAATGGGTTGTTGCCAATAAACCCGAGTATGTTTTCAAGAGCGTCTCATCCAGTAATATGCTATCGTTCCCGGAGATTGCAGCATCCCTGAAGAATCGAGCGGGCTGGGATACGATTCCCGCGGTAAAAAATGATCGCGTTTACCTGTTTTCCGGAGATATCGAGTTCGGCCCGCGGGCCTACATCGGGCTTGTCTATACAGCGCAGATCCTCCACCCGGAGGAATTCCGCGACCTGCACCCGCGTGCAATGCTGGACGAATATGCAACGCGGTATGTCTCCGGCACGAACCGGACCGGGATGGTGTACCCGTAACTGAAATTTTTTTTAAAACTGTCAGGAACTCCGGACGATTTGTTCCGGATCACGGGTCATGGCGTAACCAGTATCATCATACTATTTTATTAATAACAATATAAAAAAATTATTTCCGGATCGTTATGGATATTCCGGTCGCTGCCGGAGAATTTTACCGGATGTAACGATACTGAGAATGGCCCGGTATTCCTGCGGGAATCCCGGGTACCTGAAAAGGATCTGAACCATCATGCAGGAACGAATGAGTACGCCGCAGGTATGCCGGGCCGGGACCGGCCGTGCAGCATGCATTTTCACAATGCAAAAAAATGCGGAGGCCCGGCCATGAAACGCGGACGGCCCGCGACCCGGGGCCTTGACGATGCCATCACGATCGCACGAGCCCGCGGGTGCACGATGCGGATCATGTACGGCCTGGAGAGTTTCTGCGATCTCGTTGTCCGGACTGCGACGCACATCGTCTTCATCAAGGCGCGGCGCATGGACCGGATCACGGCACCGATCGCGGAGATCGAGCACGAGTGCCGGTCGCTCATCAGCGAACTCCGCATGGTTCCGGCATCGGCCCAGATCCTCCTTGAGCTCTGGATCTATTCCAAGTACGGAACGTACCGTTTCTTCCGGATCGGGGCGTCCGATCTCACCGAGATCGGGCGCGACGGGTTGCCGGCCCCGGCACCCGGACAGCAGCCGGCCGGTCCCGGGCCGCAGGGTGGTGAACCTGATGCGCCCGGTCTGCCACCCGGGGCACCCGGCTCCGGCAGTTCCGGGTGACGGGGGATTCCCTGCTCCCGTCTGACATCCCCTGGGAACACAGCCCCGGAAGGTACTTCCCATAGCATCCCTGCAGGAACAAATCTACGTCGGAGAATCCCCGTAGTGGATAGGGGGGTTGCCGGAATACCCCGGTTTTTTGGGACTATGTCATGGAAAAACGGGACTAATTATTCCGGTTCCTGTGCATCGGGCCCGGATCGGCCGATCCGGGGCTTTTACGCGGTTCGGTGAATCCGGAATATACCGCTAATTCCGGGGCGGAACGGGTGACCGGACGGGCAGAGGTAGGAGAAACCGGGAACAGGAGGGGTATCCGGACCTCATCTCATCGAAGTATGCCTGAACATTACCGGGAATTCTCGATGAAGTGGCTTTCAGAGGAGAATTAACCCGGACACGTACGACAGACCATTCATCAAAACCGAACAGACTACGGCCCGTTTCATATCCAGCGCGAGTACCCGGTTGAGAATGATGGCTTCCACCACAACGACCAGCGCTTCACCGATCAGCGGGTAGTACGCGGCATCGACAAACGGCGGCAGCACGAACCAGAGGTACGGCAGCGTGAGCGCCGTGCAGAGAAACCCGGCGAACAATATGCGGGAGAGCGGCCGGCTCTTGTCGCGGAAGACCACGCGGACGAGGGCGACCAGCACCGGGATCTCGATGGCCCAGGTCGTGACCAGCGCCAGCAGGAACTGCGTTTCATAGAGCATGATCACGTGCACATCCCGCCAAGGAATTCAACGATGCTGCAGTAGAGCGATTCGACCGGGTTTCCTTGAACTGATGGGGGAATGGATTGCATCGGCATCAATGGAATCTCGGTTGCCGGAGTTTCCCCCAAAAAAGGGTCCTGAACCGGTGATAGATTCCCTGAGGGGATAGTAAACCGCGACTCGCAGATCTGCACCGTATAATTACATGCCTCATACGCACACGCATGGTGCCAGGGATCCCTTTCTGTGAACGGCATAATCAGCGAGGGATCGGTTGCAACAAGGAACGTGTCGCAGGGATGATCCTTGAGATGCGTTGCATTATTCTTCAGGGGCCGGTATTCAGAATATAACTTCAGTGGCTTCCCATCGATGATCCAACCCCCGCATTTGGGATCGGTTTCCGGATTACAGATCTCCAGGTACTGGATATACCGGGCAAGGTCCATGGAGACATCGGATTGGTTTACGTAGAGGAAGCGATATGGCCCGGTCTCATACAGCGGAGAACGTCCCGGTAGCAGTATAACCGAACTGGAATTCCGGGATACTTCTGTCGATGAGAATGTGAGTTGTTCAGCTCGCCACTTCGGGTTGATATTCTTCCCGGCATTACTGCATAACACATATTCCGGTGTATAGTAATAGGATTCCGTTCTGGTACCCCACGTTTTCTCGATGCGATTCCGGACACCATTGCAGGTGGTATAGGGGTTTACTGAAAAATTCTGCAGGCTGAATGACTGGCCATTGGTCTTCCCCTCAAGGTCGCACCAGTCGATGTGGGTATACTGGAGGTAATATGGCTGGTAGATCTCACAGCCGTATTCTTTGCATGTGGCGGAATAATGGAAGACCAGTTCCGGCTGGTACGAACCAGCCGGTTTTTCCGCATAAGATTGAAGCCGGGAATACCCGTAACAGTTAACCGAGTAGTCCACACTGCCCTGATAGGGCAAACCATCCTTTTCAAAATAGACATGCGTTATCGCCGGGGCGATTAAATCTCCACTGGCAGGCACAATCATCAGGGATACTGTATAGAGGCAGCAGAGGATTACCCCGCAGAATGTTCGTCCCGTCATTCGCATCTCCCCCCAAGGAATTGCACAATTCCGCAGTACAGCACCTCAACCGGGCTGTGACTGACACGTATCACTCCCCCGGCTGAAGAGTTCGGGGCCGGGGACTCCGTGGCCCGGATTGTTATAGATGGTGTACCGTACTGCCGGTCCATAACCGTCCACGGGACAGTTATTTCCGGAGTGTTTCCGGATCCCGTTTTTATCGTTTCATCCGATGAAGGGATCGTGAACCGCGACTCGCAGACCTGGTAGGTATAATTGCACGCTTCGATACAGGGATGATGCCAGGGATCCCTCTCGGTAAACGGCATAATCAGCGACGGGTCGGCCCTGATGAGGAAGCGGTCGCAGGGGTTTTCCGTAAGATCCGTTGTATTGTCTTTTAAGGGGCGGAGGCCGGGATAGGACTTGAGTGCTGTCCCGTTGTGGATCCATCCGCTGCACGAAGGATCAGTAACCGGATCGCAGGTTTCAAGGTAATCGATAAATTCACCGGTGTTGTGGGGTACATCATCTTTGGGGACCACAGAGGAATTATAATCGGCCATCCTGTACAGCAATCCGATGTCCGGAAGGAGGAGAACAGACGTACGGTTCGGGGAGTTGCCTGCTTCTGAATACGAGACACGATCGGCGTGCCAGGATTCGGTTGAATTCCTGGTGACCTGCCGGCACAGGGAATATTCCGGTGTATAGTAATAATATTCCCGGGTATCCCCCCACTGTTTTTCTACCCGATCCCAGACAAAATCGCAGCGGGTGTACGGATACGCGGAGAAATTCCTGATCTCAAACGATTCGTTCCCGGCCAGCCCTTCGAGATCGCACCAGTCGCTGTGTCCGTAATAGTAATACGGCTGGTAGATCTCGCAGCCATACCCGGGGCAGGTTGCAGAGTACGTGAAGATGAGTTCCGGCTGGTACGAACCGGGCTGCATGGTCACGGGGGGATAGCCCATAAAATATCCATAGCAGTTAACCGAGTACTGCACGCTGCCGTTGTAGGGCATCCCGCCTCTCTCAAAATACACGTGCGTGATGGCCGGAGTTATCATGTCAGCCTGGACAATCCCTGCCAACAGGGGAAGCGAGCATATGCAGATGACAACCAGATATCTTTTGACCCCGGCATAATTCATTATCGAAATAATGAATTTGGGTATAAATAAATATGATTATTTTTAATTTTTGTATGATGTGTGGATCTTGAATGTTGCGTAGTGCCCAGATCCCGGATTGGGGCCCCGTGATCTCGTGGGTGTCCCGGCAGAGACGAATCGTGCGGATGAAGCAGCTGCGCAATGCGCTGTCCGATGCGTTCGTATTTTCCAAGGAGACGTTCCTCGGTTCGTGGAGCCGGTGGCCACTTCTGATCCTGCTCTGTCTCCCGGCCGAATTATTTTTTCTGTCTCATACCGGGAACGATGTGGAACAACAGATTTTATCCGGGGCCTCTCACTTCCCGGAACATGCCGGGCTTCTTATCCTCTGGATGGTTCTTGAGATCCTGTCCCTGGTTTTTATCAATGGATATCTCGCCCGGATCTATCGGGGATCCGATCATCCGCCCGGGTTCGAGGATCCGGCCGGTATCCTCAGGAAGGGACTCGGGATCTGGGTCATCGACATTATCTGGCTGTTACCGACATTCCTCTGCCTGCTGGCCTCATTTGCTGTGTACTACCGTTCCGGCCTTCCTGCCTATTACCTCGCCGGCATGACTGCGAACTCCGGTATTGTCAGCCGCGATCTGGTTGTCCTGTGCCTGATGCTGTTAATTCTTACCGCGATGTTCTTCATCCTGGCGATGCTCTTCCATGTGATCGGATCAATCCGGTATGCCAGAAGCGGCTCCCTGAGCGAGGGGCTGAACTTCCGGGAGATCCATAACGACATACGGAGGATGGGATGGCCGAATTATCTTCTCGCATTTCCTATCATCATCGCGATTAATGTTGCTGTTGCACTGGGAGCTTTTATCTCAAGTATTGTCACGGGGCTTGCCGTGTACCTGGTAACCCGGCGGATGGATGTCGCGATAACCTGTGCACGGTTTATCATCCTCGCAATCTACGTGATCGCGTTACCAGTGCTCCTGGTCTTCTGGGCCCGGTTCATCATGCGGGTATATGAAACTAATACCTGGATAATGGACAGAAGTGAGATATGAGATCCTTCCATAACCCCTTTATCATACTGCAATCTTTTTTATCAGTTTAATTTTGAAATGAGGTGAACGGTAAAATGGGACATGTCGGCTCCCTTTCTTTGAAGATTGGAGAATTTGAGGGATAGAAAAATTGATCAAAAGCACTGATGGATTTTTCCATCAGGTTTTTCCTTTCGAGAAGATTGAACAAAGTCTATACTACCAGAATACGTAAGAGATGGCCGATGCACTTGTTGACAATTGAAATCTATGGGGGTTCAATCAGCTCAAGCTGGGCTCATGGATGTGAATCTAAAAAAAGTGTTTTCCTTCTGGTTCATATATTGACATGGACTTCGATTAATAAATCGGTGGATACATGGTTCTCGTTTGCTCAAAACCACTGACAAATTTCTGACCATATTCCTGGAGGGCATCCTCCGGATTGACATCGGAAAACTGTTCAGGATAAAGGATCTTTCCCAGATATATCATACCAACAACGGCACGCGGGCTAAAGAATGGATCTCCATGGAGTACGTATACCCGGTGGTGGTGAACCGCTGAAGAATTCGCGGCCCCCGTTCGATTCATCACCCGTGCATACGTGCTCTCTAAGGTCTCCCCGCTGTCCAGTGTGGATGAAGTTACAAATTTTAATATTATCTCCGGATTCTGATCGATAACCCATTCCGGACTGACGCGAGTATTTTCCGGAAGTGCTGCAGCTACATTTTCTGCACCAAGTTGCTCGATAAGTTCATGAATGCCGCTTCCCATACCCTGAGGATTGTAGTCATTGTATTTTTCTGCATATACCCGTGTTTTATTTCTTTCAGTTGAAGATGGGACCCGCGAGAGAACCAGATTCTGATATTTTTCCAGAAATACAACATATTCCTCAGCTTTTATTTCCCTGTCGGTAATCTTCCCCAGTAACCGTGCATCATCCGGAAGTGTCTCAATCTTCCAGCAATCGATATAGATAATTGTAAGATTCAGAGGATTAATTGCATCCATATTGTACGTTTTAGATGTGAGCATGATTACAGCATCCGGTTTGAGTTCAAGAAGTGTTTCTGGATTAGGCCTTCGCCAGTCCCCAATACTTCGTGCGTTCTGGAGTCTACCTCTGAACTCAGGATCCGCCAGCACATTTTCCGGAACTCCGACAATAGAATCCTCCGCTCCTAGAGCCATGAGTAATTCAACGGCGTCGAAATTCTGGACAACAAGACGTTTTACTGGAGATGTAAAGGTAACTGTATTATTCAAGCTGTCGATCACGGAGATAGTCTTCGATGTTTGGACCGGTGATTCGTTATGTGGTGGATTTATTTCCTGATGTCCCAGGCACCCGGAGATGATAATAAGACAACTACACAATGCTATCATAAGTGGCTGTATACAGGAAAGTCTTACGTAAAATGGAAACCCAGCATTTTCTTGTATCATGATTAATATTACATTTTGCTACATAATTTAATAATTACTCTATTTTATCTCGATAGTATCAAAATTAAAAATACGTTCAAAAGTATTTTGTAAAAAAGGATCTTATTAAATAATACAAAATTTACAAACGTGTATGAAAAAGATCTCTCTCTTTTATTACTCACATCATGGGAACACCCGATTTCTTGCAAATCACATTGCAGATGCTCTTGGTACAGTCCCGAAGGAACTCAGTCTTAAAGAAGAGATTCCTGTAAAGGAATTTGTCAGATTTCTCCGTGAAACCTCTCTAGAAGAAAAAAAACAGCGATTGATACTGGAAGACAGTCCCAGAATTGATGAAAGCTGGGATCTCATTATTGTTGGATCTCCTGTATGGGCACATACCGCGGCACCAGAAATACTGGGGCTACTCCTGAATTATCTCCCCCGTAAAATTCCGATTGCGGTGTTTTATAGTCATGGTGGAAAACCGGAGGGTTTTCTTAAGGAAATACGGGCGATGGTTCCCGATAATCCGGTTATAAGTCACTGCGGATTTCAGAGCCCCCTTATGAGTACGGATGTTGCCGGAAAGCGGGTCCGGGAATGGATACAGGAATGTGTAGCCGGATATTTATATGAAAAATAATCCGGAGTCCATATGCTATCCTCCTATAAATTTTCCGGCTCATGACAGTAAGTTATAGACTAGGACAATGGTTTTTGATATTGACTGGAACAACACGTCCTTTTCTCGTATCTATCATCAACGCTCAATCCCACGGAAGGAAAATTATCGCATGAATCCATATCAACAACCGCCACAATCTGGTGGAATGTTCAGGAGTATTCTCACTATTGAATTTGAAAAACGATTGTGCTTAATAGTACTACAAACTAGATAATTATGTAAAAGTATGAGGAAAATAGCTATTGTTCTGATAATTCTCTTATTAACATCCATCTGTCTGATTGTGGGATGCAGTTCTGGTACGAGATATGCCGTGGACAGTACTTCCGAGCCTGTCAACGTCCACGAAATGAATTTTACAGATTCTCTCGGCAGAACCGTCACGGTGAATGTTCCAGCTACCCGGATCGTTGCCCTTAACAGTAATACCGGTGAATTGCTGGCAGATATTGGTGCCGGTGGAACCGTTGTCGGACTTGCCAGCCCTGCGTTCACTGCGCGACCATGGATGATCTCCCGGTTCCCCAACCCTGTACCTGTCGGGAGCTGGTCCGATCCCAACTGTGAACAGATCCTCGATCTTAAGCCCGATGTAGTCATCGCGTACAGTAGTACAAAAAACCTTGACAGAGTGACGGCCGGAAATGTACCCGTACTCTATCTGGATGTTGACAATGCTACCGAAACCATTCCTGCAATCCGCGCCATGGGGCAGATTACCGGTAAGACTGAAATCGCGGAAAAGCTCGCTCAGTTTTACCAGAAATATTATGATCTTGTTGAAACCCGGCTCAGCAACATTTCCGAGGATCAGAAACCCCGAATATATATGGAGATGTATTCAGATTACGTATCGGTCATGCCTGGGAGCGCAAGTGATCATATAATCCGTCTGACCGGTGGACGTAACATTGTTCAGATCTCTGCATCAGGTGATTACCCCGTTATCAGCAAAGAGTATATTGTACATGAAAATCCTGATGTTATCATCCGTGCAGTCAATACCGCCAATCTGGATAATAACCCGGATATCGATCTCAAACCGGTTTATAATGCGCTGATTTCCCGGGACGGATACGAGAATATCAAAGCAGTTTCAGGAAAACGCGTGTATGTACTTACCGGTGAGATGCTGTACGGCCCCCGGAGTTTCTCCGGTGTGCTCGCACTTGCAAGGATATTGCATCCAGAACTGTTTTCGGATATCGATCCCCAACAAGCGCTTGATGAATATGCAGAACGGTTCATGCCAGAGGCAAAAAAGGGGAATGCGAGAATATATCCGGTTTTATTGTAATGTATTACTCCAATTCTGCCTCAATATCCCCCTCAATTTTCATATAAGCAGAGAGCAGGCGGTCGTACTCTTCCAGCGAAGGTGCCCAGTATCCTCTCTGCGCAGCCTCAAAGAGCCGGTCCATGAGATGCTTGGTCGCAAACTGGTTGTTCTCCTCCATACGCTGGAGAAGGTCTTCATCGAAGATGTACCGCTCTGCAATCGATGACCAGATCCAGCCGGCAACGGCATTCGTTGTCGAGGCCAAGCCTAGGAGGTTATATACACGTTCGCCAATGCTCTGGGCTCCGTGATACTCGTGTGCAAGCATGCCGTCTATCCATTTCGGGTTCAGGAGGCGGGTTCTGACCCCCCGGGCAATCATAGTCTCAACATCCTCTGTCCTGATCAGCTCAGAAGACGTGTCTGATATGAGCAGGACCGGCCGTTTCCCACTCGATGTTTCGACAGTCTTGGCAAGACCCCCGAAGAACTCGAAGTAATGATCCAAGTCGATGATATCGATATCGCTTGCATCCCGTACCTGCGAGACAAGTGTCACATTGTTGATACTGGTCCGGAACTGGTCTGTTTGAACACTCCCGTGTAGTGTTCCCGTATAGAGGTGGCTCATGGATTTGGCATAGATGTCAGCAAGGTCGGATTCATCCTTCCATGCGCTGTCCTCAAGTAATGGTAGAATGCCGGTTCCATATCCCCCGGCACGGGGCCCGTATATTCTGCCTGTAGCGATTTCATCGGCCTCATTCTGGCTTAAAATACCCTCGGTCACTGATTTTTCCAGTACTCCAGCATTATCGCGGGTGTGTGCCCGTACGTAATTGATCTCCGGGCCTTCATCAAGGGCCGAGACCAGCCGGAATGCCTGATCGAGAAGGCGGATAACCGTTGGGAATGTGTCACGGAATATCCCGCTAATGCTAATGTGGCAATCGATCCGCGGGTGCCCGAGTTCTACTACCGGGATTACATCGAGCTGGGGCTCGAATGAGAAGCGGGCGCGACTGATCCGAAGGCCAAGATACTCGAGGACCTGGCCTACGGTTTCTCCTCCGGTTTTGGTAGTCTCGAAACCCCAGAGTACTATGCCGACGCTTTCCGGGCAGGTTCCCTGATCCTCTCGGTAAACCTCAATGGTATTGAGGGCGATTCTGCGCCCCCGCTCGCATGCTGTATCCGTGGGGATAGCCAGGGGATCGAACTGATGGATGTTCGCTCCGGTGGGGAGTACGGCAGGATTGCGGATGACGTCTCCCCCGAGGCGGGTGGGTGTGAAACCGCCATTGAGTGCATTCAGGAACCTTGAAAGTTCCAGTGTGTTATTCTGCAACCTGCCTGCAAGATCAAGAATATACGAGCGTAGTGCAGTGCGGCTGTCATTATCCGGATGCAGTACTTCGGAAGCCGTCGTTTCTTTATGAGTAAGGACTGCCCTGATGTAAGCGGTTGCATCTGTGTCGAGTACCTCCAGTTCCCGCGAGTATTTCCCGGGTTCGAGAAGCATGGTATCGTAATTCCATCCGTTTTCAGCAGATATTACGCGGTGAAGTGATGGTGTTCCCAAGTGATCGAACCGGAGCATGCAGGTGAGGGTCTGGAGGATCTCATCGTCTGTATAGTGTCTGCCGAGTATGTGCATACCCGAGGGGATGATGGTACGTTTCATGACGGCCAGTTCGTCGCGGATGAGAACGGGATCATGACTGGTCAGCGATAAAGAGTCTGCCAGTTTCGCAATCTTCTCTTCAACAAGGGCACAGCGGACATGCTCCTGCAGGACACCGGTTTCGGCATGTTCGTTGAGCAGGTCTTCGAGCCTGCGGTAATCGTCGTACAAATCTGAAACCGTGAATGGCGGGGAGTTGTAGCTGATCATCGTAGCGTACATGCGGCGCTTGGCAATGCTGGCTTCAGCGGTGTTGGCGAGATGGTAGAAATAGAGATGCGGTATCTCCCCAATCAGGATATCCGGGAAACAGGCTGAGGAGAGGCCGATCTCTTTACCTTTGGTAAATTCAGCCGAACCATGGGTTGCAACATGGACGATCGCATCTGCCCTGAACGTATCCCGGAGCCATGCATAGAATGCAAGGTACTGGTGGTGGGGGGGAGTGTTCTGGTCGTGCAGTGCCTGGCTGGGATCTTCAGCTGTCACCGGGGGACGTGCCGGCTGGAGGCCGATGAAGACATTTCCAAACTGCATGCCGGGGATGACAAGTTTACTACCGGCAGTCATGAATGATCCCGGAGGCAGGCCCCATACGGAGATCACATCGCGCTGTACCAGATCCGGGAGAGATTGGAAGTACTGCAAGTATTCTGCGGTGTCCATGGTGATCGATGATCGGGCGATCGCTGAGATATCCTGCCAGGTGCCCAGATTGAGGATCGCTTTTTCCTCGAAGAGTTTTGCGAGGTTCTTATCAGGTATCTCAACGGTATATCCTTCATCACGGAGTCGCGTCAGGACCGTATGCATGCTTGCCGAGACATCAAGATAACCTCCGCCAACATTTCCCTCTCCCGGAGGTGAGTTGTACAGGATAAATGCCAGCCTCTTTTCTGAATTGGGTTTATACTTCAGGTCGGTCCAGCGCTGGATTCGTCCTGCAATCCGTTCAACTCGATCCTCTATCGGGACCACCGCTTTTACCCATGTGCCCTCCACGGACCTGTTGATAAGTCCGCAGCAGGGGACTGGTTCGATGCAGCCATCGCTTTCCGGCCACATCACCGCCATAACCGCAAGAAGCGGGGCCAGTCCCCGGGTATCCGCGTCCCATGATAATATCTCCTGGTTGAACATGCAGACTGGACAGAAGATCGGAACATTGAGATCCTGCAACAGGTTAGCTACAACGTCATTGTCGGCACCATAGAGCCCCATCCCGATCCGGAACCAGCGGAGGTTGACAATGGCATCCACTAAAACCTGATTTTCGGACCGGAAAAAACCATTCATCGCTGTCAGTGAGTCATCAAAGCCGTATACCGGAAGAATGTTGCATCCAGGAAGGGCAGCGATGAACTTTTCCAGTGTAGGCAGGATCTGTTCAAGATGGATCGCCCCGTGGAAGAGGAACCCGATCGTTGGCTTTTCGGGATCTGCAGGAACGGCTGCATAATACTCCGCAAGAGTGGTAAAGTGCCCGAATGCCGGATGGAAGATGCCGGTGGGGGGGTACTCAACCGGATCCGCGGGTTCGGGAAGACTTCCTGCAGGAGCGAGCCGGCATACCAGCGTCAGGATAAGATTGAGAAAGTTCTCCTCGCCCCCGTTAATCCAGTATTTACAGAGCCGGATATACAAACGCATGTCTTCGCGTCCCGGATCCTTTTCCGGCATTGCCGCTCCCGTATCCTGCAGAGTACGCAGATAATCCCCCGGAAGCCCGGTACCCCCGGACATGCGGCTCTTACGGTCCTTTTTCTCGTTGGAAAAAAAATCGTTCCATGAGAAGTGTCCAAGACGGGTAAGATCCTGAAGCGGATCCGCCCGCGGGAGGAGGTTGAGAACAATCTTTTCGGTCTGATCCAGTTCATGGAGGAGGATGTCACTGGCCATACCGGTCCCCCGGATATCCATCAGGATGACATCAGATTTCCGGAGCCTGTGCCGGAAGTCGTCCGGCACTATGCGGCCCTCCTGGACATCAGGGGGATATATCTGGATAAAATCCAGTTCCGGGCAAACCGCTATCTTCAGGGAGTGTACTGCCTTTGCAAGGCTCGTGAGATGGGCAGTAGCCACGCATGTAATGATTACCATACAACCTCAAAAAAAGGAGGAGTGATTATGCCTGAACAATGACATCGCTCTTGGCGATTGCCTTGCCGCTCTTTGAATCATAGAGTTCAATGGTCATGGTTTTTCCAATGTTTGAAGGATCGCTTATGCAAGAACCCCTGACTGTAGTGGAAGTTGAATAATACCAGAGTTGCGGCTGGAGGACCGAGCAATGCATGTTCGCCGCAGAGACATAGGCAGTTTCTCCAGGGCCGAAACTTAAGACATTCTCTGACCAGTTTGATGTGAATACCTTTGAGGAGTCCGTTATATTTGTTTTGGCAATACTTGCAACCCAGTTCTCAGCAGATTTCGAGAACTGTCCCGAGGGACGGACTCGCACTTGGATATACATAGTAGTGAGGGCATCTCCCCCGTCGTGCATCAATGTTAGCCCGTTGGTCTGGGAGTATTTCCCCGAGAATGTCATCTGGGGTGCTTTGTTCGTTCCACTACTTAATCCTCCGGCAAAGGCACTCACCACTGCTGCAATGATGATTGTGACCACGAGCATTAGCATCACACCAACAACGGCTGACACTGCGTAATCATTTTTAGATCTCATGATTATCACACCCTCTCACTGACAACGACATCTTTCTCAAAAATCGTCTTTCCGCTCGGGATATGGACCAGCTTGACATTTACAACATCGCCGGCACGGAGTAAATACCAGTTGTACCCAAGATTGTGCTGCAACCCATCGGTGTGTTTGTAAAGCGTATACGAGGATCCGTTTGTATAGGTGTACGGTGTACTTACCCCATATCCTCCACCAGCTGCATTTCTTCCGTAGACGGTTGAATGCATTGATGTCCCCCCAGTGAGGGTATAATTCCCAAACTGCTGGTCTGGGGTGGGTGTTCCATATGCACCCCAACTGGTCACCCCCGATCCATACCCATAGGGTTGAACCCTGAGGGTAGTACCGTAATTATTTAAAGCGACATTCGGGAGTGTTGTGTTACCGCCCGTAATAATTGTTCCCGTTGAGTCTTTCTTCGTCCATGATGTAACAATCTTGAGATCCTTCGAGGGAATAGGTTCGCTGACACTCTCAACACGAATATCGAACCTCGAGCTGCTGTCTCCGGTATTTTCAATGACAATCTGACCAGAAATACCGGGTGCTTTCTGCTGATCGGACCCAATGCCCCCGGCAAAGGCACTCACCACTGCAGCGATGATTATGGTCACGACAAGCATCAGCATGACCCCGATAACCGGTGAGACTGCCGATTCTATCATGATATGTTTTTCTTCCATCTCTTCCACCTCACGGTTTGATAGTGACCTCAGTCTTCGCGATCGTCTTTCCGTTGTCATCGACTAGGATCAAGTTAAATCGCTGGCCGAGATTACCCACGTTTAAGAAACCATAGTAGCTACTTGTAGAATCGGTAAGACGACCGCTGCTATCTGTACCTGAAGAGGCGTAGGTCCGTGGCTGAACCTGGGACAGATCATTTGCACTGATCATCGCCACCTCTCCTGCTTGGAATGTCCTAGCTAACGATGAGGTATATGTCGCGGGATCGTTCCACATTCTATCCGTGCCAATCTTGGCGATCGTTATGGCAGAACTGTTAATCGTCCAACTGAGTTGATCATAACTCCCGAAGTCTGCTGTAGGTGTAACTACGAATTTTGTGGTCAATGTGTTGATGGTGTCGCCTCCCTGATGCGTGATTGTCATACCCTGAGCTTGACTGTATCCCGCTTTCATGGTCATCTGGGGTACTTTCTTAGCATCGGCGTTCATCGCTCCTGCAAAGGCACTTACCACTGCCGCAATAACAATGGTTACCACAAGCATCAGCATCACACCAACTACCGGTGAGACCGCCCGTTCAGTACTTCTTTTCATGCTCCTCATCCTGTCACCGCCACATCTTTGGAAAAAATAACCTTCCCGCTGGGAACATGGAGTATCTTGACACTGATTATATCTCCAGGTCGAGTTGCATTCCAGTTCCCTCCTAAAATGGCTGACATCCCATCGATGTATGAATTTGTGATATACGTATCACTGTAACTATAGGGTGACGGATAGCCGTATCCCTCGGCCAGACTTAAATACCATGCAGAATTCTTCATTGAAGTACCTGCAGTCAGGGTATAGTTACCATACATCTGTCCCGGATCATATGGAGTTGAGGTATTTTGTTTTATACCGGTAACAGACACACCCTTCCCAAAACCGAGGGGAGACTGGTATTGGTGATCGGAATCATCACCAACCCTCGTATTAGGGTAATTGAGGGTAGCTGATGTCGTGTTTCCTCCCGTTACACCTTTACCGGAGGTCCAAGACGTTATGATTTTAAGATCTTTTGTCGGAATAGGATCACTGGTTGACTGAACAGTAAATAATATGTAACTGGTGAGTGCAGAACCGGAATTCTTTATCATTACATCCATCGCCAGTGTTGGGGCTTTTTCACTTGTCTTTGCTAAGCCACCGGCAAATGCGCTCACCACCGCCGCGATAATAATCACGACCACAAGCATCAGCATAACGCCGACGACCGGAGAGACGCCAGCGTCTCTGGATTTTTCGTAAGAACACATCATAACACCTTTGCTATTTTTTCCTGATTGTGGGACAATAATCACACATCTGATCAAATTCGTAATATCCAATGATATAAAAATTCTCCTTTTTGTCATTTTATCAAAAAATATCAACAAAAAAAGATTGATTTGTTTTTAAAGTAAAATATAAGTTTTTAATAAAATCCCGTAACAAAAACATAGCCTTTTTTAATACCCTCGCCTAATACTATACAAAACCCATAATCCGGCATTTTAAGGAGTCGTTTCCTGCGCGGGTCCGGACACCATACCATAACAGATACCGGGGCATCATGGTTCAGTTACTCCTGATAGGTACCAGTGTGGTAATTCTGATCGGACTGAACGGGATCTTCACGGACCTGAAAAACCGGTTTTCCCCGAAAAAAGATCCCCTTCCCCCGACAGAATCCCTTCCCGGTGAAGCAACCCTCCCCAAACGGGAGTTTCCTTCATGGGCACCAAAAGGCGTGACACCTGCGGCTGACCGGATCTTTGGCATATTCAGCGCACCCTCGTGGCAGAGTATCGCCTCCCTTGCAGCAGCCATTGCCACGGCCCTTGGTGCCGGCATCGTCGCCCTCTTTATCGAACTTCCCGATCCCGTCCTGATCGTGCTCGGGGTTCTTTCCCTTGCCGCACTCGGGATCTCGGCCGAAGCCCTGCGGAGGCGGTACGCAGCACACGCGTGGCTCCCGGAAGGGGCATCCCTGGGCGGGCTGTTCTCACTACACGGCATATCCCGGATCTTCCGCCATGAATCCCCGGCAGAATGTACGTCGCGGGCGGTTGTACCGGCAGCTGCCACTGCCAATGTGACCGACCATCGCTCAAGCGATCTCCCGTTCTTTGTCGCGGAACTTCCGGACGATCCCTCGCTTGCCATCCTCGAGCGGTACTGGGTTGCCGAACCCTATGCTTTCATCAAGATCGAGCGGGTCGGCAACGAGGGCTTCACGTACATCGTCGTGGAGCCGCCCATCTCCCAGAAGGAGAAGACCATCCTGATGGAGACCTATGCGCGCCTCCGGGACATCATCATCTACGATGACGTGGAGAAGCGGAAAGACGAGCGGATCGATCCGGTTGTCGTTGCGAAGATCATCCATGAATTCGACCCGGAGATCACGGACGATCGGGTGGCGATCCTGAATTATTATATCAAGCGGGACCTGACCGGCTACGGCCCCCTCGATGTCCTCATGCGGGACCCGGCACTCGAGGACCTCAGCTGCAACGGCCACGACCTGCCGGTCTTCATCTTCCACCGGGCTTACGGCAGCCTGCCCACGAGCCTCCGCTTCAGCGAGGCCGAGCTCAACCAGTTCGTTTTGAAACTCGCCCAGAAGGCCAACAAGCAGATCTCGCTCTCGAACCCGATGGTCGATGCCACCCTCCCTGACGGGGCACGGGTCCAGATCACCTACAGTGAGGTGGTCTCGACCAAGGGCAGCTCCTTCACGATCCGGAAGTTCCGGGCCGAGCCCATGACCCCGCTCGATCTCATCCGGTACGGCACCTACAATGCCGAGACCCTTGCGTTCCTCTGGCTTGCCATCGAGCAGCGCAAGAGCCTCCTCGTTGTCGGCGGCACGGCGAGCGGCAAGACCTCGATGATGAACGCGGTCTCGCTCTTCATCCCGCAGAACGCGAAGATCGTCTCGCTCGAGGACACCCGCGAGATCCAGCTCCCCCACAAGAACTGGCTCCCCACCCAGACCCGCGAGCTCGCGGCAGAAGGGGTGAAGGGCGATATCGACCTCTTCTCGCTCTTAAAAGCCTGTATGCGGCAGCGCCCCGAGTACATCATCGTCGGCGAAGTCCGGGGCCGGGAGGCCCAGACGCTCTTCCAGGCCATGAACTCAGGCCACGCCACGCTCTCGACCATCCACGCCGGCAGTGTGTACGAGGCGATCAACCGGCTGACCCACGACCCGATCAACGTGCCCCCGGTCATGTTCCAGGCCCTCGACCTTGTCGTGGTCCAGTCGATCTACACGCTCGGCAAGACCCGGATCCGGCGCTGCCTCTCCATTCACGAGATCGAGGTGGACCGGAACGGGGAGATCAATCCCATCCTCCTGTACGAGTGGGACGTCCAGAAAGATACATTCGCGAGAAAATTCGAACGGTCGAAGGTCCTCGACGAGATCGCGTTCCACTGCGGCTGGGACGAAAAGGAACTGGAGCACCAGCTTAAAAAACGCGAGGAGTTCTTCGCGTGGGCCCTGGAAGTGGAACCCCCCTCGCTCCGGGATCTCGCCAACGCCATCCACGACCTGGGAGACTGAGTGCCATGATGCCGCCTCCGGCCGTGATCAAAGCCGAGAAGACCGTTACCGGGTGGGAACTTGTGGCGCTCAGCAGCAGCCTGCGTAAGGATCTCCGTGCGGCCCACATGCCGGTCACGGCCGAAGAATACCTTCACACGATCCATCTCAACGTTCTTGGATCGCTCGGGATGTTCCTTGTCATCGGCATCATCTTTTTCGTTACCGGTTTCGAACTGAACATCTTCGGCATCAGCACTTCCAACGCGCTGGTCTGGCTCCTGCTTTTCATCCTGCTCGGGCCCGGTATGTACGGGATGATGATCTATTATCCCCAGATCCTGGCGCGGGGGCGCAAGAGCCGGATCGACATCGACCTCCCGTATGCGATCTCCTACATGCAGGCCCTCTCGACCACTATGCCACCCTACGACATCATCCGGAAGGTATACGAGGAACAGGATATGTTCGGAGAGATCTCGAAAGAGTTCGGCGTCATTGTCCGGAACGTGGAACTGTTCGGCGACGACCTGGATGCGGCCATGAAGGATCTCCAGCGCATCACCCCCTCCACGAACCTCCGGGATTTCTTAAACGATCTCGCGATCGTTTTCGACAGCGGGGGAAATGTCACCACGTACCTCGGGGCCAAGACCGAGTACTACCGGGACCAGGCCAAGCAGGAGGTTGAGCTGGTGTTGAAGACCATCGAGATCATGGCCGAGGTGTACGTGACAGCGTTCGTTGCCGGCCCCATCGCACTGATCATCATGATCGTGGCGCAGGGCATGACCAACAACCAGGAGATGGCCTGGATCCTGCCTATGATGTATATCTGCATCCCGGCCGGTGCCATCGTCATGATCTGGATCCTCTCCCTGATGCTCCCTCCTGAGAACCTCGAGATCTCAAGGAAGGAGACCGTGGAAGAAAGTTTTGGCTCCAGCGTGCATGGGGCCGAAGAAGCGGGCCGGCCTGAAGACGATCCGAAGAACCGGGAGTTCTATAAACGGATCGCAGACAACAAGCGGAAAAATTACTACATGAACCAGCTCCGGCACCCGTTCCGGACCTACATCCGTAGTTACTATTACGGCCTTGGCCTCGGGGCCGCGCTCGCCGCGGTCGTGGCCCTCATCTGGATCAGCGGGGGATTCGATACCCTGATCCCCCACGATACCTTCGAGACCGTCATCTGCATCATGATCATTGTCTTCATGGCCCCCATTGCCCTATCGTTCGAGGGACGACGCTGGTACGTGCAGAACATCGAGCGGCACCTGCCGGACTTCCTCCGGGAACTCTCTGATATGAAAGATATCGGGATCACCCTGCACGAAGCGATCCACCGGATCTCCGCAGCCAAACTCGGCGTGCTCAGTTCGGAACTCTCGGTTGCCTCCCGGGATATCGAGTCCGGCGCCTATGTCACGACAGCACTGGTCAAAATGGAGGAGCGGATCGGGCTGGTCTCGGTGAAGCGGGCGATCTCCCTGCTTGTCCGCGCCAGCGAGATCACGGCGAACCTGAGGCAGATCTTCATCATCGCCATCACGGATTTCGAATATTATCTCAAGCTGAAACGGGAGCGGTCGAACACAACCGTCATCTACGTAATGATCATCTACCTCTCGTTTGGCATTTACCTGTATACGGCCTACCAGCTGAACGTGCCGTTCCTCACGGCATTCAAGGGCATGAATGTCAACATCGATACGGCCGGCAACCTTTCCGATATGTTCCGTATCGGGATCATCCTTGCCACGTTCTCCGGTATCATGGCCGGCCAGTTCAGTTCGAACAGCATCCTTGCCGGCTTCAAGCACAGCATCGTTCTTCTCATAGCCACGGTTGCACTGTTTGTGTTTGTGATGTAACTGCGGACCGGTGCGGTGCAGATCCCGCCCTGTATGAAATGAGCGGTTATGAATAATTCATAACGAAAGTACGAACACCCGCGGTAAAATAGGGGGGCGGGTCTGCAAACGTAGTGTTTTTCCCGGTTATTCTTCCAGTGAAACGGTAGTGAGCTTGACGGACTCCACGCCTTTTAAGGCCATCAGCCGCTCGGTCAGTGCCTTGAGGTCGGTTCCGTCCCCGTGAACGAGAATCACCTCAAGGCATCGTTCATGGGTGACGTGCGAGTGCAGGGAAGCCTTGATGATATCGTGGTGCTCGTGCTGGATGTCCGTGATCGTGGAGAGCAGGTTGCGCTGGTCATGGTTGTACACCATGGTGATCACGCCTTCGCGTTCACCCTTGACATCGGACATCCATTTGTAATAGTTGATATACGTGCGGATCGCATCGCGGATGCCCTCCGATCGTGACGAGTAACCGCGGAAATTCAGGATTTCATCGAACCGGTCAAGCAGGTTTTTTGGCAGCGAGATGCCAATCCGGGAGAGATCATCGTCCATGGTCATAGTTGTATCTGTGGAGAATGATAATTGCTGATTGTTTTTTAATCTTTTTGAAAAAGGGGGCAACTTCATTGTACTTGGTGTTACTAGTACCTGGCAGCAATTTGCTTTACCCGGGTATCACTGCCCTATTATACGTACCCCATGAAATTTCTGGAAAAGCCGGACAAACCTTTTTTTAGGCATGTCTCATTACGTGCGGCACTGTATCATGTACCAGGGTTCTGAAAAACCATGGCCGTGCAGGAATTGCCTCTGGATATGGTATCGGCGTTACAAGATTATTTTAAAAAATAATACAAAAGTAAAAATTTTTTATACTACTACATCCTATCACATTGTGGTGATGACAGGGGAAACGCATCGCCAGAACAGAGCCTCATCAAGATCCGAAAAAATGCATGTCTCCTAAGAACTAATATTATTCTTATCCTATTTTTTATCTGATGTTTTGAAAGATTTTCAGTAAAATTCATACCAATTAAAAAAAGTTTAATACGCATGGGGCCCTACAGGTATCGCGGGGTGGTGATCAATGCAGGGCAGGCCGGACGTCCACCGAGATACCCTGATTTTCGGATCTGCTTCACATCTGTCATCCATCCCCCTTATTGCATGGATGATTCCTATTGCGGAGTTGAACGCCCGATGGTTGTAACTAAGAAGAAACCTGATGCCAAGAAACCTGAATCGAAGAAGCCGGCCACCAAGAAACCTGCAGCGCCAAAGGCGGCTGTAAAGACTACGGCAAAACCTATCTCCAAAACAAAAAAATAATCCATTCAGTTTTTTTCAACCAAACATCTCTTCCGGGGATATTCCCGATGTGGGTGTAACACCCGGAACGGATTCGCTCATGTCTTCCAGCGTCGGACCTGCCAGAATAACCACGTTGACATCAACATAAGCGCCTTCGATGGTAATGTGGAATGCGCCCTCTTTGTAAATAGGAATGTACCGCGGGCCCGGGGACGATGTGGTTGTCTCGTCCTCGTAACTGGCACTCGATAAAAGGGTGTCAGCTGTATTTTTCGAAGTATAACTGAATTCATAATTCCCGGTATCGGAGCTGAATTCGCGGGCATAACCATCCTCTGCGACAATCTCCCTGGTCGCATTATCGCGCACCGTAATGGTCATGTACGGGCGCTGGACGGGAGTCTCAAAATCCCCTTTACAGGAATCGGGACTTTTCAGGCAGTCGTTCTGGGGTGTCACCACGTATAAAATGTATAACGGGCCTTCGGGAACATTGACAAGGAGGCCCTCGGCCCCTCCGGTTAAGTGATAGGTTTTCTTGAATTCGATCCTGCGGTTGAACCGGTCGCTGGAGGATGTGGAGTTAATCTGGGTTCCGTGCATGATCGGGTAGGGATCCGGTGTCAGGATTGGTGCTACTTCCTTCACGGCTTCGGATTTCAGGGGGGTTATCGGGGGGAGTGGCGCCGGAGTGAAGGATTCAGCGGGCGTTACTGGCACCACAGAATCAGCTTCAGAACCTGCAGGTAAAGCCGGTGAACTGCCGGTATCCGGGCCTGTTTCCGTTGATGTCTGCATGACTCTGTTAATACAACCTGCGGATACGATCGCTACAGCTAAAACCAGTACTATGACCATAATGATACCGGCCTGCAGAGTTGTAGTGTCTTGTTCTGATGCTCTCATAGTTGTCCTTTGGTAATTGTCGTTCGGGTTCTGTCGATGCATGGCTTTCGTAACCCTCAATTATATGGGGATAACCGTTGCTTGGGCATTCTGGTACTGCGGGTCCATGGTGCCCAGGGGGAAACCGGTTCCCGTGGTCTCGAGGAAATAATAACGCTTCCCGTCAAGGGGATAATAATACCCGTTGCAGTTCTCGCAGGTCATGGCTACTGCGGCATGTTCCGGTAAAAAGACGACGGCGACGTCGTATCCCATCTCCTTGAGGAGTGCCGCAGTGAGGATTGCAGTATCCTCGCAGTCCCCGTTGCCGTCAGCGAGCGTTTCGATGGGGTACTTCCAGTACTCGGTCTGGTCTGCAGCATAGGCTATCGACTGGACAAAAGCCACGACATTACGGTAATCGTTGCGTGCTGCGTAACTCTTGAAACTGCTGGCATCTTTCAGAAGGTTGACCAGCTCATGGAGGTACTGGCGGTCCTGATCGCTGATTGCATAAGCAGCGAGCGTTTCGGGATTTGTCGCAACCGGGTGGGGCTGGTTCCGGTAATACTCGTACAGTTCCCGGGGGATCTCAAGGGTGGCGGCTGCAGTATGCCCGTTTGTGTTCCAGGTGAATGTCCGCTCGATGGTCTGCGATGCACTTACCTGCGTCCATCCCGATTTTACTGTCGAAGCGCTCCTGTTCTGGTACAACCACTCGGTACTGCGGACGGATCCTTCCGGTCCATCCGATGTAATGGCATAGATGTCATAGGTTGCCCCGGGCCGGAACCGGAATGACCTGTTCGCGCTTCCCTGGAGTCCCTTGAAGTCCATCTGGTAATCTCCCGCTGGCAGACCCTCGAAGGTTACCGGTGTCTCCCCTTTGAATGTCCCGTTGAGATAGAGAGCCAGGCCCCGCGGGGAAGAATCAATGTATAAGGTACTGGCTGTTGGAATGGTCACTAAATCCGCTTTGGCCACGGTCGACTCTCCCCCGCGGATTGCAAGAACTCCGGTGAAGTTCCAGTATCCTTCCTTGACCAGTTCAATCGTATGGTTTCCCGCAGCGATGCGCTGGAGGTTTGTCGGTGTCTTTCCGGTGGGAATGCCATCAATGATAACATCGGCATCTTCCGGAGAAGATGTGATCAGAATAAACCCGGTACCTGGCAGGGGAACCAGATATTCCGTGTACTCCGCCATATTTCCCGTGGTAACGGAGATGACATCGCGATAATCTTCATATCCGGTCTTCCGGATCAGGATTTCATGGCGGCCGGGTATCAGGTTCTCTACGACAACCGGCTGCGTGGTGATATTCCGGTATCTTCCATCAACATAGAGATCCCCTCCCGGAGGTACGGTCCGGATTGTTGCCATGCCGCGATTGGCTACTTTCTGGAGATTAGCGATGAGATCCTGGTGGCTTGCTGGTTCAATGGGCACTGGGGTGGTATAATCATCATACCCTTCTTTGCGTACCGTTACAGTATATATTCCGGAAGAGACCGGCAGGTTGACAATTTGCGTAATGCCGGCATATGTACCGTTTATGAAGACCTCGGCACCTGGCGGGATTGAGACAACTGATAAGGTACTGGTTTCGTTTGCAGCTGTAACCGGTAGGATGAGAATCAGAGCGAGTAGAGAAATAATTACAGCTGGTTGCGTAATACGAGAGGTCATTTTAGTGTTATAATATATTGAAAAAAACACTATTTATGCACATCCATCTGGGCATCATTTGAGCATTAAATTAACATTTTTGATAGTATAGTACATAATATTGACAGTTCTTAAAAATTCCGTTGTTGTTTTCGAGGATGGCAGATAATGCTGATGGATGAATCCTACAGCCGGGGTAACTGAAAGTCAAGTATTTCAATTACGTGGCGGTTCCGGATTTAAGGGGCTCTTTTCGAAAACACAAGGCGCGATATCCTTTTCTTTAATCTGTAGTAGTATCTGATTTGTTGATATAATAGATAGTTTTAAATTCATAGGAATGAAACTTCTTTCCTGCAAAACACATTAATCTTATAATTTAGTATGAGGGGTTATAAACGATGAGACTGGAAAACCGCAGAGAGGTCGAGTCTGAAATAAGCGGGCATCTTCTGTGCAGTCATCTCGTTATCAATTCGCTCATGGGGGAGCGTACTTCGCATCAACACGTCATGTGTTCTGGGTGAAGCAGGTTCCGGGATATCATATTACAGGTGAAAGTAATGACAATTGATACAGGAGCAACAGCATGGGTTCTGGCCTCGACGGCGCTTGTGATGATCATGACGCCGGGTGTAGGCCTGTTCTACGGTGGTCTGGTCCGGAAGAAAA